>Ga0070694_100000095_pt1 | contig 42448 bp, 36 predicted proteins | sample KBSK1251metaG_FD_65470 | JGI IMG/M metagenome (GOLD analysis project Ga0070694, IMG submission 65470) | Corn, switchgrass and miscanthus rhizosphere microbial communities from Kellogg Biological Station, Michigan, USA - KBS K1-25-1 metaG | ecosystem: Host-associated > Plants > Roots >...
CCCCGGGCTCTGTCGTCACCCCTTCACGGATCCCGTGAGGCCGGTGACGTAGTACTCCACGAAGAACGAATAGACGACCGCCACCGGGATCGAGCCCAGCAGCGCGCCCGCCATGAGCTGACCCCAGAAGTAGATGTCGCCGCGGATCAGCTCCGAGACCACGCCCACCGGGACCGTCTTCTTCTCGGGCGAGGAGAGGAAGACCAGCGCGTAGATGAACTCGTTCCAGGACAGCGTGAACGCGAAGATGCCGGCGGACAGGATGCCGGGCACCGCGATCGGGAAGATGATGCGCAGCATGGCCCCGAAGCGGGTGGCTCCATCGATCCGGGCGCACTCCTCCAGCTCCTTGGGGATGGTCTTGAAGTAGCCCATCAGGAGCCAGGTACAGAACGGGATCAGGAAGGTGGGGTAGGTCAGGATCAGCGCCCAGGGGGTGTCGCCCAGCTGGAACGTGCGGATGATGCTGGCGAGCGGGATGAACAGAAGCGTCGGCGGCACCAGGTAGGTGACGAAGATGCTGGTGCCGAGAGTGCCCGCCATCGGGAACTTGAGCCGCCCCAGCGCGTAGCCGGCGAGGAGCCCGCAGAAAAGCGAGATGGCGGTGGACACGCAGGCGATGAAGAATGTGTTCCACAGCCATATCGGGAACGTCGTCTTGGCCATGAGGTCCCGGTAGTGCTCGAGCGTGGGGTGCAGCGTCCAGAAGGGCGCATTGTTCACGGCCCGCCACGAGCGGTAGAGCTCGGCATCCGGCCGGATCGACGTGATCAGCATCCAGTAGAACGGGAACAGCGTCCCGATCACGAAGACCGTGATCGGGATGTAGAAGTACACCCACCTCTTCCACCGCCGCTCGATCACCAAGGCTAGGCCCCTTCCAGCCGGCGGAGGTAGCGGAGCTGCACCCAGACCACGATGAAGAGGACGGGCAGCATGAAGAGGGACACCGCGGCGCCCTCGCCCAGCAGCCCGGTGGCCACGCCGATCTGGTACGCGTAGGTCGCGAGCAGGTGGGTGGCGTTGGCGGGCCCGCCCCCGGTCAGCACGTAGATGAGCTGGAAGTCGGAGAAGGTCTGGATGATCGAGAAGACCACCACCACCAGCGTCACCGGCTTGAGCAGGGGCCACGTCACATGCCAGAACCGGTGCCAGCCGTTGGCCCCGTCCAGCGAGGCGGCCTCCTGCAGGTCCGGGCTGATGGTCTGCAGCCCGGCCAGCAGCGAGATCGCGAAGAACGGCATGCCGCGCCAGGTGTTCACCACGATCGCGCACCACATCCCGTAGGTGCCGTCGGAGAGGAACGGCAGCTTGGTGGTGATGAAGCCGGTCTGGTAGAGCAGCCAGTTCAGCACGCTGAAGGTGGGGTCGAACATCCACCGCCACGCGAACGTCGAGAGCACGGTGGGCACGATGAACGGCAGCAGCATGGCCGCGCGGACGATCCGCTTGCCCCGGAAGTGGCGGTTGAGGAGCAGGGCGAGCCACATCCCGAGCGCGAGCTTGAAGATCGTCGCCCAGAACGTGTAGAAGAACGTGTTGTAGAACGCGGTGCGGAAGATCGAATCGTTCCACGCCTTGATGAAGTTCTTGAGCCCGACGAACTCGCCCGGGTTGCCCACGCTGACGTTGGTGAGCGACAGCCACACGCCCATCACGAAGGGATAGGCGATGAACACGCCGAGCAGCAGCACGGTGGGCGTGAGCAGCATGCCGGCGAGCAGCCGCTCGCTCTCGAGGAAGCGCGTGAGCCCGCTGGGCCGGGAGGTGCGGGGATGGGGTAGCGCGACCTCCATGCCGGCCGCGCCCCCCGATCCCCCCGCGATGGATTTCTTCATGTCCCCTTCATCCGTAGATCTTCTTGAGCTCCTCGGACGCCCACTTCACCGCGTCCTCGGCCTTCATGCCCTGCGCGCCCTTGGCGAACATGTCCACGATGATGTACTTGGAGTACGCCTCGGTGGCCTTGGCCGACGGCGGCCCCGCGTATCCGAAGACCCGGGAGTTGTCGGCGGCGGTCCGAAACAGCTTCATAGGCTCGTCGATCGTGCTCCAAAGCGGATGCTGCTCCCAGAACTTCGTCGAGCCGATCGAGAACCCCTCGGCCACCTGGAACCACTTGCCGAACTGCTCCTTGCCGTGCAGCCACTTGAGGAAGTCCTTGGCGAGCTTCTGGTTCTTGCCGTACTTCATGACCCCGTGGGCGAAGGCGGCGTGGTAACTCCAAGAGCCGGCGGGACCCGCGGGCAGGCGGGCGTGCTGGATGTCGCGCACCATGGGCTCGCCCTTGTCGTCCTTGATCTTGTCCTGGCCGCGCTTGGCCGCGATGTAGATGGACGCGCCGTTGAGGCTCGCCGAGATCTCCCCGGCCAGGAAGGCCCGGTTGTTGTTGGTGTCGTCCCAGGCGAGCCCGCCCTCGTCGCAGGCGTCCTTCCAGAACGCGCTCATGAATTTGACCGCCTCCACCGTGCCCTTGCTGTCGATGGCGGTCTTGCCGGCCTTGGTGGTCTCCATGCCGCCGTAGTTCCACATCAGCGGATAGGCCCAGCCCGGCGCGTCGCCGAAGGTGTGCCCGAGCGTCTGCCCGATGGGGTGGCCCTTCTTCTTGAGCTTCGCGCCGACCTCGCGGAGCTCGTCGTAGGTCTTGGGGAAGGCGCTGGCCCCGATCTCGTCGAGCCACGACTTCCGATAGGCGATGAGCCCGGGCACGATGCCGTGCGGCAGGGCCAGGTACTTGCCACCCACCTTGACGTTGGCCTCCGACTGGTGGTAGAGCGGGCCCTGCTCCTTCACCTGCCACGCCACCAGATCGCTCACGTCGACGAGCCCGTTGGCGTAGAGGTGCGGCCAGTTGTGCAGCATCTGGATGATGTCGGGGCCGGCCCCGGACTGCATCGCGGCGGTGATCCGGGCCTGCAGGTCGTTGGCGTTGATGAACTCGAAGACGACCTCGGCCCCGAGGGCCTTGCTCGCGTCGCCCGCCTGGCGCTTCAGCTCCACGTCGCACGCGGGGATGAAATCCACCCAGCGCACGATGTTGAGGCGCGTGCCCTGGGCGTAGGCCGGCGCGCGGCGCGCGGCCAGGATGCCCTCCAGGCCCACCGCCGCTCCCGCGGCGGCGGACCCGGCCAGGAACACGCGCCGGCTGACGTTCAGTGCGTCGACACTCGCCTCGTGCTCGGGAGTCGTCATCGACCCCTCCTTGGGCCCCCTACCGGGCCCCGCCGATCAGGCCTCGTAGATCTTCTTGAGCTCGCCCTCTGCCCACTTCACGGCTTCCTCGGCCTTCATGCCCTGGACGGCCTTGGCATACATGTCGGTGACGATGTACTTGGTGAAGGCCTCGGTGGCCTTCGCGGTGGACGGGCCGGCAAACCCGAACAGGCGCGTGTTCCGCGCCGCGGTGCGGAACATCTTGAGGGGCTGGTCGAGCTTGCCCCACATCGGCTCGTTCTCCCACGCCTTGGTGGCGCCCACGCTGTAGCCCTCCTGGCTGGTGAACCACTTGCCGTAGTTCTCCTTCTTGTGGACCCAGCGCAGGAAGTCCTTGGCCAGCTTGGCGTTCTTGCTGTACTTCATGATCGCGTCGGACTGGTTGAGGAAGAGCAGGTACGCGCCCGCCGGCCCCGCCGGCAGCGGCGCGTGGTCGATGTCCTGGAACATCGGCTCGCCCTTGTCGTCCTTGATCTTGTCCTTCTGCCGCTTGGCCACGATGTAGATGCTCGCCCCGTTGAGGGTGGCCGAGAGCTCGCCGGCGTGGAAGGCGCGGTTGTTGTTGGTGTCGTCCCACGCCAGCCCGCCCTCGTCGCAGCAGTCCTTCCAGAAGCTCTGCATGAACTTGACCGAATCGAGCGTGCCCTTGCTGTTGAGGACGACCTTCTTGCCGCTCTTGTCGGTCTCGGCTCCGCCGAAGGCCCAGAGCATGCAGTAGGTGAAGGTCGGAGCGTCGCCGAAGGTGTGGCCGAGGGTCTGGCCGTAGGGCTTGCCCTTCTTCTTGAGCGCGGTGAAGACCTTGTGCGCCTCTTCCCAGGTCTTGGGGTACTGGGTGGCGCCGACCTCCTTGAGCCAGGACTTGCGATAGGACACCGCGTTGCCGACGATGGAGTGCGGAACCGCGAGCCACTTGCCGCCGACCTGGCAGGAAGGCGGGTAGATCTCGTAGAAGCCGCCCTCGCCCTTGGAGATGTCGGCGGCGACGTCGCTCACGTCCACGACCGCGTTCTGGTAGAGGTGGGCCCAGTTGTACTGGAAGTTGAAGATGTCGGCGCCCGCGCCCGACTGGATGGCCGCGGTGATGCGCGGCTGGAGGTCGTTGGCGTTGATGGTCTCGAGGGTCACCTCCGCCCCCAGGGCCTTGGAGGCCTCCGGCATCTGCCGCTTCAGCTCGACGTCCGACTCGGGGATGAAGTCCACCCAGCGGACCCAGTGCAGCTTGGTTCCCTGCGCGAACGCGGGGGCGCGCCGCGCGGCCAGGATGCCCTCGATCCCGCCCACGGCTGCTGCGGCGGCGCCCGCGGTCTTGATGAACGTGCGGCGGTCGAACTGCGAGGGGGTCGTATCCTTCGTGTCGGAGCTGTTCATGGGCAGGTGGTCCTCCTTGACCGGGTCAACCGGTGGTAACGCGGTGTCGTTCCGGGCCCGCTCGGCCGCGCGCACTTTCCCTGTCGGGGTAGGAGCCCCGGCCGCGAGGCTGGGACCTCGAGAAGGTCGTCACGAGGATGCGAGTCGAGTGGTGAGATAGGCCCTAAATGGTGGGCGATTCTTAACAAAGAACCATCGGCCTGTCAACGGGAAACAGCCCGCTCAGCCTCCCGGCGCGGGGCTCGGCCGGGGCACCATCGCGGCCGTCGGCGTCCGGAGTGTCACCCCCAGAACAACCGCCATCACCGCGATGGCGGAGGAGCCCAGGAACAGCGCCTGGTAGCTTCCCAGGGCGTCATGGATGGCGCCCCCCGCGAACGATCCGAGCCCCATGCCGATGCAAGAAATTAAGAAGACCGCGCCGTAGGCCGTGCCCATGACGCGCTCACCGAAGTACTCGCGGGTGACCAGCGCGTAGAGCGGCATCGCCCCGCCGTATGCCACCCCGAAGGCGAGCGAGACCGCGTAGAGGGCGCCGGTGGTGGACGCGAAGAGATACAGGAAGATCAGCACGGCCTGCAGGCCGAGGGCGGTGAGCAGGGTTCGCTTGGCCCCGACCCGATCGGCCACGATCCCGGTCCCGATGCGCCCGAAGATCGACGTGAGCCCGGACGCGCCCAGGATGCTGGCCGCCACCATCTTGGGCACGCCCTGGTCCATCGCGTGGCTCACCAGGTGGAACAGCGGGCCCGAGTGGGCCGCGCAGCAGCAGAAGTGCGTCAGCGCGATCGCCCAGAACGGCCAGGCGCCCCAGGGCGCCCCGGCCCCAGCGCCTGCCCGCGGACTGGGGGAGTGCGGGGGCCATGTCTGGGCCCCCGCAGCTGAAAAGCCTTGAGGAAGTAGCGAGAAGTCCGCAGACCCGGGGGAGTGCGGGGGCCATGTCTGGGCCCCCGCAGCTGAAAAGCCTTGAGGAAGTAGCGGGAAGTCCGCAGACCCGGGGGAGTGCGGGCGGGCCGGAGGCTGTCTCAGCAGCAAGGCACAGGGCACCGCCACCACCCACGCCAGGTTCCCCAGAACCAGGAACGCCACCCGCCAGTCGTAGGCGCTGATCAGCCAGCGGGTGAGGGGGGCGAGGGCCAGGATGCCGAGCCCGTTGCCGGCCGAGACCACCGCGGCGGCCATGCCGCGCTGCGCCGCGAACCACTTGATGGCGAGCACGGTCAGCGGGACGTAGAAGGCGCTGACGCCGGCCCCCACCAGCAAGCCGAAGGTGAGATAGAGCTGCCACACGTGCTGCACGTGGCTCGACAGCACCAGGCCGGCCCCGAGCAGGACCGCCCCCACCAGGACGACGCGGCGCGTGCTCACCCGGTCGGAGACGTAGCCGGACACGACGCCGCCCGCGCCCATCACGATCCAGTTGAAGAGCCCGATGGCGCCGATGCCGGAGCGGCTCCAGCCCATCGACTCCTCGATCGGCTTCAGGAAGACGCCGAGCGTGAAGAGGGTACCGATCGACATGCTGATGACGATGAATGCGGCCCCCAGGACCACCCACCGATACATCGGCCCGCGATCGCTCGGGTGCTCCGTCATGAGGTCGCCATTGCCCTCTCGCGCACCGGGATGAGCAAGAGTAGCGCTATCACCATGATCGCCGCCAGCGCGACCCAGGCGGCGCCGAAGCCGCCCAGCCGCTCGACCACGAGACCGAAGATGGGCGGGCACACCGCGACCCCCAGCGACGAGATGGCCAGCCCGAGCCCCACCGCGGTGCCCGCCGCGCGCGGGCCGGCCAGCTCGGCCATCAGGGTATGCTGCACGCCGTTCCAGCCGACGCCGAAGACGCCGATCCCCACCGCGAGCGGCGCGAGCAGCCAGGGCCCGGTACCCGGCGCGGTGGTCGACAGGACGAGGGCGCAGGCGATCGATCCCAGGCCTGCGATGGCCAGGACGATGCGCCGGCGGCCGCCGAAGAGGCGATCGGACAGCAGGCCGAACCCGATGCGCGCGATCGCCCCGCCGACCTGGGCCGTTACCAGGTACTTGGCGGCCGCCACCAGGGCGATGTGCACCACGTCCCGCAGGTAGAGCACCAGGAAGGCCAGGAAGACGGTCTGCACTCCCGCGAAGATGAGGGTGCTCACCCCCACCAGCCACAGGTCGCGGTTCGCCATCACGGCCCAGAAGCCGGGGCGGGCGGGAGCGGGCCCGCGGGTCTCCGGCTCGGGCAGGTCCCGGTAGAGCGCCCACGTCAGCATCGCGAGCGCGCCGACGACCGCGGCCGCCAATCCCACCGCGGCCCGCCAGCCGAACGCGAGCGCCACCGGAGGCATGATCAGCGCACCCAGCGCGCCGCCGAACGGCAGGCCGACCTGCTTCAGGCCGACCACGGTCGCCCGCTGCCGAGGGGGGAACCACGCCATGCCGGCCTTGGTCGTGGTCGGGTTCAGCACCCCGTAACCGGCGCCGGCCAGCACCAGGATCACGACGATGAACGAGAAGGACGGGGCCACCACGACCGCGCCGAGGCCGATCGCGATCAGCGCCTGCCCCAGGATCATGGCGCCCCGGACGCCCCACCGGTCCGCGAGCCACCCCGCGGGCAGCGACATCAGCACCGGCCCGACGTAGTAGGCGGAGAGGAAGGAGCCGGCCTGGGCCACCGACAGCCCCAGGCTCTCGCGGATCAGCGGCGCGATCGACGGGATGCCGAGGGGGCCCACGTTGGCCATGGTCTGCGCGGCCATGATGAGGGCCAGGACGGCCCAGCGGTTGCTCACCGCCCGCGTGCCGACAACAGGGCCTCGACGGCCCGGAGGTCCTCCTCGGTGTCCACTCCGATCGTGGGTTGCTTGGTCTCCAGGACGCGGATCGGGATGCCGGCCTCCAGCAGGCGGAGCTGCTCGAGCTGCTCCGCGCGCTCGAGCGAGGACGGAGGCAGCGTGTGGTACACGTCGAGCACCGCGCGCCGGTAGGCATAGAGCCCGATGTGCTTCCAGTAGACGACGTCGCCGCGCCCGTCCCGATCGAAGGGAATGGGCAGGCGGGAGAAGTAGAGGGCGTCACCGTGCACGTTGGTGACCACCTTGTTGGCGGTGCGGGAGGGCACCTCCGTCGCGGTGGCGCGGATCTTGAGGGTGGTCACCTGGACCTCGGGCTCGGCCAGGAAGGGCCGGACCAGGCACTCGATGTGGGCGGCGGTGATCAGGGGCTCGTCGCCCTGGATGTTGACGTAGACGTCGGCGGCGCGGGCGCGGGACACCTCCCACAGCCGGTCGGTGCCCGAGGCGTGGTCGGCCCGCGTCATCACCGCCGGCACGTGGTGGGCGTGGCAGGCCTCCACCACCTCCTCGGTGTCGGTGGCCACCAGCAGGTCGGAGAGCAGCGGGGAGGTGCGGGCCTGTCGGAACACCTGGACGACCATCGGGACGCCGCAGATCTCCCGCAGCACCTTGCGCGGCAGGCGCGAGGAGTGCAGCCGCGCCGGGATCACGCCGAGGATGATCACCGCGCTACCCTATCAGAAAATGGGGGGGCCGCGAGGTTGACACTCCCCGGGGGCGATGGTATAACCCAACAACCTCGCACCTCGATACCGCCCGCTTCCTCAGCGTCCATCTCGCTCGAAGGAGAGACCCGGGATCGTGACACAAGGTATGAGCCGCACTGCGTCAGCGGCATTGCTGCGATGGCTGGAGCACGGGCGGTGAGCAACGGCGGCAAGGAGATGGTCGGCGTCCGCCCCACGTCCGTCCCCAGGGTGCGGGTGTCGACCGCCGGGGGATGGGCGCACCGCGAGGCCCTCCAGGGGTTCCTCTGGATTGCCCCCGCCTTCCTCTACCTCGCCTTCTTCATCGCCTATCCGTTCTTCATGTCGATCTACCTGTCGGTCTCGAGCGCGCGCGTCGGCTCGCCGGACAGCCACTTCGTGGGGATGCAGAACTACACGCGCCTGTTCGCGGACCCGGTCTTCTGGCAGACGGTGCGCAACTCCTTCGTGTTCACGATCGGCTCCGAGCTGATCCGGCTCGTGATCGGGCTACCGCTCGCCTTCGCGCTGAACCGGTCGTTCAAGGGCAAGCGGCTGGTGCAGGGGATCATCCTGATCCCGTTCGTCATCCCGATCGCGCTCTCCTCGCTGGCCTGGAAGTGGATGTTCGACTCGCTCTACAGCGTCATCAACTGGATGCTGATGCACGCCCACATCATCGACTACCCCTGGCAGTGGCTCGGCGAGCCGGGGCTGGCCATGTGGTCGGTCATCATCATGAACGTCTGGCGCGGCTTCCCGTTCTCGGCGGTCATCCTGCTCGCCGGGCTCACCGCGGTGCCCCAGGAGGTCATCGAGGCGGCCAAGATCGACGGGGCGGGCCCGCTGCGCCGGTTCCACTACGTGGTGGTCCCGATCGTGCGGCCGATCCTGCTGGTGGGCCTGCTCTACTCGGTCGTGTTCTCGTTCACCGACTTCTCGTCGGTGTGGCTGCTGACCCAGGGAGGGCCCTACAACACCACCCACGTCTTCGGGACGTATGCCTACAACATCGGCATCAACGCGGGCGACCTGGGCATGGGGGCGGCCATCACCCTGTTCATCTTCCCGTTCCTCGCCCTGATCGTGATCTTCATGCTGCGGTTCCTGCGGAGGGAGTAGGGCATGGCCGCCCATCGATTCTGGCGACGGATCAAGCGCGACTACGGGCCGTACCTGCCGCTCTCTCCGTATCTGTTCGTGGTCCTCTTCCCGTTCTACTGGATGGTCATCACCGCCTTCAAGCGCGATCGCGACCTCTACAACCTGGAGACCGCGCCGTTCTGGTTCAAGGAGCCCCCCACGCTCGACCACGTGAAGCTCCTGCTCCAGGGGACCCTCTTCCCCACCTGGCTCGGGAACAGCCTCATGATCGGGGTCCTGGTGGTGATCATCACGCTGCTGCTCGCGCTGCCCGCGGCCTACGCCCTGGCCCGCATGCGGTTCCCGGGGGCGCAGCCGCTCTCCACCGCGATGTTCCTGTCCTATCTCATCCCGTCGACCCTGCTCTTCATCCCGCTCTCGCAGGTGGTGCGCGGGCTCGGCTTCATCGACTCGGTGTGGGCCCTGGTGATCGTCTATCCCTCCTTCACGCTGCCGTTCTGCACCTGGCTCCTCATGGGCTTCGTGCGGACGGTCCCGAAGGAGATCGAGGAGAGCGCCCAGATCGACGGCTGCACGCGCTTCCAGGCCTTCCGCATGATCATCATCCCGGTCATCGTCCCGGGCATCATCACCGCCGGGATCTTCGCGTTCACGCTGACGTACCAGGAGTTCATCTACGCCCTCACGTTCATCTCCGCCTCGGCCAACAAGACGATCTCCTACGGGGTCACCAGCGACCTCATCCGCGGCGACGTGTTCTACTGGGGCTCGCTCATGTCGGGCGCGCTCATCGGGGCGATCCCGGTCGCCGTCGTGTACGCGTTCAGCCTCGACCACTTCATCCACGGTCTCACCGCAGGCGCCCTGAAGTGATCCGTCAACTCACGACCAAGGAGGGTCCATCCGTATGAGCAAGGTCTCGCGACGGCAGTTCCTCGGCACCGCGGCGGGCGTCACCGCCGCGTCCGCGTTCCCGCACGTGTGGATCCGCCCGGCGTGGGCGCAGACGAAGGAGGTCCGGGTGCTGGCCTGGACGCACTTCGTGCCCGCCTACGACAAGTGGTTCGACGCGTTCGCCGAGCAGTGGAGCACCAAGAGCGGGATCAAGGTCACCATCGACCACATCCCGCACCTGCAGATCCCGGCCAAGATCGCGGCCGAGGTCGCCACCCAGTCGGGCCACGACATCGTGCAGCTCGTGGGCACCGGCACCGAGAAGTGGGCGGGCGCCCTGCTGGACGTGCAGGACACCGCCGACAAGCTCGGCAAGAAGTACGGCGGCTGGACCCCGCTGGCCGACAACTACTGCAAGCTGGCCGCGGACGGGAAGTTCCACTCCATCCCCGACTTCTTCATCGACTTCCCCGGGCTCTATCGCAAGGACCTCTGGACCGAGGTCGGGATGCCCAACGGGCCCGACACCTGGGAGGACCTGCACAAGGGCGGCATGAAGCTCAAGGCCAAGGGCTTCCCGATCGGCATCGGCCTCGCCCACCACGACGACGCCCGCGCCTCCTGGCGGGCCATCATGTGGTCGTACGGTGGCTCCGAGGTCGCCAAGGACGGCAAGAGCCTCACCTACAACTCCAAGGAGGTCCGCGAGGCGCTGAAGTTCAACAAGGCGCTCTACAAGGACTGCATGACCCCCGAGGTCCTGGCCTGGGACGACGCGTCCAACAACCGGTTCCTGGCCTCGAAGCGCGGCTCCTGGATCCACAACCCGATCAGCGCCTACCGCACCATCGAGGGCTCCGACAAGGAGCTGGCCGACAAGATCTACGTCCAGCTCTCGCCCAAGGGCCCGGCGGCCCGGCGGTCGTTCGCCAACTGCCGCGCCTACGGCGTCACCAAGTTCTCCAAGAACGTGGACGGCGCCAAGGCGTTCCTGGAGGCGCTGGTGGACAGCTACCGCGACGGCGCCAGGGCCAGCACCGGCTACAACATGCCGTTCCTCAAGAACTACGCGAAGCCGCCGTTCCCGATCATCAGCGAGGACCCGAAGCTGAAGCCGCTCGAGCAGGACGCCGAGTACCACTTCACCACCGGCTTCCCGGGCCCGCTCACCCCGGCCGCGGACGAGGTCTACCAGCAGTTCGTGATGGTGGACGCGCTCGCCCAGTTCGCAACCGACAAGATGGATCTGGAGCAGACGATCAAGTGGGGCGAGGAGAAGATCAAGGCGATCTACGCCAAGTTCGTCTAGACCGACCTCTCTCCCTCTCCCCTTCGGGGAGAGGGCAGGGTGAGGGAGGGGCAGCGGCGCGCCGCCGCTGCCCCTCGGTTTTTCTCCCCACGCGGCACACCTCTTGCTCTCTCCAGTGCCCGGGAATCTCACCGAGAGGAGGTGGCGCGATGGCGGACCAGTACAAGTGCACCAAGTGCGGGCATACCTCGTCCACGCCGGGCACCTGCTGCGGCGAGCCGATGAAGAAGGCCGGCTAGAGAACGTGCGAGACACGACGGCCCGACCGGAGAGAATGTCCGACCGCTCGAAGTTACCGCGTCGGATATTCCCGGTCGGGCCCGGCCGGGCGCCTTCGTCCCGGCCGGGCGCCTAGCTGACCGGCCGGCCGCCTCCGCCGCGGAGGCGGGGGTCCAGCACGTCGCGCAGCGCGTCGCCCAGCATGTTGAAGCCGAACACCGCGAGCGAGATCGCGGCGCCGGGCCAAAGGGCCATCCACGGCGCGTGATACATGAACGAGCGCCCGGAGCCGGAGAGCATGCCACCCCACGACGGATAGGGCGGGGGCACCCCGAAGCCGAGGAAGGAAAGCGCCGACTCGGCGAGGATCACGGTGCCGAGGCCGATGGTGGCAAGGATGATGATGGTGGCCGTCACGTTGGGGAGCAGGTGCCGCAGCACGACCCGGAGATGTCCGGCCCCGAGGGCGCGAGCCGCTTCCACGTACGGATTCTGCATGGTGGACAGCGTGGCGCCCCGGATCACGCGCGAGGCGCCCGCGGCCCCGAGGACGGAGAGCGCGAGGATCAGGTTCAGGAGGCCGGGCCCGAGCGCGGCCAGCAACGAGAGGACGATCACCAGCGCGGGGAAGGACATCCAGGCGTCGACGATGCGCTGGATCACGAGGTCGTAGGCGCCGCCGAGGTAGGCGCTCGAGACCCCGATGGCCGCCGCGAGAAGGGTGGCCAGCGCGACAGTGGAGAAACCGACCGTCACCGAGATCCGGGCCCCGTAGACCACCCGGCTCCAGATGTCCCGCCCGAGGTTGTCGGTCCCCATCCAGAACTGACGGCTGGGAGCCTTCATGCGGGCCCCGGGTACCGAGTCGTCATAGGAGTAGGGAGCGATGCGATCCGCGAAGGCCGCCATGACGATCAGGGCCATCACGATCGCGACTCCGATGGCGCCGAGCGGCTTGCGCCGGCAGAACCGCCACACGAGGCCGAGGGCGCGCAGTCGCGCAAGCGGTCGGGCCAGCGCCTCCGGAGCCGGGATCGCCTGGACCGAGTTGGCCATCAGTAGCGGATCCGGGGGTCGATCATGGCGTAGCAGAGGTCGACCAGCAGGTTGGTGGCGACGATGATCACGACGATGAGGAGATTGATGCCCTGGATCACCGGGTAGTCACGCTGGGTGATCGCCTCCACCAGGAACTGGCCCATGCCGGGCAGCCCGAAGATCGACTCGATGATCACGCTGCCACCCGCGATCTGGGCGATCTGGAGCCCGAGCACCGTGACCACCGGGATGATCGCGTTCTTGAGGCTGTGCTTGAGCACGACCACGCGCTCCCGCAGCCCCTTGGCCCAGGCGGTCCGGACGTAGTCCTGCCGCAGCACCTCGAGGAGCATGCCGCGGGTGAGCCGCATGATCGCGGCCGCGGAGGCGGTCCCGAGGATGATCGCGGGCAGGACGAACTGGAGGAGGTAGGTCCCGGGACCCTGCGCGAGCTCGGTGAATCCCATCCGGGGCGTCCATCCCCACCAGATGGCGGGGAGCAGGATCACCACGATCGCCTGCACGAAGCCCGGAACGGACAGGCCCAGGATGGCGCCGCTGCGGGCGACGAAGTCGAGCGCGCCGTCCGGGCGCACCGCCGAAAGGATGCCGATCGGCACGCCGATGACGACGGCCACCACGATGGCGAGGAAGCCCAGCATGAGCGTCACCGGCATGCGCCGGGCGAGCTCGCCCAGCACCGGCTGGTGCGTCCACAGGGACTCCCCCAGGTCGCCCCGCGCGAGGCGGCGCACCCAGTCGACGTACTGCACCGGGATCGGACGGTCGAGCCCGAGCTTGGCCCGGAGGTCCTCCAGGTCTCGGCCGTAGGCCTTCTCCTCGAGCATGAGCTGGACGACGTCGCCCGGGATCAAGCGGGGCAGCGTGAAGACGATCAGGGAGGCGATCAGGAGCGAGGGGATGGCGATGACGAGGCGACGCAGTACGTAGTGCCTCACGTGCGGGTCACGGCGCGGCCGGTCGAGTAGGCCATGCGCTTGCCGGTGCGTCGCGCTCTTACTTGATCACACGGTCGTCGCGAGCGACGACCTCGGGAAGGTCGCTGCGCACCTTCCTTATTTGTCGATCCAGGCGGCCATCATCCGGCCGCCCACGTCGAAGCCGTTGTTCGGCATGTAGTTCTTGATGTGGGCGTCCCACGCGCTGACGACCTTGACCGAGCCGTCGGCCCCGAAGAGGGCCTGCTCGGCGAGGTACCGCTGGATGTCGTAGACGATCTGGCGCCGCTTGGACACGTCGAACGTCCGCCGCTGCAGCTTGATCATCTCGGTCAGCTTGGGGTCGTTCACGTTCATCACGTTGAGCGGCTCTCCCGGCATGTAGGGCCGGTAGAAGTAAGCCTCGGGGTCGACCCAGGCCCCGCGGAGTCCCACGAACATCTGGTCGAACTTGCCGTAGATCGTGCTGGAGATGTAGGCGCCGTACTCCTTGAGGTTCAGGGTGGCGTCGATCCCCGCCGCCTTCCAGTCCTTCACCGCGATCTGCACGAAGTCGATGAAGTCGGGACCGTAGCCGGGAGTGGTGTCCACCTGCGTCTTGAACCCGTTCGGATGGCCGGCTTCCGCCAGGAGGCGCTTGGCCTCCGCGGTCGAGAACTCGTACAGCTTGCGCCCCTCGGGGCCCAGCTGATCGATGGGGATCGACCAGTCCCCCGCCGCGGCGGGGACGGCGGGGTTGGGAGTCCAGGCCCCCTGGGAGAACGCGTTGGCCTCGAAGATCTCGGCCAGGCTGGTCGCCCGGGAGAGCGCTCGCCGGACCCGGATGTCGTTGAAGGGGGGCCGGTCGGCTTTCATGCCGATCACGCCGCTCGTGAACCAGGGGTACTCCGCGGTCTGGAGGCCTGGCTTCCGCTGCTTGGCCACGTCGAGATCGAGACGGCGCACGACCTGCTGGTACTCCGGGCCGAAGTCGAGCTTCCCGGACAGCCACGCGGCCAGCCGAGACGAGGGATCCTTGTCGATGACGATCTCGACCGCGTCCGCGTACGGAAGCCCCGGGACGAAGTAGTTGGGGTTCCGGACGTACGAGATCTTCACGTTCGGCTCCCATCGCTCGAGCATCCACGGCCCGGTCCCCACCACCGACTCCACTTTCTTGAGATCCCCGAACTTCTCGACGCACTCCTTGGCGATGATCCAGGTCGACGTCGAGGCGAGCATGTCCAGGAACCAGGCGTTCGGCTCCTTCAGGGTGAACTTGACCGTGTACTTGTCGAGGACGTCGATCTTCTCGACCGATTCCAGGACCGGTCGGTTCCCGTTGCCCTTGATGGTGAGGAAGCGGTCGTAGGTGTACTTGACGTCGTCCGCGGTCAGCTCCCGCCCGTTCACCGGGGGCTTGGGATGCCAGCGGACGCCCTTCTTGAGCTTGAAGACGTAGGTGGTGTCGCTCGATTGCGTCCACGACTCGGCGAGATCGGGCTCGAGCGGATAGGTTGTGGGCTTGACGCTCGGGCCCGCCTTGACCTTGAGCAGCCGGCTGTACACGAACGACAGCGGCACCATCGTGATGAACGAGATGGTCAGGTGCGGGTCGAATCCGGTGACGGGATCGAGCTGGTGGGCGAGCCGGAGCGTCCCGCCCCGCTTCGGCGTCTGGGCCGGAGCGACCTCGGGTCGCGGCAGGTCGACTGCAGCTCCCGCGACGGCTGCGGCGCCGAGCTTGAGCAGGCTCCTGCGGGTCAGAGAGGCGGTCGTCGTCGACTCAGCCATCGTAGTAGCTCCTCGCGGCGCCATCGGCGCGTGTGGACACGATTTGGATCCCGGCCAGCGGGACGGGCGAGGGAATACTAGGACGGCTGCCCGGCCCCGTCAATGAGGGAACGGCGCCGCGAGGACGCTCCTCGATGGCGTGCCGCTCCGGTCACGGCCTCATCGTGCGGGGATCCCCGGATCCTCCTCGCCGTAGAGACCGAGCACCGGCGCCTTGACCCGGTCGGCCAGGCTGAAGGCATCCACGCCCGGCGCGTCCGAATAGGCCCGCCGGACGTGCCCGTACCACGCCACCGCCGCGGTCACGCCCGGATACTCGGCGGCGGTGTGCAGGGTGAGGGCGCCGCCGCCGCAGAAACCGGTCACGCCCAGCCGATCGCCGCGGGCCCAGGACTACTGCCGGGCGTAGTCCGCGGCGGCGTGGATGTCGCCCAGGTACTGGGCGCGCGTGACCTTGCTCGAGATCTGGCCCATCTCCTGGAAGTTCTTTCCCTCCATGCCGCCCTCGCGGGAGTAGAGCTCGGGTGCGATCACGGAGTACCCGGCCTGGGCGAAGCGCCGGACCACGTCCTTGTTCTAGTCGGAGTTGCGGGTGAAGCCGGAGATGACGACCACGATGGGGTAGCGGCCGGCCGCCTCGGGCCGGGCGTCGTAAGCGGGAATCGTGGTGCCGCCGGCCTGGAGGTGGATCTCGCGCGCGGTGAGGCCCGCGCTCTCGGTGGTAATGGCCTGGGCCAGCGAGATGCCCGGCGTGAGCACGCCCCCGACGGTGGCGAAGGCGCCGTACTTGAGCACGTCCCTGCGGCTGAGCGGATTGGTCATGGTGGGTCTCCTGCGGCCGAGTCTAACTCGCCGGAGCGCCCCCGGGTTCCCGGCCACGCGGTGACGCGACAACGATGGTGTCCCACCGCGGAGCGGCCCCGGACGCCTCAATGCGGGGCCGCGCCGCCGCGCGCGCCTCGCAGCCGCGGGTCGAGGACGTCGCGAAGCGCGTCCCCGAGCATGTTGAACGCGAAGACGACGAGCGAGATGGCCACGCCCGGCCAGACCGCCATCCACGGGGCGAGGTACATGTAGGTCCGCCCCGAGCCCGACAGCATCGAGCCCCAGGACGGGTGGGGGGGCGGGACGCCGTAGCCCAGGAAGGACAGGGCGGACTCGGTGAGGATGATCCCGCCGAGCCCGATGGTGGTGATGACGACGATGGTGGCCATGACGTTGGGCAGGATGTGGCGAAGCATGATTCTCGGGTGCCCGGCCCCGAGGGCGCGGGCGGCCTCGATGTACTGGTTCTCGACCACACTCAAGGTCGCGCTCCGGATGACCCGTGACGCCGCGGCGGCCACGAGGATGGACAGGGACAGGATCACGTTGAGCATGCCGGGTCCCATCACGGCCAGCAGCGACAGGATGATCACCAGGTACGGGAAGGACTGCCAGGCGTCCACCACGCGCTGGACCGCGATGTCGTAGCGGCCCCTGAAGTATCCGCTCGTGATACCCACCGCCGCGGCCAGCACGTTTCCGAGGAACACGGTGGCGAAGCTCACCGTGACGGACACGCGGGCCCCATAGACGATGCGGCTCCAGATGTCCCGGCTCACGTTGTCGGTGCCGAGGAGGAACTCGCGTCCGGGCGGCCTGAGCCGGGCGCCGGGAATCTGCTGATCGTAGGAGTAGGGCGCGATCCACTCGGCGAAGACGGCCATCACCAGGAGGGCGAGAATGATCACCGCCCCCACCGCGCCGAAGGGCTTCCGGCGAGCGAAACGGATCAGGTTCGTGAGCGCGCGGCGGATGGTGCCCGAACGTCGGGCGGCCTCGGGCCAGGCGGTCGGTTCGACGGTCACCGCGTGATCGGTCATCGCTCGGCCCCGTCAGAAGCGGATCCGCGGGTCGAGGTACGCGTAGACGAAGTCGACCACGAGGTTGACGCCGACCACGGTGGTCACCACGACCAGGTTGATCCCCTGGATGACCGGATAGTCGCGCTCCGTGATGGCGTTGAAGAGAAATCGGCCCATGCCCGGCAGCCCGAAGATGGACTCGAAGATGACGGTCCCGCTCAGGACCTGAGCGATCTGGATGCCGAGCACGGTCACCACGGGAATCAGCGAGTTCTTGAGGCTGTGCTTGAGCACCACCATGCGCTCGCCCATGCCCTTCGACCACGCGGTGCGGACGTAGTCCTGGCGGAGGACCTCCAGGAGCTGGGTCCGGGTCAGCCGCATGATGGAGGCCGCCGAGCCGATGCCGAGGAGCAGACCGGGCAGAATGAACTGGGCGACGTGGCCCCACGGATCGTCCGTGAGCTTGGTGAACTGGATCGAGGGGCTCCACTTGAAGTAGATGGCCGGCAGCACCACCGCGAGGGTTCCGAGCCAGAAGCCGGGGATGGACAGGCCGAGGATCGCTCCTCCGCGGGCGACGTAGTCGCGCGCGGTGTCCTGGCGGACGGCCGAAACGATGCCGATGGGGACACCCAGGAGGATGGCGAAGAAGATCGCCGTCGTCCCCAGCTCGAGGCTCACCGGAACGCGGGTCAGGAGCTCCTGGGCGACCGGCCGCCGGGTGTACAGCGACTCCCCGAGGTCCCCGACCAGCGCGCGCCCGACCCAGTCGAAGTACTGCACGTAGATCGGTCGATTCAGACCGAGCTTGGCCCGCATCGCCTCCAGGTCATCGGCGTACTGATTCTCCTCCATCATGAGGACCACGACATCGCCCGGGATGAGGCGGACCAGCGAGAAGACGATCACCGAGGCGATGACGAGCGAAGGGATCGCGACCAGCAGCCGCTTGAGGAAGTACCTGCGCAGCACGGGACGGCCGCGGCGCCGCCGGACGGTCTTCAGACCCGCCCGGCGGCGACGGGGGCTCCTACTTGTTCCACCAGGCGGCTATCATGCGGCCGCCGTAGTCGTAGCCCAGGTTGGGCGCGAAGTTCTCCAGCGCGGGGTCGAGGGCCGCGATGTAGACCCCGGACGGGAAGCGAACGTAGTACGCCTGATCTGCGATGTGCTTCTGGATGGCATAGATCTGCTGCTGGCGCTTCTTGTCGTCGGTGATCCGGCGCGTGTTCAGGATCATATCCGCGAGGACCGGGTCCTTGACGTGGCTTTGATTCTTCGGCTCGTCCGGCAAGTACTGGGCCATGAAGTTCCAGGGGTCGAGGGCCGGGAACTGCGGGCCCATCATCAGGCCGTCCTGCTTGCCCTGGTAGGACGTGGCGAAGTAGGCCGCATAGGGCTTCTCCACCACCTTCACCTCCACTCCGATGTCCTTCCAGAACTTGACCGCCATCTGTACCGCGTCGATCAGCTCCTGGGAGCCGTAGGTCGCGTACTCGAGGGTGGTGCTGAAGCCGCCGCCCTGGCCGGCCTCGGCCAGCAGGCGCTTGGCCTCCTGCGGGTTGTACGTGTCCCACTTGAGCCCATCGCCCATCTGATCGTAGGGGATGGCCAAGGCGATGAGCGCGGCCGGAATCGGGGGGTTCATCACCCCGACGCCCTCGGCGGTGGCCTGAAGGATCGCCTTGCGGTCGATGGCCATCGAGAGCGCGCGACGGACCCGGACGTCGCCGAAGGGCGGCTTGTCGGTCCGCATTCCGGCGTGGGTCATGACATTGGAGGGGAACTCCACGTAGCGGAGCTTGGGCCGCTTCTCCTTGATGATCTTCCAGTCCTGCCGACGGATCATCATGCCCGGGAACTCGGGGCCGGCGTCGATCTGGCCGGTCACGAAGGCGGCCAACCGCGCCGCGGGGTCGTCGAAGTCGATGCCCTCGATCCGCTGGATGTACGGCAGCCCCTTGATGAAATAGTCGGGGTTGCGGATGAAGGTGGTCCGCACCTTGGACTCGTGGCCTTCCAGCATCCACGGGCCGGTTCCGATCACCGCCTCGGGCTTCTTGAGATCCCCGAACTTCTCCACCGCCTCCCGCGCCACGATGCAGAGGGCCATCGGGTTGGCGAGGAAGTCGAGGAAGAAGGCGTCGGGCTCCTTCAGGGTGAACTTGACGGTGTACTTGTCGACGACCTCGGTCCCGGCGAGAGTCGCCATCATGTGGTGATTGGCGTTCCCCTTGATGCTGGTGAAGCGGTCGAACGTGTACTTGACGTCTTCGGCGGTCAGCTCTCGCCCGTCCACCGGGGGCTTCTTGTGCCACTTGACCCCCTTCCGGAGCTTGAACACGTAGGTCTTGTCGTCGGAGTGAGTCCAGGACTCGGCGAGGTCTCCCACGATCTCGAACGTGCCCGGCTTCACGTCGGGGCCGGCCTTGTGCTTCAGCAGGCGGCTGTGAGTGAAGGAGAGGTTGATCATGGTGGTGTACGACGCGGTCAAGTGGGGGTCGAAGTGAGGGGGGGTGTAACCGCGGAACCGGAACTCACCACCCGGCTTCGGGGTGGCCGCGCCGGCGCGGCGGACTCCAACCACATAGGGACCGGCCGCGGCGGCGGCGAGCGCCGTCCCGCCTGCCTTGAGCAGGTCGCGCCGGCTCACCTCGGGGCCATGACCACCTTGACGCTGGCTCATAGACTCCTCCTCTAGGTCGCGGACTAGACTGCGCTACCGCTACCAGAAGACCGCAGATCGAACGACACTGTTCGGAGCGACGCGGTACGTGCTAGCCCGGCCGGAGCAGTGGAGTCTCCGACGCGGACGGACAGCGGGGGTCTTGAATTGGCGCCAATCTGGGGGCAAATCCAATCATTGTCAAGCGGGTAGTTTTCGCGCGACCCCGCTGGCGCGGCCGGGCGCCCTCAGGCGGTGACGAGCCGCTCGAGCCGCACGCGCGTCTCGCCGAACGCGGCCATCTGCCCGAAGTTCGACATGATGTCCTCGGTCAGCACGTTGGCGCCGCCGCCGCGCTTGATCCAGGTGCCCACCGGCATGATGACCATCCCGCGCCCGACCCGCGCGTCGACGAGGACGAGGACCTCCAGGTGCCCCACCGGGGACCGGATGATGGCCCGCTCCCCGTTCTCGATGCCGTACGCCGCCGCGGTCTCGGTGCCGATGCGCACCGAGGCGATCGACGGGTGCTCCTTCTCCAGGATCTGGGAGAGGAGCCACTTCTTGCTGTAGTTGGTCACGAGGGTGAGCGGGAAGTCCGGGACCACCCGCGGCTGGTGGCGGAGCTCGGTGATGAACTCGAAGCGGCCCGACTTGGTCGGATAGACGTGATCGGCGAACGGCACCAGGGGCGCGACCGGACAGCGCACCGGGCCCGCCATCACCTGCTCGATGCTCACGCCCCGATCGGTCAGCGGGCTGAAGATGCGCGCGAGCCAGTCGCGCGGAGCGCCCGCCATCTCGGGCCCGATGCCGAGGCGGTCGGCGAGCCGCTGGAAGATCCAGAGATCGGAGCGCGACTCGCCCACCGGCTCGATCACCTGGTTCACCCCGCCGATGATGTTGTGGCCCCACGACACCAGCATGTCCTCCTCCTCGAGGAAGGTGGTGGTGGGCAGGAAGACGTGGGCGTAGTCCGCGGTGTCGGTGAGGACCTGGTCGACCACGACCAGGAAGTCGAGACCCGCGAGCCCCTTCGCCACCAGATTCGAGTTCGGGGACTGGTTCACCGGGTTGCCCCCGTTGACGAACATCATCCGGATCGGCGGCTTCCGCGCGTCCTGCAGCCCGCGGCCGAGCAGGGGCTCGGGAATCGCGCGGTGGTGGCGGGCGCGGTCGGCGGCCTCCACCGTCTTGTCGAAGTGCCGCTGGGTGTTGTAGCCGTGGGAGACGCCGCCGCCCGGCACCCCGATGTGGCCGCCGAGGGCCCCGAGGGCGTCCACGCAGCGGAAGATCTCCGCGCTGTGCTGGTACTTGTTGAGGCCCCAGCCGAGCAGGACGGAGGCCGGCTTCGTGGTCGCGTACTCGCGCGCCAGCTCGCGGATCGTCGCCTCGGGCAGCTCGCACGCGGCGGCGAGCTCGGCGAGGGGACGGGCGTCGAGCAGGGCGCGGTACTCCGCGAAGCCGTGGGCGTGCCGGTCGAGGAACGCGCGGTCCTCCAGCCCTTCCTCCAGGATGACCTTGGCCATCGCCATGGCCAGCTCCGCGTCGGTGGCGACCCGCGGCTGGACGTGCCGATCGCAGAAGCCGGCCGACTCGCTCCGCACCGGGTCGATCAGGATCACCCGGCCCCCGCGCCGGCGCACCTCCTTCAGGATCGGCACGGTGTGGAGGTTGGTGGCCATCGGGTTGCGGCCCCACAGCAGCACCAGGCGGCTGTTGAGCATGTCGGATGGGTCGTGGCCGGCGCGGACGCCGAAGTCGAGGGCCTGGCCCGCGCGCGCGGCGCCGCTGCAGAGGGATCCGCTGGTGGTGGTGGCCCCGCCGAGGAGGTTCCAGAAGCGGCGGCTCAGGAGCTTGGTGGCGCCCCAGGAGCCGGTGCGCTGGTAGTGCATGATCGAGAGCGGGCCGTCCTCGGCGATGAACCCGCGGATGCGGCCCGCGATCAGGTCGAGCGCCTCGTCCCAGGAGATCCGCTCCCAGCCGGCGTCGGTCCGGCCGCCGGTGCGCCGCAGGGGATGGAGCTGGCGCTCGGGACTGTAGACGCGCTCCGGGAAGCGGTAGGTCTTCCCGCAGAGGTAGCCCTGGGTGAACTCGTGATCCGGATGGCCCTCCAGCCGCACCACGCGCCCGTCCCTCACGTGGGCGATGATGCCGCAGCCGTCCGGGCAGTCGAGCGTGCACGAGGTGTAGATCGTCCGCTCCATGTCAGTCCTGGCTCCTTGTCCGGGTGGGCCGGCCCGGCGGCTTCCGGCGGGGGGCGAGGGCCGGCGCGGGCGCCTTCCACCAGCCGTACTCCCGGCCGGGGCCGCGACCGGGGGCGGCGACCATGAGCACCTTGGCGTCGACGCGCCCGACGTTCTTGCCCATGTGGGGGATCTCGGCGTTGAAGTAGAGGCAGTCGCCCGCCTTGAGGGGGATCTTCTCGTCGCCCAGCTGGAACAGGATCTCGCCCTGCAGCACGAACGACAGCTCCTCGCCCTCGTGGGCGGTGAGCACGTCGGCGCGGTTCCGCACCGGGAAGGTGAGCACGAACGCGTCCATGCGCTGGCCGGGCCAGCCCACCGCCATGGGCTGGTAGGTGTAGCCGGTCGCGGGAACCGCCTGGGGCGCACGTCGCTCGCCCGCGCGCACCAGCGCGTAGTGCTGGGTCGCGGTGGTGCCCGCCGCGTCCTGGAAGAGCTGGCCCAGCTCGATGCCCACGGTCCGGCTGATCAGGATGAGGTTGGCGATCGAGGTGGAGACGCGGCCGCGCTCGAGCTTGGAGAGGAAGGGCTCGGAGAGGCCGGTCTTCTCCGCGAGCCCACGCAGGGTCAGGCCCTGGGCCCGCCGCGCCTCGCGCAGCCGCGCGGCCACCGCCTGCACCAGCGCCGCCGTCTCCGGTCTTTCTCTCAAGGCAATCTCCGCTTGCCCCTGAGGAAACCACTCGGGTATGCTCCCTGTCAAGCGGGGAGAATCGGCTTGACAGGCTCCGCGCTTTTGCTTTACTCAGGCTCAGTCGTTCAAGGAGGTTTCCGCATGCGTGCATCCCGTCTCCCGTTCCTCACGGCGACCGCCCTGCTGCTCACGCTCGGGGCGGGCCCCGCCGCGGCCCAGGCGCCGATCAAGATCGGCGACATCAACACCTACAGCGGCATCGGCGCCCCCTTCACGGGCCCGTACCGCGCCGGCGTCGAGATGGCCGTCGAGGAGATCAACGCCAAGGGGGGCGTTCTCGGCCGCAAGATCGAGGTCCTGTTCCGCGACGACAAGGGCCAGCCCGCGGAGGCGGTGAAGCACGCGCAGGAGCTGGTGGAGTCGGACAAGGTCGCCATGATCACCGGGAGCTTCCTCTCCAACGTGGGCCTCGCGGTCTCGGATTGGGCCAAGCAGAACAAGACCATGTTCCTGGCTGCCGAGGCGCTGACCGAGGCCCTCACCTGGTCCAAGGGCCACGACTACGCGGTGCGCCTGCGCCCCAACACCTACGAGCAGGGGCGGATGCTGGCCGACAAGGCCGGCAAGATGAAGTACGTCAAGTGGGCGACCATCGGGCCCAACTACGAGTACGGCAAGCGCGCGTGGGAGACCTTCCGCGACCGGCTGAAGGAGCTGAAGCCCGACGTGCAGGTGGTGGGCGAGCACTGGCCCACGCTCGGGAAGATCGAGCCCGGCCCGCTCGTGACCGCCATCCTCAACCAGAACCCGGACGCGCTCTACGTCTCGCTCTTCGGCAGCGACTGGCTCGCCTTCGTGCGCGAGGCGGGCAAGCGCGGGCTCTTCCAGAAGATGTTCGTGGTGGGCATCCTGCTCGGCGAGCCCGAGTACATCGATCCGCTCAAGCTCGAGGCCCCCGAGGGCATGCTGGTCACCGGCTATCCCTGGTACGACATCAAGATCCAGAGCCATCAGGAGTGGGTGAAGCGCTACGTGAAGCGCGGGGACAAGAACCCGGTGCTGGGCTCGCTGATCGGGTACGTCACCTACCAGTCGGTCGCGGAGGCCCTCCGCAAGGCGGGCGCCCCCGAGACCGCAAAGCTGGTGGCCGCCTTCAAGGGACTCAAGGTGGAGACCCCGATCGGGCCGGTGACGTTCCGCGCCTCCGACGGCCAGTCCACGATGGGCGCGTGGGTCGGCACGACCAAGGTCGACGCGCAGCGGGGCGTCGGCATCATGGTCAACCACGAGTACATCCCGGGCGAGAAGGTGCTGCCGTCCGACGACGAAGTGAAGAAGCTCCGTCCGGCCAATTAGCCGCCACCCTCACCCTGCCCCCTCCCTCCCAGGGAGAGGAAGCATCGTGATCACCCTCTCCCCCGCCGAGGGGGAGAGGGCAGGGTGAGGGGGCGGGCCTACCTCATGTCCCTCCTCCTCGTGCAGCTCCTGAGCGGGCTCGCGAACGCGATGTTCCTCTTTCTCATCGCGTCGGGCCTCTCGCTCATCTTCGGCGTCACCCGCATCGTCAACTTCGCCCACGGCTCCTTCTACATGCTGGCCGCCTACCTGACCTACTCGCTGGCCGCGGCGCTGCCGGGCGGGCCGGCCGCGTTCTACCTCGCCGCGCTGGTGGCCGCGCTGGTGGTCGCCGTCGTCGGCGGGCTGGTCGAGGTGCTGCTCCTCCGCCGCGTCTACCGCGCGCCCGAGCTGTACCAGCTCCTGCTCACCTTCGCGCTGGTCCTGGTGACCGCCGACGTGGTGCGCTACGTCTGGGGCGCCGACAACAAGACCGGGCCGGCCGCGCCGGGACTGGCCGGCTCGGTGCCCGTGGCGGGCCAGCTCTTCCCCTCCTACGACCTGGCGATCATCCTCTTCGGGCCCCTGGTGGCCCTCGGCCTCTGGCTCCTCTTCCACCGCACCCGGTGGGGCGTGCTGATCCGCGCGGCCACCCAGGACCGCGAGATGGTGGCCGCGCTCGGCGTCGACCAGGCCCGGCTGTTCACGGGGGTCTTCGTGCTGGGCTCCTTCCTGGCCGGCCTCGGCGGTGCGCTCCAGGTGCCGCGGCTGGCGCTGACCACCGTGATGGATACCTCGGTCATCGTGGAGGCCTTCGTGGTGGTGGTGATCGGGGGCATGGGCTCGGTGTGGGGCGCGCTGCTCGCCTCGCTCCTGATCGGCGTGCTCAACGCCTACGGGGTGCTGCTGTTGCCGAAGGCGGCCATCGTGCTGATCTTCGTGGTCATGGCGGTGGTGCTGGTGGTGCGCCCGTGGGGGCTCCTCGGGCGGCCCGAGATCCAGCTCCGGCCGCCGGGCGGCGGCGTGGTGGCCGACCGGCCGCCGCGGCGCTTCCATCCCGCGTGGGCGGTGGCGACGCTCGCCGTCCTGGCCGGGCTGCCGCTCGCCCTGCCGACCTTCTGGATCTCCATCGCGGTCGAGATCTTCGCGTTCGCGCTCTTCGCGGCGAGCCTGCACCTGCTGATGGCGGTGGGCGGCATGGTCTCGTTCGGCCACGCGGCCTACTTCGGGCTGGGCGCCTACGGCGCCGCGCTGCTGCTCAAGCTGGCCGGGCTGCCCATGCCGGTCGCCTTCGTGGCGGCCCCGCTGGTGGCCGCGCTGGCCGCGGTGGTCTTCGGCTACTTCTGCGTGCGGCTCAGCAGCATCTATTTCGCGATGCTCACCCTGGCCTTCGCCCAGATCGTGTACGCGATCGTGCACCAGTGGGACGAGGTCACCGGAGGGGACAACGGGATCCTGAGCGTCTGGCCCGCTCCCTGGCTGGCCACCCCGGGCCGCTACTACTACTGGGCGCTCGCGGCCACCGTGGTGGGCATCGTCTTGCTGCGAAGGGTGGCGGCCTCGCCCTTCGGGCTCACCCTGCGAGCGGCCCGCGACCACGCCCGGCGGGCCGAGGCCCTGGGGGTGAACGTCCGCGCGCTCCAGTGGACCGCGTTCGTGGTGGCGGGCTTCGTGGCCGGCATCGGCGGGGCGGTGTTCGCCTTCCTCAAGGGCAGCGTGTTCCCGGTCTACACCGAGTCGCCGATGTCGGTGCAGCCCCTCGTGATGGTGCTGCTCGGGGGGGTGGGCTCGCCGTCCGGCCCCCTGGTGGGGGCCGCGGTCTACAAGCTGCTCGACACCGTGATCACGCGCTACACCGAGTACTGGCAGCTCGTGCTGGGCGCCATCCTGATGGTGCTGGTGCTCGCCTTCCCGCGCGGCATCGCGGGCGTGCTCGACGGCCGACGCCCGTGAGCCATTCGGTCGCGCCGGTGCTGGAGACGCGCGGGCTCTCCAAGGCCTTCGGCGGGGTGCGGGCGGTCAGCTCGGTCGACCTGGCGATGCCGAAGGGGGAGATTCGCGCCCTGATCGGCCCGAACGGGGCGGGCAAGACCACGTTCTTCAACATGCTCACCGGGCAGCTCCGGGCCGACGCGGGCCTGGTGCTCTTCAAGGGAGAGCGCCTGAGCGGGCTGCCGCCCTACGCGGTGTGGCGCCGCGGGGTGAGCCGGACGTTCCAGATCACCGCCACCTTCGCCACCCTCAGCGCGCTCGACAACGTGCGGGTGGCCCGCCTCTCGCACACCGGCAAGACCTACTCGCTGCTGGAGGCGGCCGCGCGGCTCGAGGCCAACGAGGCGCGCGCGCTGCTCGGGCAGGTGGGCCTGCTCGAGCAGGCGGACCGGGTGGCCGGGGTCCTCGCCTACGGCGACCTCAAGAAGCTCGAGCTGGCGGTGGCGCTCGCCAACGACCCCGAGGTCCTGTTGCTCGACGAGCCCACCGCGGGCATGGCCCCGGCCGAGCGCGGGGCGCTCATGGCGCTCACCGAGCGCATCGCGCGGGCGCGCGGGCTCACCGTGCTCTTCACCGAGCACGACATGGACGTGGTCTTCGCGGTCGCCGACCGCATCATGGTGCTCCACCAGGGCCGGGTCATCGCCGACGGCCCGCCCGCCCAGGTGCGCGCGGACGCGCAGGTGCAGCGCGTGTACCTGGGCGAGGAGGCGTGATGCTCGAGCTGGACGCGGTCGAGGGCGGCTACGGCCTCTCGCGGGTGCTGCACCGGGTGAGCCTGCGGGCGGGGGCGGGCGAGGTGGTCTCGCTGCTCGGGCGCAACGGGGCCGGCAAGTCGACCACGCTCAAGTCGATCGTGGGGCTCGTCGAGGTGACCGGCGGGCGCATCCATTTCGACGGGCGTGAGATCACGGGGCGGCCGACCCACGAGATCAGCCGCCTCGGGGTGGGCTACGTGCCCGAGGAGCGGCGCATCTTCAGCGACCTGACCGTCGCGGAGAACCTCCTGGTCGGCCGGAAGGGCGCGGGGGCCTGGGACACGGCCCGGGTCTACGAGTTCTTTCCCAAGCTCCGGGAGATGGCGGGGCGCCGGGCCGGCAGCCTCTCGGGAGGCGAGCAGCAGATGCTCACGGTGGCCCGCACGCTCATGGGCAACCCGCGGGTGCTGCTGCTCGACGAGCCGTCGGAGGGGCTGGCGCCGGTGATCGTGCGCGCGCTGGGCGAGCAGATCGCGGCGCTCAAGCGGGAGGGCTTGACGATCCTGCTCTCCGAGCAGAATCTCAAGTTCGCGGCGCGGCTGGCCGATCGGGCCTACATCATCGAGAAAGGGGAGATCCGCTTCGACGGGCCGATGGCGGCCCTGATCGAGGACGAGGGGCTGAGGCGGAAGTATCTGACGGTGTGAACGAGAAAACCACCCCTCACCCTGCCCTCTCCCCTCAGGGGAGAGGGGAATAGGGAGGCCGGAGGCACCATTGAAGACCCTGATCAGGAACATCGGGCAGATCGTGTCGGGGGACATCGCGAGGCCGCTGATCGACGGCGACTCGATCGTCGCCGACGGCGGCAAGATCGTGGCGGTCGGGCGCGGGCTCGACGACGACGCGGAGACCGTCATCGACGCGCGGGGCAGCACGGTGGTGCCGGGGCTCATCGACTCGCACTGCCACCCGGTCTTCGGCGACTTCACGCCGCGCCAGCGCACGATCGACTTCATCGAGTCCGGGCTCAACGGCGGCATCACCACCATGATCTCGGCCGGCGAGGTGCACCTGCCCGGGCGCCCGAAGGACATCGTGGGGCTCAAGGCCCTGGCGATCGTGGCCGCCAAGGCCTACGCCAACCAGCGGCCGGCCGGAGTGAAGATGCACGCGGGCGCCCCCATCCTGGAGCTCGGGATGGTGGAGGAGGACTTCGCGGAGATGGCGCGGGCCGGCGTCAAGCTGGTGGGCGAGATCGGCCTGGGCTCGGTGCGGACCGGCAAGGACGCGGCGCCGATGGTGAAGTGGGCCAAGAAGCACGGCATGACCGTGACCATCCACACCGGGGGGCCATCCATCGCGGGCTCCAACGCCATCGGCGGGGACGTGGTGCTCGAGGCCGACCCCGATGTGGTCGGCCACATCAACGGCGGGACCACCTCGATGAGCGAGCGGGAGATCGACGCGCTCGTGGCGACCCAGATGGCCCTCGAGATCGTCCACTGCGGCAACGGCAAGACCGCGTTGCACGCCCTGCGCCGCGCCCGCGAGGCCCGGGCCACCCACCGCGTCATCATCGGGCTCGACGCGCCGTCCGGTACCGGGGTCGTGCCGCTCGGCATCCTGCGCGTGCTCGCCCATCTGGTCTCGCTCGGCGGGGTCGCCCCCGAGGAGGCGGTGTGCATGGCCACCGGCAACACCGCGCGGGTCTACAAGCTGCCGACGGGCGTGATCGCGCCGGGGCGGGACGCCGATCTGTGCATCGTGGACGCCCCGATCGGCTCCCAGGGCCGGACCGCCCTCGAGGCGCTGCAGGTGGGCGATCTCTTCGGGGTGTCCATGATCCTCATCGACGGGCAGATCAAGATCGGGCGGAGCCGCAACACCCCGCCCGCCACGCGCGCGGCGGAAGTGGTCAAGGGGCAGGGCCCCGCCGCAGGAGGGCACTGATGAAGATCCGCAAGCTGGTGACGGTGGTCGAGGAGATCCAGGAGGACGGCGGCCGCCGCCTCGAGAAGCCGCTGCGCAAGGTGGCGGCGGTGGCGGTGATCGAGAACCCGTTCGCGGGCCGCTTCGTGGAGGACCTGCAGGAGCTGGTCAAGACCGGCGAGGAGCTGGGCGATCTGCTCGGACGGCGCGCGGTGGCCGCGCTGGGGGCGGCGGCGCACTCCTACGGCAAGGCGGCCATCGTCGGGGTCGACGGCGAGTACGAGCACGCCGCCGCCATCCTGCATCCGACGCTGGGAACGCCGTTCCGCGCGGCGGTCAGCGGCGGCAAGGCCATCATCCCGTCGGCCAAGAAGCTGGGCGGCCCCGGGACCACCATCGACGTCCCCCTCCACTACAAGGACGCCGCCTTCGTCCGCACCCACTTCGACGCGATGGAGGTGCGCCTCAACGACGCGCCCCGGGCCGGCGAGATCCTGGTCGTCCTCGTCGTCACCGACGGGGGCCGTCCCCACCCCCGCGTAGGCGGCCTCACCGTCGCCGACGCCAAGAAAGAAGACGGCCTCCGATGAGCGCGAAAAGCGCGAAGAGGCCCAATCGAAGCGCGAAGAAGATCGCCACCCTGCGACTTAGAAAGAGAAGTCCCGGTAGCACCACGACAGCGCGCTCAAAAAAGAGCCGTGCCGGCAGCACCACGCCAGCGCGCTCAGGCACCCCGCCGAGGACGGCAACCAGCCCCATCAAGTTCGGCCTCCGCCTCCCCAGCTTCGCGCTCGGCGCCCGCACCGCGACGCTCGCCCAGATGGGCGCCTACCTGCGCCGCGCGGAGGACCTGGGCTTCGACTCCGCGGTGTCCATCGACCACCTCCTGCTGACCCCGCCGGCCTACGCGTGCACCTGGCTCGAGCCGGTCGCGCTGCTCTCGGCCCTGGCCGGGGTCACGCGCACGATCAAGCTCGGCACCATGGTCCTGGTGCTGCCGCTGCGCAACCCGGCCTACTTCGCCAAGGAGTGGGCGACCCTCGATCTGCTGTCGGGCGGCCGCAGCATCCTGGGCGTGGGGGTGGGCTGGCACGAGGAGGAGTTTGCGCTCATGGGTGTGCCGCACAAGGAGCGCGGCCGTCGCATGGACGAGATGCTGGAGGCGGTCACCGCCCTCTGGGCCGGCGACGACGTGAGCTACGACGGCAAGTACTACAAGTTCCGAAACCTGACCATCGATCCGAAGCCGCTGCAGAAGCCGCACCCGCCGATCTGGATCGGCGGGGGCAGCCAACCCTTCGAGAAGGTCTACGGCCAGACGGTCACTAACATCGATCCGGTGCTGCGCCGCATCGCCAAGTACGCGAGGACGTGGGTGCCCCACTCCTCGGCCACCGCCGACATGGTCAAGGGCGACTGGGAGAAGATCCAGCGCTTCATGTCCGAGGTCGGCCGCAAGCCCGGCGACATGACCAAGGTCTACTCGAACTTCGTGTGGGTGCTCAAGAAGGGCGAGAGGCCGGAGACCGCGATCCCCCGCTTCAAGACCTTCTCGGGCATGGACCTGCCGTACTGGCGCGAGTTCTATCTCCTGGGTGAGGCCGAGGAGCTGGCCGAGAAGATCCGCGCCAAGGTGGCCAACCTCGGCGGCTGCGAGCAGATCGTGCTCAACCCGCTCGACTGGAGCATGGAGCAGCTCGAGCTGCTGGCCGGCGAGGTCCTGCCCCGGGTGGCCCGGCCGTGACCCCCTTCTCCCTCTCCCCTCGGGGGAGAGGGCAGGGTGAGGGGGGCGGATGAGGGCCGCTCCACCGCCGCGATATCTCGGCGCCCACGTCAAGCGCCTGGAGGATCCCCGCCTCCTGGCCGGGCAGGGGCGCTACCTCGACGATCTCACGCTCCCCGGGCTGCTCCACGCGGCCTTCGTGCGCAGCGCCCACGCGCACGCGCTCGTGCGCTCGGTCGACGCGGAGGCCGGGCGGCGGATCCCGGGGGTGGAGATGGTGCTGACCGGCCGGGACCTCGAGAGCGAGGTGGCGCCGCTCGTCCCGCGGCTCGAGTCCCCGGACTTCACGCCCACCGAGTGGCCCGCGCTCGCGACCGGGCGCGCGCGCTTCGTCGGGGAGCCGGTGGCCGTCGTCGCGGCGGCGACCCCCTACGTGGCGGCCGACGGCGTCGCCGCCGTCGCGGTCGACTACGATTCGCTGCCCGCGGTGCCGGACGCGGCGGCCGCGCTCGCGCCGGGCGCCCCGCTCCTGCACCCCGGGCTGCCCTCCAACGTGCTCTTCGGGCGGCGGAGCAGCCAGGGTGACGTCGAGGGGGCGTTCGCAGGCGCGCCGGTGATCGTGCGCGAGACGTTCACCCACGCGCGCTGCTCGGCCTCGCCGCTGGAGGGCCGGGGGCTCATCGCCCGGTGGGAGGGCGGCACGCTGACGCTCTGGACCGGCACCCAGGTGCCTCACGTCTTCCGCACCGGCGTGGCCCGCGCCTTCGGCCTCCCCGAGTCGCGCGTGCGGGTCATCGTGCCGGACACCGGCGGCGGCTTCGGCCAGAAGATGCACGTGATGCCCGAGGACCTCGCGGTGGCCGCGCTGGCCCGCCGCGCGGGGCGGCCGGTGAAGTGGATCGAGACCCGGCGCGAGAATCTGGCCGCGGCAACCCAGGCCCGCGAGCAGCGCGTGGAGATCGAGGCCGCCGCGGACGCCGACGGCACGCTGCGCGGCCTGCGGGCGCGGCTCGTGTCGGACGTGGGCGCCTACCACGTGTACCCGCTGACCGGAGCGCTCGAGGCGCTCGGCGCCGCCTCCATCCTGCCGGGCCCCTACCGCACGCCGGCCTACGCCTTCGAGATCGTCGCGCTCGCCACGAACAAGCCGCCGCTCGGAGCCTACCGCGGGGTGGGCATGACCATGGGGGCCTTCGTGATGGAGCGCACGCTCGATCTGCTCGCGGACCGGCTCGGGCTCGACCCGGTCCTGGTACGGCAGCGGAACCTGATCCCGCGCGACGCGTATCCGTTCACCTCCGCGACCGGCTTCGTCTACGACAGCGGCGATTTCCCCAAGGCGCTCGAGGCCGCGCTCACGCTGTCCGGCTACGAGCGGCTCGTGCGCGAGCGCGAGGCGGGCCGCGCCCGAGGGCGGCTGCTCGGCATCGGGATCGCGTGCTACACCGAGTACACCGGGATCGGGTCGGAGACCTATCGCCGGCGCGGCATGGCGGACATGCCGGGGCCGGAGGCCGCGACGGTGCGCGTGGAGGCCGACGGCACGGTGACCTGCCTGGTGTCGTTTCCCTCCCAGGGGCAGGGCCACGCCACCACCACCGCGCAGCTCGTCGCCGATCAGCTCGGGGTGCCGCTCGAGACCGTGACCGTGCGGCAGCCCGATACCGAGGAGGCGCCCCCCGGCACCGGCACCTTCGCGAGCCGCGGTGCGGTCGCGCAGAGCGGCGCGGCCGACGCGGCGGCGGCGACCGTGCGCGGCGCGCTGCTGGCCGCGGCGGGCGGGCTCCTCGAGGCGAGCCCGGCCGATCTGCTGCTGGCCGACGGGGTGGTGCGGGTGCGCGGCGTGCCCGATCGCGGCGTGACGGTCGCCGAGGTGGCGCGGCGGGCCCACGCGGCCGCGGGCGGGGCCGCGCACCTCCAGGCGACCCAGCGCTTCGATCCCCCGGGGCCCACGTTCTCGGGCGCGGTGCACGTCGCCTCGGTCGAGGTCGATCCGGAGACCGGTCGGGTCGCGGTGCGCGACTACGTGGTGGTGGAGGACTGCGGGCCGGTGATCAACCCGATGATCGTCGAGGGGCAGATCCACGGCGCGGTCGCGCAGGGGATCGGCGAGGCCCTGGCCGAGCGGCTCGTCTACGACGAGAGCGGCCAGCTGCTGAGCGGCACCCTCATGGACTACGCGCTGCCCGCGGCGGCGAGCCTGCCCGCGTTCACGCTCGGCCACCTCGAGACGCCGTCGCCGCTCACTCCGGGCGGCTACAAGGGGATGGGCGAGGGCGGCACCATCGGCGCGCCCGCCGCGATCGCCAACGCGGTGGCCGACGCGGTCAAGCCGCTCGGCGTGGCGGTGACCGCGCTGCCGATCCTGCCCGCCGATCTGGTGGGAGGTCATGGAGCCTAGCCCGGTCGGCGCCGCCGACGAGGCGGAGGCCGGCCCGCCGGCCCGGTGGGGCACCGTCGCCCAGGGCGCGGTGCTCGTGATCGCCGCGGCGTTGCGCCTGTGGCGCCTCGACCAGAACGGCTTCGACAACGAGTACTACGCGGCGGCGGTGCGCAGCATGATGGCCGGCTGGCACACCTTCTTCTACAACGCCTTCGACCCGGCCGGCTTCGTCTCGGTGGACAAGCCGCCGGTCGCGCTGTGGATCCAGGTGGCGAGCGTCAAGGTGTGGGGCTTCTGGCCGCTCGCGGTGCTGCTGCCGCAGGTGCTCGAGGGCGTGGCCGCGGTCGCGCTGCTCGCGCACCTGGTCCGGCGTCACTGGGGCCCGGCGGCGGGCGCGCTGGCCGGCCTGTTCCTGGCCCTCACGCCGATCGCGGTGGCGGTGGATCGCTCCGGGAACACCGACACCGGGCTCGTGCTGGTGCTGCTGGCCGCGTCCTGGGCGCTCCTGCTGGCCGCCGAGCGCGGCGGTCGCGGATGGTTGCTGCTGGCCATGGCGCTGATCGGCATCGGCTTCAACGTGAAGATGCTGGCCGCGTTCGTCGTCCTGCCGACCTTCGCGCTGGTGTACTGGCTGGGCGCGACGGGCTCGTGGCGGAGGCGGCTCGCCGACCTGGCGCTGGGCGGCCTCGTCCTGGCCGTGGTGTCGCTGCCCTGGATGATCGCCTACGACCTCACGCCCGCCGCGGGGCGCCCGTACGTGGGCAGCAGCCCGCAGAACTCGATGATCGACCTGGCGGTGGGCCACAACGGGGTCGGACGCTTCGTGCGCCGCTGGCAGACCGGGCGCACCGCCCAGGCCGACGAGGCCGCGGCGCGGCGGCAAACTGCCGCGCGCGCGCCCGCCGGCTCCACCGCCGCCGAGGGCTACGCGCGGCTCTTCGTGCGCGCGCCGGTGGGCCCGCTGCGGCTCGCGGACGGCCTGCTCGCCGCGCAGGCGGAGTGGCTGCTGCCGCTGGCCGTCGTCGGCGCGGCCGGGCTATGGCGGGGCGGCCGTCGCCGACCGCTCGCCGCCGTGCGGCTCAGCCTGCTCCTCTGGAGCGGCTGGGCGCTGACCTACGCGGTCGTCTACAGCTGGGCGGGCGGGATCTTCCACTTCTACTATCTCTCGACGCTCGGGCCGCCGCTCGCCGCGCTGGCCGCGGTCGGGGCCGTGGGACTGTGGCGCCGCTATCGCGAGGGCGGGGCGCCCGCGGTGGCGCTGGCGGGGGCCTTGCTCGTCACCGCGATGTGGCAGACCTACGTGCACGCCACCGGCCTCCCGGTGGTCGCCGACGAGTGGCAGCGCCGGCTGCCGATCTGGACCTTGCTGGCGGTGGCGCTCGCGGCCGGCACCCTCCTGGCGCGGCTCCTCCGCCGCGGCGAGCGCCCGGGGGCGGGCGCGCCCGAGCGTGTCGCGGTCGTCGTGGCGCTGGGGGCGCTGCTGCTCATGCCGGCGGCGTGGGCGCTCAGCAGCGTGCTGGTGCGCGGGGTGGCGGTGATCCCCTCGGCCGACATCGGGCGGCTCCGCTCGCCGTCGCCCGCGACACTTCGCGCCCGCGCCCGCCTGGGCGCGCTCGCCGATCAGCGCCGGCTGATCGCCTTCCTCGAGGCCAACCGTCATGGCGAGCGCTTCCTGCTCGCGACCCCGAGCGCGCAGCTGGCCTCGCCGCTCATCATCGCCACCGGCCTCCCGGTGATGGCGATGGGCGGCTTCCACGGCCTGGATCCGATTCTCACCCCGGACCGTCTCGCGGAGCTCGTGGCCGACGGGCAGGTACGCTTCGTCATGCTGGGCGAGCTGTCGATCGCCAGCCGCCTGATGGGCGCGGAGGCGGCGGGGCGCCCGCTCGCCGACTGGATCCGCGCCAACGGCACCCCGGTGGACTCGACGCGGTGGAGCTCGCCGTCCGGAGGGATGGGCTGGCCCGCGCGGCGGGAGCTCTACGATCTGAAACCCGGCACGGGACTCGTCCCGGCCTCTTGAGAGGAGAGCGCACATGGGCTTGGGCAGGACGCGCGTTCGCGGCATGCGGCGGTGGTGGCTCGCGGTGGCGCTGGCGGCCGCGGGGCTGGGCTCGACCGGGGTCGCGCCCGCTCGGGCCGACGACCTGAAGGTGTTCAGCGCGGGGGCGGTCCGCGCGATCGTGACCGAGCTGTCGGAGGCCTTCCGGCGGGAGACCGGGCAGGGGGTAGCGCTCTCGTTCGGGACGGTCGGGGTCACGCGCGGGAAGCTCGCGAGCGGCGAGCCGGTCGACGTGGTCATCATGACCGACGTGGCGGTGGACGACGTGATCCGCCAGGGGGCGGTGGCGGCGGGCAGCCGCACCGACATCGCCCGCACCGGAATGGGCGTGGGCGCTCGCGAGGGCGCGCCGCGCCCCGACATCTCGACCCCCGAGGCCTTCAAGGTCACCCTGCTCGCGGCCAAGTCGCTGGTCTACGTGGATCCGGCCCAGGGCGCCACGAGCGGCATCCACTTCAAGAGCGTGCTGGAGCGTCTCGGCATCGCGGACGCGGTCCGGGCCAAGAGCCAGCTGGTGCCGGGCGGCTATCCCGCGGAGAAGGTGGCCAGCGGGGAGGCCGAGCTGGTGGTGCACCAGATCAGCGAGATCGTGCCGGTCAAGGGCGTGGTCATGGTGGGGCCGCTGCCCGCCGATCTGCAGAAGATCACGGTCTACTCGGCGGGCGTGGCCGCGCGGAGCGCGCACCCGGACGCGGCGCGGGCCTTCGTGGCCTTCCTGACGCGGCCGGCCTTCAAGGCCAAGTTCGCGGCGGCGGGGCTCGACTACAAGCCCTGAGCCTCAGGGCGACGGCGGCCGGGAGCGGGCCGCCGCCGTCGCCGTGGTATCGTGCTCTCCGTGTTCGCCTCGCCCGGCGCCATCGCGTTCCATCTCGGCCCGCTCACGGTCCGCTGGTACGGCATCCTCATGGCGACCGCCATCCTGGTGGGCTTCTGGCTCGCCCAGCGGCGGGCGGTGGAGGAGGGGCTTCCGGCCGACGAGCTGCTGCGGGCGGCGCAGTGGGCGGTGGTGGCCGGGCTGGTGGGGGCGCGCATCTACGAGGTGATCTTCAACTGGGACTACTACGGCCGGTTCCCGGAGAAGATCGTCGCGGTGTGGGAGGGCGGTCTCGCGATCCACGGCGGCCTCATCGTGGGGCCGCTGGTGGGGATCCTCCTCGCCCGCCGGTGGGGGGTGCCGATCCGGCGCGCGCTCGACGTCATCGCGCCGAGCATGGTGCTGGGGCAGGCCATCGGGCGCTGGGGGAACTTCTTCAACGAGGAGGCCTTCGGCGCGCCGACCGATCTCCCGTGGAAGCTCTACATCTCGCCGGCCCACCGGCCGCCCGAGCTGCGCGCCTTCGAGTACTTCCATCCCACGTTCCTCTACGAATCGCTGTGGGACCTGCTCGTGTTTGCCCTGCTCGTGTGGTGGGTGCGCCGGCGGGTCCGGGGGCACCCGGGCGCGGTGTTCTTCTCCTACATCGGGCTCTACTCGGTGGGGCGGTTCCTCATCGAGGGGCTGCGCCTGGACAGCTTCTGGGTCGGCTCGCTGCGGGTGCCGCAGCTGGCGAGCGTGGCCGGGGTGCTGGTCGCGGTGGGAGGCCTGTTGTGGGTCATGCGCATGCCCCCCGTGGAGCCCTCCCCGCCGCCCGCCGCGGCTACGGGTAGAGCCCGCGGGACACGTGGGCGTCGGCGACCCGGCTGACCCCCTCCATCAGCGCGCCGGTCCTGAGGTCCACCCCGCCCTTCTGAGACGTCTGCCACACGCGCGCGAACGCGCGCGCCATGATCTCCTGCAGCCGCGAGATGATCTCGCTCTCCTTCCAGAAATAGTGCTGGAGGCCCTGGACCCACTCGAAGTAGGAGACGACCACCCCGCCCGCGTTGCACAGGATGTCCGGGATCACGGTGATGCCGCGGTCGCGCAGGATCACGTCGGCCTCCGGGGTGGTGGGGCCGTTGGCGCCCTCCGCCACGATGAGGGCCTTGACGCGGTCGGCGTTGCGCTCGTTGAGCACCGAGTCGACCGCGGCGGGAATCAGGACGTCGCAGGGCTGCTCGAGGATCTGGTCGTTGCCGATCGCCTCGCCGCCCGGGAAGCCGGCCACGCTGCCGGTCTCGGTCACGTAGGCCTGGAGCTGCCGCACGTCGATGCCGTTGGGATTCCACACCCCGCCCTTGAAGTCGCTGACGCCCGCGATGGTGCAGCCGTCGTTCCACAGCAGGCGCGCCGCCGTCCCGCCCACGTTGCCGAAGCCCTGCACCACGATCTTCTTGCCCCGCAGCTCCTGGCCCAGGCTCTTGGCCGCCTGGTAGAGCACGAAGACGATGCCGCGCCCGGTGGCCTCGCGACGGCCGACCGAGCCGCCCACGATCAGGGGCTTGCCGGTGACCACCCCCGGCACGCTCTTGCCCTGGGTCATCGAGTAGGTGTCCATCATCCAAGCCATGGTCTGCTCGTCGGTGCCGAGGTCGGGGGCCGGGATGTCGATGTCCGGCCCGATCATGAGGATGATCTCGGTGGTGTAGCGGCGCGTGAGGTGCTCGCGCTCGCGAAGCGACATCGCGCGCGGGTTGCAGCGGACGCCGCCCTTGGCGCCCCCGTAGGGCAGCCCCACCAGCGCGCACTTCCAGCTCATGAGCATGGCGAGCGCGGTCACCTCGCCGAGGTTCACCCCCAGGTCGTAGCGCAGGCCGCCCTTGGTGGGGCCGAGCGCGGTGTTGTGGTGGACCCGGTAGCCGATGAAGACCTCGGTCTTGCCGCTGTCCATGCGCACCGGCACCGAGACCACCAGCGCGCGCCGGGGGAAACGCAGCCGCTCGTGGATGTCGTGGTCGAGGCTGAGCCGCCCCGCCACCCGATCGAGCTGGGCCAGCGCGGTGCGGTGCAGCTCGGAGTCGAACTCGGGGGAATCGGTCGCATCGGTCATGATCACGCTCCTTCGGCCGGCCGGGCGTTCCGGTGCAGGCGCAGCACCGCGAGCGAGCGGCCTTCGAGCCGGTACTGCTCGCCGGTGCGCTGAGCGGGGCGATCGGCCCCGCCGTCCCAGTCGCGGGTGTCGAGCACCGGCTCCCAGCGCACGCGGCCCTCGTGGGCCGGCAGGAGGAAGGGCACCGGCTCGTGGTGGGCGTTCAGGAGAATCAGGAACGTGTCGCCCACGATGGGCTCGCCCATGTCGTCCACCTCTTCGATGGCGTCGCCCCCGAGGCGCAGCCCGAGGCAGCGGCCGTGATTGTTCTGCCACTCCTCGTCGGTCATCTCGTGGCCGTCGGGACGGAACCACGCGAGGTCCTTCACCGCCGAGCCGTGGATGCGACGGCCCTGGAAGAACGTGCGCCGGTGGAACACCGGGTTGGCGTGCTTGAGGCGGATCAGGCGCCGCGTGAAGTCGATGAGCCGCCGGCCGGCCTCGGTGGGCGGCCACTCGAGCCACGACAGCTCGTTGTCCTGGCAATAGGCGTTGTTGTTGCCCCGCTGGGTGTGCCCGATCTCGTCGCCGCTCAGCAGCATCGGGATGCCCTGGGACAGGAAGAGGGTCGCCAGGAAGTTGCGCATCTGCCGCTCGCGGAGGGCCAGGATCGCGGGGTCGTCGGTCGGGCCCTCGACGCCGCAGTTCCACGACCCGTTGTCGTCGGTGCCGTCGCGGTTGTCCTCGCCGTTCGCCAGGTTGTGCTTGACGTCGTACGAGACCAGGTCGGCGAGGGTGAAGCCGTCGTGGGCGGTGACGAAGTTGACGGACGCGTAAGGCCGTCGGCCGCCCATCTCGTAGAGGTCGCTCGAGCCGGTGAGCCGGTAGGCGAGCTCCGCGACCTGGCCCTCGTCGCCCTTCCAGTAGCGGCGGATCGTGTCGCGGTACTTGCCGTTCCACTCCGTCCACCCCACCGGGAAGTTGCCGACCTGGTAGCCGCCCTCGCCGAGGTCCCACGGCTCGGCGATCAGCTTGACCTGCGAGATCACCGGATCCTGGTGAATCACGTCGAAGAAGGCGGAGAGGCGGTCCACGTCGTGCAGCTCGCGCGCGAGCGCGGCGGCCAGGTCGAAGCGGAAGCCGTCCACGTGCATGTCGAGCACCCAGTAGCGCAGGCTGTCCATCAGGAGCTGGATGGTGCGCGGATGCCGCATGTTGAGCGTGTTGCCGCAGCCGGTGTAGTCGACGTGGTAGCGAAGGTCCTCGGGGGAGAGGCGGTAGTAGGCCTCGTTGTCGATGCCGCGGAAGGACAGGGTGGGCCCCAGGTGGTTGCCCTCCGCGGTGTGGTTGTAGACCACGTCGAGGATCACCTCGATGCCGGCCCGGTGGAGCGTCTTCACCATCTGCTTGAACTCGTCGACTTGCTGGCCGAGGTGCCCCGACGACGAGTAGCGCGAGTCGGGGCAGAAGAAGCCGATCGAGTTGTAGCCCCAGTAGTTGGTGAGGCCGCGGTCGGCCTGGTATTTCTCGGTCACCGAGTGGTGCACGGGCAGCAGCTCGACCGCGGTCACCCCCAGCTCGGTGAGGTGGCGGACCGCGGCGGGCGCGGCGAGGCCCGCGTAGGTGCCCCGCAGCTCCGGGGGCACGTCGGGATGACGGCGGGTGAAGCCCTTGACGTGCATCTCGTAGATGACGGTGCGCGGCCAGCGAGTGAGCGGTGGGCGGTCGTCCTCCCAGTCGAACGTCGGGTCCACCACCACGCTCTTGGGCAGGAACGGAGCGCTGTCCCGATCGTCCGGCCGGACGTCGCCCGCGGGATCGCCGGCCCGGTAGCCGAAGAACGCGTCGTTCCATTGAAGCGTGCCCGCGATCGCCTTGGCGTAGGGATCGAGCAGGGCCTTGGCCGGGTTGAAGCGGTGCCCCTGGCGGGGCTCGTAGGGACCGTTCACCCGGAAGGCGTAGAGGGCGCCCGGTCGGATGCCCGGGATGTATACGTGCCAGACCTGATCGGTCCGCTGCTCGACCCGGATCTGCCGGACCTCCTTGCCCGGGTCGTGCTCGTCGTACAGGCAGAGCGCCACCGCGGTGGCGTGCTCGCTGAAGAGGGCGAAGTTGACGCCGGCGCCGTCCCACGTCGCGCCGAGCGGATAGGGCCGGCCCGGGCGGGTGCGCGGGCGGTCCTCGATCATTCCTCCGGGGGCCTCAGGCGGGTACCAGCCAGACCGCGGCGAGCGGCGGCACGGTCAGCACCACGGAGTGCGGCTGGCCGTGCCAGGGGGTAGGCTCGCTCGGCACGCCGCCCGAGTTCCCCACGTCGCCGCCGCCGTAGAGCGCGGCGTCGGTGTTGAGGATCTCGCGGTAGTAGCCGGGGCGCGGCACGCCGACCCGGTAGCCGGCACGGGTGACCGGGGTGAAGTTGCAGGCGCACAGCAGGAGACGCTCCCGGTTGCGGGTGAAGCGGCAGAACGTGATCACGCTCTGCTCCCAGTCGCTGCAGTCCATCCACTCGAAGCCGGCCGGCTCGAAGTCGACTTCGTAGAGCGACGGATCGCTCCGGTAGACGCGGTTGAGGTCCTTCACGAGCTGCTGGACCCCACGATGAAACGGCCCCGTGTCGAGCAGCCACCAGTCGAGCGCGCGCTCGTGGTTCCACTCGTCGGACTGTCCGATCTCCCCGCCCATGAACAGGAGCTTCTTGCCCGGGTAGGCCCACATGAACGCGTAGAGCAGGCGCAGGTTCGCGAAGCGCTGCCAGTCGTCGCCCGGCATCTTGCGGGCGAGCGAGCGCTTGCCGTAGACCACCTCGTCGTGGGAGAGCGGCAGCACGAAGTTCTCGGTCCACGCGTAGAGCAGCCCGAAGGTGAGCTGGTTGTGGTGGTACTTCCGGTGGACCGGCTCGTGCTGCATGAACTCGAGGATGTCGTGCATCCAGCCCATGTTCCACTTGAAGCCGAAGCCGAGGCCGCCCAGGTGGACGGGACGCGACACCTGCGGCCACGCGGTGGACTCCTCCGCGATGGTGGCCGCGCCGGGGTGTCCCCCGTACACGACCTCGTTCAGCTTCTTGAGGAAGGCGAGCGCCTCCAGGTTCTCGCGCCCGCCGTACTCGTTGGGCACCCACTCGCCCGCCTTGCGGGAGTAGTCGCGGTAGATCATGGAGGCGACCGCGTCGACCCGGAGGCCGTCGATGTGGTAGCGCTCCAGCCAGAACACCGCGTTGGCGATCAGGAAGTTGGCGACCTCCCGGCGGCCGAAGTTGAACACCCGCGTGCCCCAGTCCGGGTGGTCGCGCAGGTGCGGGTCGTCGTGCTCGTAGAGGTGCGTGCCGTCGAAGTAGGCGAGCCCGTGCGCGTCCTTGGGGAAGTGCGCGGGCACCCAGTCCATGATCACCCCGATGCCGCGGCGGTGGAGCGTGTCCACGAAGGCCATGAAGTCGGTGGGGGTGCCGTAGCGGCGGGTGGGCGCGTAGTAGCCGAGGGTCTGGTAGCCCCAGGAGGCGTAGTAGGGATGCTCGGTGACCGGGAGCAGCTCCACGTGGGTGAAGCCCATCTCGCTCACGTAATCGGCGAGCTGCTCGGCCAGCTCGCGGTAGCTGGGCAGGGCCCCCGAGCCCGGCCGCCGCCACGAGCCGAGGTGCACCTCGTACACCGACATGGGCCGGTGGAGCGCGTTCCGGCGCTTGCGCTCGTCCAGCCAGTCCTGGTCGCCCCAGACGAACCCGTTCAGGTCCGTCACCGCGGAGGCGGTGCGCGGCTCCTCGGGCTCGAAGGCGAAGGCCACCGGGTCGGTCTTGAGGGCGAGGAGCTCGCCGCCGCGGCCGATGATCTCGTACTTGTAGCGCGAGCCCAGCGGCACCCCGGGGACGAACAGCTCCCAGAGGCCGTTGCCGGGATGCAGTCGCATGGGGTGCCGGCGCCCGTCCCACCCGTTCCAGTCCCCGACCACGCTGACCCGTCGCGCGTTGGGGGCCCAGACCACGAAGCGCACGCCCTCCACGCCCTCGTGGCGGACGGGGTGCGCGCCGAGCCGCTCGAAGAGCCGGTAGTGAGTGCCCTCACCGAGCAGATGCAGGTCGTAGGGGCTCAGGGTGGGGGAAAAGCGGTAGGGGTCCTCGACCTCTGAGACGTGCCCGTGCTCGTCGACGACCCGAAGCCGGTACTCGAGCGGGAGACGCCGGCCCGGCACCTCGCCCTCCCAGAAGCCGGCGGGATGGGCGGCGCGCAGGGGGGTGACGGCCCCGTCGGGCGTCAGCGCCGCGACCGCGCGGGCGGTGGGGAGCAGGGCGCGCACGCTGACCATGCCGTCCCGGCCGGCGTGGGGACCGAGCACCGCGAAAGGGTCGCCGTGCTGGCCGGTGACGAGAGCGTCGATCGTCTCGGGGCGGAGCGGAGTGTATGGCATAGGTTGGTCGGTCCTGCGCCACCCGCTCCGGACGAGCGAGTGGTGTCGTCTAGAACGAGCGGATCAGACGCTCGACGCGCTCGTCGTGGCTCTGGAAAGGGTCCTTGCAGAGGATGGTCTCACGCTCCGGATCGTTGAGCTTGAGATAGACCCAGTCCACTCGGTAGTCCTTGCCCTTGAGGTTGGCCTGACGGATGAATTCGCCCCGCAGCCGGGCCCGCGTGGTCTGCGGG
>Ga0070694_100000097_pt1 | contig 42142 bp, 42 predicted proteins | sample KBSK1251metaG_FD_65470 | JGI IMG/M metagenome (GOLD analysis project Ga0070694, IMG submission 65470) | Corn, switchgrass and miscanthus rhizosphere microbial communities from Kellogg Biological Station, Michigan, USA - KBS K1-25-1 metaG | ecosystem: Host-associated > Plants > Roots >...
GTCAACGCGCACGGCACCTCGACGCCGCAGGGGGACGCGGTGGAGACGCGGGCCATCCGGACCGTTTTCGGCGATCGCGCCAAGAGCGTCGCGGTGAGCAGCACCAAGTCGATGACCGGCCATCTGCTGGGCGGCGCGGGCGGACTCGAGACGGCGATCCTGGCCCTGGTGGTGGAGCGGGACCTCGTCCCCCCCACGATCAACTACACCACCCCCGACCCGGAATGCGACCTGGACTACGTGCCCAACGAGGCGCGCCGGATGACGGTGCGCTACGGGCTCAACAACTCGTTCGGATTCGGCGGCACGAACGCCGCCCTGGTCCTGAAGAAGATCAACTAGGAGCCCGCGGGAGCGGGTCCCTCCTGACCGGACGCCCTTCTACACTTCGTCGAAGATCGAGTCGTTCAGGCAGCTCAGCTTCGCCTCGTACGACTCCGGGTACACGAACCACGTCGCGGCCGCGACACTGCTGATCAGCGCATTGCCGTCCTGCGGCGTGAAGCAGAACCCGACCACCTCGGTCCCCTTGTGGACGGTGAGGGTCGGAACCACGAGAACGCCCTGGTTGAGGATGCGGCCGTAGTGGCCGTAGTCCCTGCCGAAGGAGAACACGGAGTTCGCCGACTGCTTGTAGGTCAGCGCCATGCGATCGTCCTGCTTCAGCCTCGCCAGGATGGCCTCGACGGACGTCGGCTTCCGCAGCCGGATGTTGAAGTGGATCGCGTGCATGTACTGGCTGTTCGCCTTGAGGGCGGAGGAGAACAGGTTCAGGTCGTGGCCGAGCGTGTTGAACAGGTGCCAGGCGTCCCGGGCGTGGTGCGTCCCGAACCGCTCGTCCTTGTGGCGGTTGACCTGGGGGGACGGCACGAACCCGCTGTCCTGGCTGATGTCGTTCGCGCGGCGGAGGCAGGTGAAACGTCCCTCCACGAAGTTCGCGGGGCCCCCCTCGCGCAGTCCGATCAGGTCGATGAGGACCGAGAGATTGTGGGTGTTGCAGGATACGACGTGGATGAACTGGTCGACACCGTGCTTGAGCGTGCGGTCGTTGATGCCCCGGGCGTACATCTTGCCGAAGCCGAACTCGGAGCCCTGCGCGATGAACCCCAGGGTGTTGTCGGCGTACTTCTCGTAGATCTCCTTCTTGTTCTGCAGTCCGACGTCCGACGGCGTGCAGTCGATCACCACCGTCGCCTGCCTGAGGGCCTCGTGGTGCTCGTAGGACGGCTCGATGCCGATGTCCCTGAATCCCCGTCGTGCGGAATCGTCGCAGGCCAGGCGAGCGCCCCGCTTCATCAGGTTCACGACCTTGGATCGATCGGTGAGCAGGGGAGTGCGCTTGTGGAAGGTGACTTCATCGAAGCCAAGGAGCTCCTTGCGATCGGAGAAGAGCCCGATCAGGGGCTCGCCAATGGTCCCCGTGCCGATGATGTGGACGACCTTTTTCGAAGCCATTTCGATCTCCCGTCGAGACTGAAAGATACCATCCCATCGTGCCCCGGTCAATGCGGGAAAACCCCGGATCGAAGGGGCCCCGCGCCCCGGCGGCGAACGCCTCTGCAGAAGGAACTCCCGCGTGGGTTTCTTGACAGGGAAGCACCCATCCCCTAGAATGCCCGTGATTTGCGGCTTTGTCGCGAGCGCCCCCGGGCGCCTTTGCGGGGCGCGGAGGACCCGGATGAGCCAGCGCGAAGCGCCCCGTCCCGCCCTGCCCGTGGCCGATCTCCTTTCCGAGTCTCTCCAGGACCTTTCCCTGCGCCTGGCCGCGGGGAAGGCGGGACTCCGGAGGGAGATCACGGCGCCCGTCCCGGAGCGCCCGGGGCTCGCCCTCGCCGGCCATCCGGAGACCCTGCAGGCCGGCACGGTCCAGGTCCTGGGAAGGAGCGAAGTCGGCTACCTGGCGCAGCTGCCCCACGAGCCCCGCCGGCTGCTCCTCGACCGGCTCGGGGCCGCTCCGGTCGCCTGCCTCCTCGTGACCCAGGGGAGCCCGCCCCACGCCGAGCTCCTGGAAGCCTGCGAGCGGCACGGACTGCCGATCCTGCTCACCTCCCGCCCGACGGAGCGTGCCATGGAGGTCCTGGGCCGCCACCTCGAGGACCGGCTCGCGCCGACCATCACGCTGCACGGCACGCTCATCGACATCTACGGCGTCGGGGTCCTGATCCTCGGGGAGAGCGGCGTCGGCAAGAGCGAATCGGCGCTCGAGCTGATCCTGCGGGGCCACCGGCTGGTGTCGGACGACACCGTCACCATCCGCCGCGTGGGGTCTCTGCTGAACGGAACGGGGCCCGAGGTGAGCCGCTACCACATGGAGCTCCGCGGCCTGGGGATCATCAACATCAAGGACCTCTACGGCGTCGCCGCGGTGCGCGAGCGCAAGGACCTCGACCTGGTCGTCAAGCTGGATGCCTGGCAGGAGGACAAGGAGTACGATCGCCTGGGGCTCGACGAGACGATGTACTCCATTCATGGCGTCGAGCTTCCCTTCATCGAGATGCCGGTCGGCCCCGGACGGAACCTGTCGATCCTGCTGGAGGTGGCGGCCCGGCACCACCTCCTGAAGCGCCGGGGCTACCACGCGGCCCGCGAGCTCGCGGGCCGCATCTCGGATGCGCTGGGGAGGAAGGGGTGAGCGTCCGCGAAGCCGGCCCGGACCGCGAGCTGGAGATCGTGGTCATCACGGGACTCTCCGGATCGGGAAAGTCCCTGGCGGTCCGGGCGTTCGAGGACATGGGCTACTTCTGCGTCGACAACCTGCCGGTGGCGATCATCCCGGTCTTCGCCGACCTGTGCGCGGGTCGCTCGGAGATGGGCCGCATCGCGTTCGTCGTGGACGTCCGCGAGGGCACCTTCCTGAAGGAGTTTCCCGCCATCTTCGACGACCTCCGCCGGACCCGCGGGCGTCGCGTCCGCCTGCTTTTCTTCGAGGCGGACGACGATGCGCTCATCCGTCGCTTCTCCGAGACCCGGCGCCCGCATCCCCTTGGATCGGACGGCGGCCTCGAAGAGGGCATCCGGCGCGAGCGCCAGGCGCTGGCGCCGCTGCGGGAGCGGGCCGACCTGATCATCGACAGCAGCCATTTCAACGTGCACGAGCTCAGGCGCTACATCCAGGATCATTTCGCGCCGCAGGCCGGGACGCAGGCCATGGGCATCTCCGTCGTCTCATTCGGCTACAAGCACGGGGTGCCGGCCGAGGCGGACCTGCTCTTCGACACGCGCTTCCTCCCCAACCCGTTCTTCGTGGACGACCTCAGGGGCAAGAGCGGGCTCGATCCCGACGTGCGCATGTACCTGGAGGCCATGCCCGACTACCACGAGTTCCACCGGCGCATCGTGGACCTGATGGTCTTCCTGATCCCGCAATACATCCGGGAGGGGAAGAGCTACCTCACCGTGGCGATCGGCTGCACCGGGGGGCGGCACCGATCGGTGGTCATGACGGAGGCGGTCAGTGCGGCGCTGCGCGCCAGCGGCTTCCAGGTGAAGGCTTCGCACCGTGACCTGGAGAAGGAATGATGACCCTCGTGGCCGAGGCGGCAGGGGAGAAGCGGTTCGGCGTCCTGGTGGTCACGCACGGGGGGCTGGCCTTCGAGCTGGTGAGGGCGCTCGAGCGGATTGTGGGCAAGGTGGAGGGACTGAAGGCCCTGACCATCGGATGGGACGACGCGTTGCCGGCCGCCCGCAGCGCCGTGGAGGAGGCCATCGCCGAGGTCGACCCGGGCGGCGGCGTTCTGATCCTGACGGACATGTTCGGGGGCACGGCCACCAACGTCACGCTGGCGTTCCTGCGCGAGGGGGTCGAGATCGTCACGGGCGTGAACCTCCCCATGCTGATCAAGTTCGCGAACATCCGCGACAAGTGCGGGCTCCAGGAGGCGGCGACCCTGATCAAGGAGCAGGGACAGCGCTCGATCGCCATCGCGACCGAGTATCTCGGACCCGCGGATCGCCGGTGAGGAGGGTCGCGCCGTGACGCACCAGGAGGTCGTCGTGCGGAATTCCCTCGGGTTGCACGCGCGGGCCGCGGCGCGGTTCGTGCAGGTGGCCAGCCGGTTCAAGAGCCGGATCCGCCTGGAGCACGCGGGACGCACCGCCGACGGCAAGTCGATCCTCGGGCTCCTGGCCCTGATCGGCGCGCAGGGCGCGAAGCTGACGATCAGCGCGGACGGCTCGGACGAGAAGGAGGCGCTGCGCTCGCTCATCGATCTGGTGGAAGCCCGTTTCGGGGAGGACCATTGACCGGACGGGATGCGGCGCACGAAGGGACGGCCACCCTGCAAGGGGTCGGGGTGTCGGCCGGGATCGCCATCGGGAGGGCCCTCGTCCTGGAAGGGCCCGACGTCGCGATCTTCCGGCTGGACCTGGCGCCCGAGTCGGCCGCCTCCGAGGTGACGCGGTTCCAGCGCGCGGTCCGTCGCGCCTGGCGCCAGCTCCGGGGCCTGCGGGACCGTGTCCGGAGCGAGGCGGGAGAGGCGTACGCGCGCGTGTTCGAGGCGCAGATTCTCATCCTGCGGGACCGCGCCCTGCACCAGGAGACCGCGGCCCTCATCCACCGGGAGCACGTGAACGCCGAGTGGGCCCTGCACACGGTCGTCGGGCGGTACACCCAGATCTTCTCGCAGCTGGGGGAGCCGTCCCTGCAGGATCGCGGGACCGACATCGAGGACGTGGAGGCGCGGGTGCAGGCGATCCTGACCGGCAGCCGGAAGGGCCATGACCTGTCGGAGCTTACGGAGGACGTGATCGTCGTCGGGGCCACCCTGGGGCCTTCCGACGCGGCCGGGATCAACCGGGAGCGCGTCATCGGCCTGGCGATCGACGGGGGCGGCCCCACGTCGCACACCGCCATCATCGCCAGCGCCCTGGGCATTCCCGCGGTGGCCGGACTGAGGGACGCGAGCGTCCGGGTCCGCACCGGCGACCTGCTGGTCCTGGACGGATCGGAGGGCGTCCTGGTCGTGAACCCGCCGGACGAGGAGGCCGCCGCCTGGCGCACGCGGCGCACCCGGCTCGCCCAGCGCGAGCTCGACCTCACGATGCTGCGCGATCAGCCCGCCGTCACGCGTGAGGGAGTGCGCATCCGGCTGCAGGCGAACGTCGAGCTCCCCGAGGAGATGCTGGCGGCGAGGCGGTTCGGCGCCGAGGGAGTCGGGCTGTACCGCTCCGAGTTCCTCTATCTGCGGGAGGCGCCGGGTTTCCCCGGAGAGGAGGATCACTACCGCACCTACCGGGAGCTGGCCGAGAAGGCGATGCCGCACGAGGTGGTCATCCGCACCCTGGATCTCGGCGGGGAGAAGTATTTCTCGACCATCCTCGAACGGCGCGAGGCCAACCCCGTTCTCGGGCTGCGCGGCGTGCGGCTGTGCCTCAGGCGGGACGACCTGTTCCGCGCGCAGATCCGCGGGATCCTCCGGGCGGCGGCGCACGGCAAGGTGCGGCTGATGTTCCCCATGATCAGCGGCCTCGAGGAGCTGAGGCGGGCGCGCGCCATCGTGGACGAGGTCAAGGAGGAGCTGCGGACGCAGAGAGTCCCGTTCGATCCCGACGTGCCGATCGGCATCATGATCGAGGTTCCGGCCGCCGCCCTCACCGCCGATCGCCTGGCGCGCGAGGTCGATTTCTTCTCGATCGGGACGAACGATCTGATCCAGTACACCCTGGCGATCGACCGGGGCAACGAGTCGGTCGCGTACCTGTACCAGCCGCTGCATCCGGCGATCCTCGATCTGATCCGCCGGGTCGTGGAGGCCGCCGGACGAAACGGCGTGCGCGTGTCGGTCTGCGGCGAGATGGCGGCCCATCCGGTCTCGGCCGTCATCCTGGCGGGGCTCGGTGTCCTGGAGCTCAGCATGAATCCGGCCGCCATCCCGTCGGTGAAGCAGGTGATCCGCGCCATCCGCCTGGGGGACGCGCGCGCCCTGGTCGAGGAGGTCCTGCGCCTCGATTCGCCCGGGGAGATTGAGGCGCTGGCGCGCGCGCGCGTGGCGGAGCTGGCCCCCGCGGAGCACGCGGCCGCCCTCGGGGGACGCCCGTGAGCGTCCGCCGCGTGCCGAAGCCGTGGGGCGAGGAGATCATCTTCGCCCACACCGAGCGCTACGCCGGCAAGATCCTCAGGATCCTCCCGGGCGAGGCGCTCAGCCTGCAGTACCACGAGCGCAAGGACGAGAGCCTGTATCTCTATCAGGGCTCGCTGCGGCTCCTCGTCCGGTCCGGTCCGGACGCCCCGGAGACGGAGACGCGCCTCGAGGCCGGGGCCGCGGTCCGGTTCCCGCCCGGGACGCGTCACCGGATGGAGGCGATCACCGAGTGCGTCCTGTTCGAGGTGAGCACCCCCGAGCTCGACGACGTCGTCCGCCTGGAGGACCGTTACGGACGGGCCGATTCATGACACGGAAGCCCCGTTTTGTGGGAGAATCCTGAACATGTCGGGCAGCATCCCGCGCAAGGCGCTCTACAAGCTGGGTGAGGTGTGCCAGCTGACGGACACCCAGCCGTACGTCCTGCGTTTCTGGGAGTCGGAGTTCCCGCAGCTCGCGCCCAGGAAGAGCCGGACGGGCCAGCGGCTCTACCGGCAGAAGGACGTCGACCTGGTCCTGCAGATCAAGCGGCTTCTCTACGAGGACGGCTTCACCATCGCCAGCGCCCGCAAGAAGCTCGGCCTGGGCGGGGGACAGGGGGCGCTCGACGACCTGTTCGAGCCGACGCCGGACGAGGAGCCCGGGCGCGTGGTCGAGCCGGCCCGGCCCATGGGGACGGTGCTCTCCTCCCTCAGCCAGGGGCTCGAGGAGATCCTCGGAATCATGGACACAACCGATCGGAAGCTGAAGAAGAAGTGACGCGCCCCCTCGGGCGGGGACGGCACGCGCTGCCGGCCCTTCTGCTCACAGGCCTTCTGGCCGCCCCAGCACCGGCGGCGGAGCAGGCCTTCGATCCCACCCTTTCCGACCCCCGCGCCGTGGCGATCGCCGATCTGGTGATGGCGGCGCTCGGCGGCCGGCGCGCCTGGGATCAGACCCGCTTCCTGCATTTCGCGTTCGCCGTCGAGCGCCGGAACGGACGCTCGGTCTACCGCACCCACCTCTGGGACCGCTGGGAGGGGCGCCTGCGCTACCAGGCGATCGGCAAGGACAGGATGCCGTTCCTGGTGCTGCTCGATCTCCATACGCGCAGCGGCGAGGCCTACAGGCTGCCGCTGGAGACGCCGGCCCAGGGGGCGCCGCGCGATCGCGCCCCCGAGCGCCTCGATCCGGAGACGGAACGGCCGCTCCTCGGAGAGGCGTACGAGAGCTGGATCAACGACACCTACTGGGTGCTCATGCCCTTCAAGATGAAGGACCCGGGGGTCCGCCTGAACTACGCGGGAGAGGTCAGCCGGGACGGCGAGGACTACGACCTGGTCGAGCTCACCTTCGCGGGCGTCGGCCTGACCCCGGGGGACCGCTACTGGGCGCACGTCAATCGCAGGACGAACCTGATGGACCGCTGGTCCTACATCCTGCAGGACGACCCGCCGGGGAGCGATCCGACGGTCTGGGACTGGAAGGGCTGGGCCCGCCGCGGCCGCATCCTGCTCTGCCCGGAGCACGTGACGAGCCGGAAGGGGGAGACCGTGAAGATCGTCCACCCGATCCTGGAGGTCTACGACTCCCTGCCGGACGCCTACTTCAGAAGCCCGGAGCCCCTTCCCGGAGAGATGGGGGAGCGGGCCAGGCCCCCGCGATGACGGCGGCGGGCTCCCAGGCTCCTAGATCACGCCGACCTTCCGGCCGACCGTTTCGAACGCCCGCAGCGCCTCTTCGAGATCTTCCCGGGTGTGCGTGGCCATGACGATGGTCCGCAGGCGCGATTTTTCCTCGGCCACCATGGGGAAGTAGATCCCCTGTGCGAACACGCCCGCGGCGAACAGCTCGTCGGAGAAGCGGGCCGCCTTCGCCCCCGACCCGACGATCACCGGCGTGATGGGGGTCACGGAGGCGCCGGTCTGGAAGCCCAGGCGCTTCAGCCCCTCCTTGAAGAACCGCGTGTTCTCCCACAGCTGCGCGTGCCACTGAGGCTCGTTTTCCATGACCTCGATGGCGGCGCTGCAGGCGGCGATCACCGCGGGAGGGTGGGAGGAGGAGAACAGGAACGGCCGCGCCCGGTGGACGTAGAAGTCCGTCAGGAGCCGGGGGCCGCAGACGTATCCCCCCATGACGCCGAACGCCTTGGACATCGTGCCGATCTGGATGTCCCAGTCGCCCGTGAGCCCGAAGTGGTCGACGGTGCCCCGGCCGCCGGCCCCGAGGACCCCGGTGGCGTGGGCGTCGTCCACCATCGGGATGGCCTCGAACTCCCGGCACAGATCGCGGATCGCCTTCAGGTCGGAGACGTCGCCGTCCATCGAGAAGACCCCGTCGGCGACGACCAGGATCTTGCCGGTCTTCCTGCCCCGCGCGGCCAGAAGGATCTCGCGCAGGTGGCCGTAGTCCAGGTGGCGGTAGATGGCCCTGTCCGCCTTGCACAGCCGGCAGCCGTCGATGATGCTGGCGTGATTCAGCTCGTCCGAGACGATCAGGTCCCCCTCCTGCATCAGGGTCGAGACGACGCCGACGTTCGCGGTGTACCCGGACTGGAACACCAGGGCGGCCTCCGTCGACTTGAAGCGGGCCAGGCGCTCTTCGAGCTCGAGGTGGAGGGACATGGTGCCCGCGATCGTGCGCACCGCGCCCGGCCCGGCGCCGAACTCCTCCACCGCGCGTCGGGCGGCGGCCACGACCTTCGGATGGCGGGTCAGCCCCAGGTAGTTGTTCGAGGACAGCTGGATGATCTCCCGGCCGTCCATGCGTACCCGCGGGCCCGCGGCGGTTTCGAGGACCCGGGGGTGACGGAAGATCCCCCTGGCCTTGAGCCCCGCGATCTCCCCCTCCAGGTAGGACTTCATCCTGTCGTTCATCGGCTCCCCGTCCCGGTCAGTCCTGGCTGATGCGCAGCACCACCTTGCCGCTCTCCCGCCCGATCATCTTCTGGAACGCCTCCTCGTAGCGGGGGAACGGGATCGTGTCGGTGATGACCGCGCGGATCCGGGATCGCACGTCCGGCCGCGACAGGAGATCGCGCGTCGTGATCCAGGTGTCGTAGATCTTCCTCCCCACGATCCCCTTCAGCGTCACGCCGCCGAAGATCACGTCCTCGGCGTAGCGTTCCAGCGTGACGGCCTGCACCTTGGGGAGGCCGAACAGCAGGACCTTGCCGCCTCGCCGCGCGGCGCGCAGCGCGGTGTCGATGGCGTCCACGTGCCCGCTCATCTCGAACACCAGGTCGGCCTCGTAGGGGGCGGCGGCGTCCCGGATCAGCCCGGCGATCCGCTCGCGCTCCCGCGCGCGTGCCGGCCCATCGCCTTCCGGCGCCGCGGTCGACAGGATGGTCGTGGTCGCCCCCACCCGGGACGCCAGGCCGAGACGGAAGGCGCTCGTGTCGATCGCGATGATCTTCTCGGCGCCGAAGGCGGCGGCCACGATGATGGAGAACAGGCCGATCGGGCCCGCGCCGAACAGGACGACGCACTGCCCGCGAGGATCGTATTCGGTGGCGGCGTGCACGGCGTTGCCGAACGGCTCCTCGATGCAGGCGATCTCGACCGGCACGACGGTCGGGTCGTTGATCCAGATGCATGCGGCGGGCAGGGCGATGTATTCCGCGAAGCCGCCGTCCCGATGCACCCCGATGATCCGCTCTCCGGTGCAGACCTGGAACTGTCCGCGGCGGCACTGGTAGCAGACGCCGCAGACGATGTGCGATTCGGCGGACACGAGCTGGCCCGGCCGGATCGGCTCCAGGGCGCCCCGTCCCGTCCCGCGGACCTCGCGGCCCACCTCGACCACCTCGCCGCAGAACTCGTGGCCGATGATCCGGGGCCTCTTGAAGCCGTCCGTCGAGGTCAGGATCATGTCGCGCACCGAGCCGTCCCAGTTGTAGATGTGCCCGTCGGTGCCGCACAGCGACGCGGCGCGAACGCGCACCAGCACCTCGCCGGGGCCGCACGAAGGGACGTCGACGTCGGCGAACTCCAGGGCTCCCGGACGCGGGGCCGTCTTGCGAATCGCCTTCATGCTTGATCCTGGACGCGGGGACGTGAGATCCAGAGACTGCGCGATCGGAGGATCGCGCCGGACTCGCGGATTATAGCGAGGGGACGGAGGCGGTGGCAACCGCCGGAACGCGGAACGACGCTCGCCTGCCCCTCAGAATCCCCAGGTAAACTTGAGCCGGAAGCTCCGCCCGTCCTGTTCGATGACGTCCTGGAGGTGCTGAGGCCCGCCGGGGTCGCCGTACTTCTTGTCGAGCACGTTGTAGACGCTGGCGGACAGATCGAGCCCCTTCGCAATCTGCCGGCTCAGGAGGGTCAGGTTGGCCACCGCGAAGCCCGGCGCGTCGTTGCCGGCCAGGGTCAGCCTGCGGCTGGTGTACTGCACCTCGGCCCCCACCCCGAGCTTGTCCCCCTTGATCGGGAAACGGGCATTGAGCTTCGCCAAGTGGCGTGGAGAGTTGGTCAGGATACGGTCCGTTCCCAGGTCTCGGTTTTTCTGAAGCGTGGAGCTGTAGGTCACCTCGAAACCGTTCTTGAAGCGCTTCTCAACTTCGATCTCGACGCCCTTGGCGGAGACCTCGTCGATGTTTTCGAAGAGGCCAGAGACCGTGTCGACGTTCACCATGTCGTTGATCTGATAGATGTAGGCCGAGCCGGTCAGGCGCAGGTTCCCCAGGGCATACTGCTCGAGGACCACCTCGAATGTCCGGATCGATTCCGGCTTCAGATCGGGGTTGGCGTTCGCGCCGTAGTAGAGCTCGTACACCACCGGAGCGCGGAAGGCGCTCCCGTAGAGGACCTTGAGCGCCGTGCGCTCGAAGGGGGTGAGGATCAGCGCCGCCCGCGGATGCGTCGAGCCTCCGAACGATTCGTAGTGGTCGTGACGCACCCCCACGTTGACGGCGACCCTGTTCGAGACCTTCATCTCGTCCTGGACGTACAGGCCGCCCTCCCTGGAGCTGCGCTCCGAGTCGAAATCGAGCGGGCCGGGATCGACGTTCTTCCAGCGGAAGCGCTGTTTGAGGTTGTCCCGGAACTCGATCCCGGCGGTGAGCGACTGCCTCGCCCCCGCCTTCATCATGACCTTCGCCTCGGTGCCCCACCAGTCGCCCCAGGAGTGCTCCCGGTAACGGATGATGGTCGGGTAAGGGGAGTAGTAGGGATAGTCCCCGCGGTAGTAGTACCGGTCCACGTAGGCGCGCGCCTGCACGCCCGTCCCGCCGGCGAACGAGTGGTCGTACCTGACGTCCAGGTAGCTCCGATCGTCCACCGTGCGGGCCCCGGGGTCGTTGAAGGGGGTGCCGTAGGCGCCCGTCGGGATCCCTTTCTCGCGGCTGTTGGCGGCGAGCTGGACGGTGAAGTCACGGAACGTCATGGTCGAGAAAAGGCGGTAGTTCCTCTCGTCGTCGCTGTTCTCGCTCACGCCGTTGTTGTTCAGCGGGTCGTCGTACTCCTTGTAGAACAGGCGCTGGCCGTCGCTGCGGAAGGCCGACCCGGACACGAGGAATTTCGGCCCGTCCTCGAAGGCGTGCGCATAGGTGATCCTTCCCGCGGGCGTGCCGTAGCTCGCCCCCAGGCCGCTGAACTGGAGCCGAGGAACGTCGGGCTCCTTGCGCGTGATCACGTTCACCACGGCGAAGAAAGCGCTGGTGCCGTAGAGCGAAGAGCTCGGGCCGCGGATCACCTCGACACGATCGACGAGGTCCATGTCGACGAGCCCCTCGGGACCGATGTACCCGCTGCCGTAGAAGTTGTCGTTCACCCGGTGTCCGTCGACGAGCAGCAGGAACCGGCTGTTGTAATCGGAGGGACGGCTGAAGCCGCGGATGCCCACGAAGGTGTAGTTCCTGTCGTAGGTCGAATAGAACCCGTGCACGCTGCGCAGCACGTCCGCGAGGGTCCGGTAGCCGTATTTCTCGATGTCGGCGGCCGTGACCACGCTCACCGAGGAGGGGGCCTCGGTGGTCTTCTGATCGTGCTTCGACGCGCCGTAGACGACGTCGATGGCCATCAGCTGCTCGAGGGGCAGCTGCGTGAGGTCTCCCGGCAGGTCCTGCGCCGGGACGACCGGCGCGACCATCAGGCACGCCAGCAGCAACGGAACGGATCGGGCGTTCAGTACGATGCGATGGACGGTGCTCGTGTTCATCTGGTTCCCTCCGGAGGGTTGTCATCCCGAACGATGATGGCGAGTTGCAGGAGCTTGGAGCTGATCTTCAGGCCGGCGCGCGCGGCGGCGTCGGTGTTCACCGCGAAACGGACGTGGTGGTCCTGCATGACGAAATTGACGATGCCCCCCTCGCGCGCGAAGGCCTCGCTGTCGCCCACCGTGAGGACGGCCGAGCCGCGCACGGCCTTGAGCATGGGGCGCAGGCGTTCCGCCGCCTCCGATCCGATGAAGAGCATGTGGCACTGGAGGGCCTCGTCCTGGCTCTTCACCGGGCGCACCTGGATGGTCCGCCCGCCGACCGACTTGCCCTCCACGGTCGCTTCCAGGGCCCGGCTCGTGGCATCGGGTCCGAGGACGCCGATCACGAACGAGCCGTCTCCCGAGGGCGTGTCAGGCGGCCATTCGACGAATCGGGCGAAGTTGTAGAGGAAGGCGGCCTTGACCTGGTGCTCCAGGTCCGGCGAGATCTCCTGCGCGCCCGGGAAGGGCGTCAGGGCGAGGCACGCAAGGTGAACGGCCAGGAACGACCGCAGGAGGGCCAGGGCCGGGAACGCCCGGCGCTTCGACGTGACGTGCCCGCCCTGCAGCATGCGCTGTCCCCGGCCCGGGGGCGCCCGGGCGGATTACGAAATCGTATCGGCGACTGGCCATGCTCAAATATAAGGATTGCCGGCGGCTTGGCAACCGTCGCGGGCGGATCCCTTCGCTTGACGCATGCGCGAAGCCACGCCTACAATGACGCTTCTTTTTTCGCGCCCCTGCCCGGGAGAACGGGCGGGCGCGGCACGGCGGACATTTCGGGGCGTAGCGCAGCCTGGTAGCGCACCTGCTTGGGGTGCAGGTGGTCGCTGGTTCAAATCCAGTCGCCCCGACCAATCCAGATCAAGTCGGCGGACCCGGGCAGTGTGCCGCGCGATGTCGCCGCGGCGCCGCCCGGGTCCTGGGCGGGCCGCGGCGATTCGATGGCTCGGGGACAATACGGGGCCGCATGGAGCCCGTCAACATCCTGATCACCAACGACGACGGCTACGGCGCCGAGGGACTGAAGGCCCTCGAGCGGAGCCTCGAATCGCTGGGGACCGTGTGGGTCGTCGCGCCCGACCGCGAGCAGAGCGGCCAGGGGCACGCCCTCACGCTCAACCATCCGCTGCGCTTCCACGCGCGGGGCCCCCGTCACTTCGTGGTCCAGGGGACGCCGACGGACTGCGTCTACCTGGCGGTGCACACCATCCTGAAGGGGGAGGCGCGCCCGCGGATCGTCGTGAGCGGCATCAACCGGGGGTACAACCTGGGGGATGACATCACCTATTCGGGAACCGTCTCGGCCGCCTTCGAGGCGACGCTGATGGCCCTGCCGGCCTTCGCGATCTCGCAGGAGTTCGGGGACGAGGCCCCCGTCGCGTTCGAGGCGGCCGCCCGGTTCGCGCGCCGGCTCGCCGAGGAGGTGCTGGAGCGCGGGATGCCTCCCGACACGCTGCTGAACGTCAACGTGCCGCGGAAGCCGCCGCGCGGCGTGCGGATCACCCGGCAGGGGAAGCGTCTCTACCCGGGAGGGGTGATCGAGCGGCGGGATCCGAAGGGGCGCGCCTACTACTGGATCGGCGGACAGTCGGCCGAGTGGGAGGCCGATCCGGAGAGCGATTTCGCGGCCCTGGCGGACGGGCTCGTCTCGGTCACTCCGCTGCACCTGGACTTCACCAACCACAAGGTGATGGGCCAGGTCAGGGACTGGAACCTGGAGATCGGATAGGAGCCGGCAGGTGGTCACCGACGTCCTGAAATGGCTCGCCGCGTTCATCACCGCCGCCATCGGCGGCCTGGGGTATTTCGGGGTGTTCCTGATGATGGCGATCGAGAGCGCCGCCATCCCGCTGCCGTCCGAGATCATCATGCCGTTCTCCGGGTACCTGGTGTACCGCGGCGAGTTCACCCTGCACGGAGCGGCGTTCTGGGGCGCCCTCGGCTGCGTCTTCGGCTCGTGGGTGGCGTATGCGGTGGCGGCCTGGGGCGGGCGCCCCGTGCTGGAGCGCTACGGCCGGTACGTGCTCATCTCGCGGCGTGACCTCGAGCTGTCGGAGCGCCTGTTCGCCCGGTACGGCAGCCCGATCATCTTCGTCAGCCGCCTGATGCCGGTGGTGCGCACCTTCATTTCTCTCCCGGCGGGGCTGGCGCGCATGCCTCTGGTCCGCTTCACGGTGTACACCTTCCTCGGGTCGTATCCGTTCTGCTATGCCCTGGCCTACATCGGGTTCAGGCTGGGCGAGCACTGGCACAGCCTCGAGGGCTATTTCCGGAAGTTCGACATCCTGATCGGCGCCGTGCTGCTCGCGGGCGCCGTGTGGTGGGTGCGGCGGCACCTGTCCGGCGAGCCGGCCTCTCCGGGAGGGGCTCCATGATGCCCGCCGCCCCGTACGTCTGGATCGACACGGCCAGGGACCTGGAGCAGGCGGCGGACAGGCTGTCCCGCGCGGACGCGCTCGCCGTGGACACGGAGGCCGACTCGTTCTATCACTATTTCCACAAGTGCTGCCTCATCCAGATCGCCGACGGCGACACCGTCTATCTCGTGGATCCGCTCGCCCTGAAGCGTCTCGAGCCCCTCGGGGAGGCGCTGGCGTCGAGGCGCAGCGTCAAGGTGCTGCACGCGGCCGAGCAGGACGTCCTCTATCTGAGGCGGGACTTCGGCTTCCACCTCGAGCCGCTGTTCGACACGATGATCGCCGCGCAGCTCCTGGGGAAGAAGGGGATCGGCCTCGCCAGCCTCCTGCTGGCCTATTACGAGGTCAAGCTGGACAAGGGGTCGCAGCGGGACGACTGGTCCTGCCGTCCGCTGAGCGAACGGCAGAAGACCTACGCGGCGGACGACGTGCGGCACCTCGTGCGGCTGAGCGACCTGCTGCGCGCCGAGCTCGACGCCCTGGGCCGCCTGCCGTGGGCCGAGGAGGAGTTCGGGCTGGTGGCGCGGCGCGCCTGGGAGCCCCGCGTCTTCGACCCGGACATGTTCTGGGGCGTCAAGGGGGCGCGCGATCTCGCGCCGCGCGACGCCGCGGTCCTGCGCGAGCTCTATGCCATGCGCGATCGGCGCGCGGTCGAGGCGGATTTGTCCCCGTTCCGGATCGTCTCGGACGAGGCGCTCCTGGCGCTGGCGAAGAAGCGGCCGCAGCGCGGCGAGGACCTCGGCGGAGTCCGCGGCGTGACCCCCCTGGTGAGGCGCCGGATCGGGGACGAGATCCTGCAGGCGGTGAGCGCCGGGCTCGCGGTTCCGGAATCGGACCTCCCCGTGCCCCCGCGCGGGCAGTCGCGCGGCAACCGGCGCTCGGCCCTGTTCCAGGCCCGCCTGGAGCGACTCCGCGCCTGGCGGCTGGAGCGCGCCACGGCGCTCGGGATCGATCCCGGCGTCCTGTTCCCGCAATCCACCCTCGAGGCGCTCGCCTCCGCCGGCCCGGGCGCGCTCGATGCCCCGGAGCAGATTCCCGGACTGCGCTCCTGGAGGGCCGGCCTGATCCGCGGGGAGGCCGCCCGCCTCCTCGGCTGACCGGGGCGGCGGCGCGGCTCTTGGAGCGAGGCGCGGTTGCGCCCTGGGCCCCCCGACTGTAATATCCGCCCCGTCATGACACCGATCGAATCGAAGATCCGCACCTCCGATCCGGCCTACCAGGCGAACGAAGCGGCCAACCGGGCGATCGCGGCGGAGCTGCGAGAGCGCGTGGAAACGGCCCGTCGCGGGGGGGACGCGCAGGCGCACGAGCGCCACCGCTCGCAGGGAAAGCTGTTCGTGCGCGATCGGATCGATCGGCTCCTGGATCCGGGGTCCCCCTTCCTCGAGCTGTCCCCCCTGGCCGCCTGGGAGATGTACGGAGGCGAAGCGCCCGCGGCGGGCCTGGTGACGGGCATCGGGCGGGTCAGCGGGCGCGAGTGCATGGTCGTCGCCAACGACGCCACCGTGAAGGGAGGAACGTATTACCCGATCACGGTGAAGAAGCACCTGCGCGCCCAGGAGATCGCGGAGCAGAACCGCCTGCCCTGCCTCTACCTGGTCGACTCGGGAGGGGCGTTCCTGCCGCTCCAGGCGGAGGTCTTCCCCGATCGCGATCACTTCGGCCGCATCTTCTACAACCAGGCGCGCATGAGCGCCTCGGGCCTCCCGCAGGTCGCCGTGGTGATGGGATCGTGCACCGCGGGCGGGGCGTACGTCCCGGCCATGAGCGACGAGACCCTGATCGTCCGCGGGACCGGCACGATCTTCCTGGGCGGGCCCCCCCTGGTGAAGGCGGCCACGGGCGTCGACGTGACCGCCGAGGAGCTGGGAGGGGCCGACGTCCACACGCGAAAGTCCGGGGTGGCGGACCACTGGGCCGCGGACGACGACGACGCGCTGGAGCAGGCGCGCGCCATCGTGGCGACGCTGAACACCCGCAAGCGAGTCACCCTGGACCGGACCGCACCCGAGGAGCCGCTCTGCGATCCCCAGGAGCTCTACGGCGTCGTGCCCCGGAGCCTGCGCGAGGTGTACGACGTGCGCGAGGTGATCGCGCGCCTGGTCGACGGGAGCCGGCTCCGGGAGTTCAAGGCGCGCTACGGGACGACCCTGGTCTGCGGCTTCGCGCGGATCGAGGGGTATCCCGTCGGGATCCTCGCCAACAACGGCGTGCTGTTCAGCGAGAGCGCCCTGAAGGGGACCCACTTCATCGAGCTCTGCGCCGCGCGCGGCATCCCGCTCCTCTTCCTGCAGAACATCACGGGATTCATGGTGGGCCGGGAGGCGGAGCAGGGCGGCATCGCCAAGGACGGCGCGAAGCTCGTGCACGCCGTGGCGAACGCGGCGGTCCCCCGGATGACGGTCATCATCGGCGGCAGCTTCGGCGCGGGGAACTACGGCATGTGCGGGCGGGCCTACGGGCCGCGCTTCCTGTTCATGTGGCCGAACGCCCGCATCGGCGTGATGGGAAAGGAGCAGGCGGCCAGCGTGCTGCTCACGGTGCAGCAGGAGCAGCGTGCCCGCCGCGGGGAGGCCCCGCTCAGCGCCGCGGACGCGGAGGCGTTCACCCGTCCGATCCTCGAGCGCTACGAGCGCGAGGGGAGCCCCTACTATTCCACCGCCAGGCTGTGGGACGACGGCATCCTCGATCCGCCCGAGACGCGGCGCGTCCTGGGGCTGGCCCTCTCCGCCTGCCTGAACGCTCCGGTGGAGGCCTCGCGCTTCGGCGTGTTCCGGATGTGACGCGTGACCACCCGGCCGATCCGGAGGCTCCTGATCGCCAACCGGGGGGAGATTGCCGTGCGCGTCGCGCGGGCCTGCCGGGGCCTGGGGATCGTCCCGGTGGCCGTCGCCAGTGACGCCGATCGCGCCGCCCTGCACGTGCGCCAGGCCGCCGAGACGGTCCGCATCGGGCCCGCCCCGCCTTCCGAGAGCTACCTGCGCGGCGATCGCCTGATCGAGGCGGCCCTCGAGCGTCGCTGCGATGCCATCCACCCCGGCTACGGCTTCCTGTCGCAGAGCCCCGGGTTCGCCGAGGCGGTGGCCGAGGCCGGGCTGATCTTCGTCGGACCTCCGGCCGCCGCCATGAGACTCATGGGGGACAAGATCGCCGCCCGGCGCGCCATGACGGCCGCCGGCGTACCGGTTGTTCCCGGCTTCGAAGGGCACGGGGACGAGGACGAGGAAACCCTGGCGCGCGAGGCCGATCGGATCGGGTATCCGATCCTCGTCAAGGCGGCGGGAGGAGGCGGCGGGCGAGGGATGCGCGTCGCCGAATCGCCCGAGGCGCTGCCGGAGGCGGTCCGCGCCGCGCGCCGCGAGACGGAGAAGGCGTTCGGCGACACGCGGCTGTTCCTCGAGGCGCAGATTCGGGAGGCGCGCCACGTCGAGGTCCAGATCCTGGCGGACTCGGCGGGCGGGTGCGTCCACCTCTTCGAGCGCGAATGCTCCATTCAGCGGCGCTTCCAGAAGCTGGTGGAGGAGTCTCCCTCGCCCCTCCTCGATCCCGCGCTGCGGGAGGAGATGGGGGACGCCGCGGTCCGTGCGGCCCGCGCCTGCGGGTACGTGAACGCCGGGACGATCGAGTTCCTGGTCGGCGCGGACCGGCGGTTCCACTTCCTGGAGATGAACACCCGGATCCAGGTGGAGCACCCGGTCACCGAGTTCGTGACCGGCATCGACCTGGTCAACCTGATGATCCGCATCGCCTCGGGAGAGGCGCTCCCGTTCACCCAGGCCGACCTGCGCCAGGCGGGGCACGCCCTCGAGTGCCGCGTGAACGCCGAGGACCCCGGCCGGGGATTCCTGCCGGCCACCGGCCGCGTCCTCCTGGCGGCGTTTCCGGAGGGACCCTCGATCCGCGTGGACCGGGGGGTGGAGACCGGGGATGGCGTGAGCCCTCACTACGACTCGCTGCTCGCCAAGGTGATCGTGCACGCGCAGGATCGTCAGGGCGCCATCCGGCTCATGGAGCAGGCGCTCGAGCGCACGGCGATCCTGGGAGTCGAGACCAACATCCCGTACCTGAGGGCCATCCTCGCCCACCCGGTGTTCCGCGCCGGCCAGGCGACGACCGCCTTCGTCGAGCGCGACATGGCCTCGTGGCGCCCGCCCGTCGGGGCGCAGCCCGACGAGGTCCTGATCATGGCCGCGCTGTCCGAGGTGCTGCCGGGGGTGGCCGAGGACGACGCCGGGCGCGGCGTCCCCGCGGAGGGGGATGAGGACGACCTGGACTTCGACAGCCCCTGGGGCCGATCCGACCGGTTCCGGCCCGGGTCGCCGGCATGATCCTCCACTACCGCATCGACGGGACCGTTCGTACCCTCACCCTCGATCGATCGGCGGAAGGGTACCGGGTCCTCCTCGACGGCAGGACGGTCGGCGTGATCGTCCGCCGCGCCCAGGGGGGGCGGCTGGAGATCCTCATCGACGGATCGCCGTGCGCCGGATTCGCGGTGCGCGATCGCGATCGCCGCGTGGTCGGGATCGACGGGAGCGGCCCGGTGACGCTCTTCCGCACCTTCCCGGGCCGCGACAAAGAGCGCCCCGGTCCCGCGGGTGAGGATCAGGTGGCCGCTGTCATGGACGGCCAGGTCGTGGCCGTCAGCGTGCGGGAGGGGGACCCCGTCGGCACAGGAGCCACGCTCGTCGTCCTGGAGGCGATGAAGATGGAGATTCGCGTCGTGGCGCCCCACGCGGGGATCGTCCGAAGGCTCCACTGCAAGGCGGGGGACGTCGTCGAGCGGGGGCGGACCCTCGTCGAGATCGGCCCGGCCGTCCCCGCGGGTCCGGAACGGGCCGGCTGAGGCGGGTCAGGGGGACGGACCGACACCCGCCATCCGCGCGCGCGCCAGGACCGCGCGCGCCGCGCGCACCATCGGCATGTCGACCATCCGCCCGTCCAGGACGAACACCCCCTTCCCGCCGGCCTGCTGGCGCTCGTGCTCGTCGAGGAGCCGCTGCGCCTCCCGGATCTCCTCGGGACGCGGCGTGAAGACGCCGTGGATGGGGGCGATCTGCGACGGGTGGATCGCCAGCTTCCCCGCGTAGCCCAGCGCCAGGGCGTCGCGCGTCTCGGCCACGAGACCTCCCTCGTCGGCGAGATCGACGAAGGGGGTGTCGATGGCCTGCAGGCGGCGGGCGGCGGCGTGGATCGCCACGGCGCTCCGGGCGTACAGGACCTCGCGTCCCTCGCGCGTCCGCGTCCCACCCAGATCGCCGCACAGGTCCTCCGCGCCGAACACCAGGGCGTCGAGCCGGGGATCGGAGGCGGCGATCGGGCCCAGCCCGACGACGCCCCGCGCGGTCTCGATGATGGCCAGGATGCGGATCGTCCGCGGGGGCAGCCGGCGCCGGCGCTCGATCCCGGACAGGAGCCGGGACACCTTCCGGATCGCCTCGGGCGATTCGGCCTTCGGGAGGACATACGCATCGGGCGGGCGGCGGGCCTCTCCGGTGATCTTCAGGTCCTCCTCGAGGCCGGCCCCCTCCGGGTTGACGCGCACCAGGCGCTCGGCGCGGCCGAAATCGAGGGTCGAAAGGGCGCGGGCCGCCCCGCGGCGCGCCTCCTCCTTGCGGCCGAGCGCCACCCCGTCCTCGAGATCGAGGATGACTCCGTCCACGGGCAGCCGTGCCGCCTTCTCGATCTTCCCGGTCTCGGTGGCGGGGCAGAAGAGGAGAGTCCTTCGGACGCGTGCCGGGACGGAAGGACCGCGACGATCGGGCGCCGCGGCGCGGGACCGGGATCTCCCCGGGCTCACGGGGCCGGTCGCATCAGGAACAGGACCGAGCGCTCGATCTCGACCACCACCGTCCCGTCCTGGTTCAGCCCGCGGTGCCGCAGGCGGACGATGCCCCGGTCGGGGCGCGAGGCGGACGGACGCGTCTCGAGCACCTCGGTCTCGGCATAGATCGTGTCTCCGAGGAACACCGGGTGGGGGTGCACGACCCGATCGTAGCTGAGGTTGGCGACGATGGTTCCCTCGGTCAGGTCCGGGACGCTCAGCCCGACCACCAGCCCGAGCGTGAAGATGCCGTTCACGATGCGCTGCCCGAACTCCGAGCGGGCTGCGAAGTCCTGGTTGAGGTGCAGCGGCTGGGTGTTCATCGTCAGGGCGCAGAACAGCGTGTTGTCGGCCTCGGTGACCGTGCGGCCGATCGAGTGACGCAGGTGCTGTCCGGGCGCGAGCTCTTCGAAATACTTGCCGGGCATAGGCGGCCTGAGGCTACCCGCAACCCTCCGCACGGTCAAGTGCCCCGAGGGCGTTTCGCGGGGCGGCGCGCTCCCCGGATCGCGATAGACTGCGGTTCATGATCGTGGAGCGGTCGATGGATGAAGGCTGGCTGTCGAACGCCTACCTGGTCGGGGACCGGGAGGGGGGCACGGCCGTCGTCGTGGACAGCGGCGCGCCGCTCGCCCCTTTGATCGCGGCGCTTCAGGGATTCCGTCTGAGTCTCGGGGCGATCCTCACGACCCACCGGCACGTCGATCACGTCCAGGGGCACGCGGAGCTGTCCGGAAGGACCGGCGCGCCCATCCATGCGCTCCGGCAGGAGACGCCGCACGTCGCCGGGTCGCTGCCGCTCGAGGCGGGAGAGGAGCGGGCGTGGGGCGGCCTCCGGGTGCGGGCGGTGGCCCTCCCGGGCCACACGGCTGGGCACGCCGGATACCTGATCGAAGGGGTGGGGCTGTTCACGGGGGACTGCCTGTTCGCCGGCTCTCTGGGCGGCACGGTGGGGCAGGGGGCCACCGGGTTCGAGGATGCGCGCCGCGCGGTGGCGACGATCCTCGCGCTCCCGGACGAGACCCCCATCCATCCGGGGCACGCCGGTCCGACGACGGTCGGGGCGGAGCGCGAGTCGAATCCGTTCCTCCGGGTCCTGAGCGGCCGGGATGCCGAGGGGAGCGGGCGATGCGTCGCCATGGGCCTGCCGGGGCGGCTCGTCGTCCTGGCCCGCGACTACGACGGGGGGACCAAGGCGTGGGTCCGGTTCGACGACGGCCGGGACGCGCTCGTCCCCGGCAGCCGCGTGCGACCGGCTCCTTGACCCCCTTCCCGCCGCTCGACTAAGATTCGCTCTCCGTGACGAGCGGGACGTCGGGGCGTAGCGCAGCCTGGTAGCGCACCTGGTTCGGGACCAGGGGGTCGGAGGTTCAAATCCTCTCGCCCCGACCACTCATTCTCCTATGAAAGCGAGCCGTTTCCTGGTCAGCGGCGTGGTCCAGGGGGTCGGGTACCGCATCTTCACGGTGCGCGCCGCCCGGGGTCTCGGTCTCAGGGGGTACGCCCGCAACCTGCCGGACGGGCGCGTCGAGGTCGTGGCGGCGGGGGAGACCGGGAGCCTCGGCAGGCTCCGGGAACGCCTGCAGACCGGGCCGCGCGGGGCGATCGTGAACGGGCTCGAGGAAACGGAGACCGAGATCGAACCGGTCCCGGAGGAATTCGAGGTGCGCTTCTGATGCCCGACGACGCCGTCCAGGGGTTGCGGCGCCACATCCGTGACGTCCCCGATTTCCCCAAGAAGGGGATCATCTTCAAGGACATCACGCCTCTGCTCATGGACCGGGAGGCGTTGAAGCTTGCCATGAACGCGCTCGCCCGGCGCTTCGAGCGGCTGGGTGTCGCCAAGGTGGTCGGCATCGAGTCGCGCGGCTACATCTTCGCGCCGGCGATCGCCCTCAGCCTGGATGCAGGCTTCGTCCCGGTTCGCAAGCCGGGGAAGCTCCCGTGGAAGCGGGTCACGGAGGAGTACGATCTCGAGTACGGCAAGGACCGGCTGGAGATCCACGAGGACGCCATCCGTCCCGGAGAGCGGGTCCTGATCGTGGACGACCTGCTGGCCACCGGCGGCACCGCCTCGGCCACCCGGAGGCTCGTCGAGCGCCTCGAGGGCCGCGTCGTCGGCGCCGGTTTCCTCGTCGAGCTGACGTTCCTCGAAGGGCGGGCGCGGCTTCCCGGCATCGACGTCATCAGCCTCATCGAGTATTGATGCGCACCCCGCGGATCGCCGCGCTTCTCTGGGCCCTCGTGGCCGCCCCGGCGCTGTCCCTCGCGGCCGGTCCTCCCGTCGCCGAGATCGATCGGCTCATCGACAAGGACTACGCCCTCCTGGACGGTCTCTACCGTCACCTGCACACCCACCCCGAGCTGTCGCTGCACGAGCAGGAGACCGCGCGACGCATAGCCTCCGAGCTGAAGACGGCCGGTTTCCAGGTCACCACGGGGGTGGGAGGCCACGGTGTCGTCGCGGTGCTGCGCCGCGGCGAGGGGCGCACCGTGATGTGGCGCTCGGACCTGGACGCGCTCCCCGTCCGGGAGGAGACCGGCCTGCCGTATGCCAGCTCCGTCCTGACCACGGACGACGCGGGCCGGCAGGTTCCGGTCATGCACGCCTGCGGTCACGATCTCCACATGACGACGCTGGTGGGATTGGCGCGGGGCCTCGGCGCGCTGTCGGGGCGGTGGACGGGGACGGTGATCCTCATCGGGCAGCCGGCCGAGGAGAGGGTGAAGGGGGCGCAGGCGATGATCGCCGACGGGCTGTTCACGCGCTTCCCGCGCCCCGACGTGGTGCTCGGCATGCACGCCAAGGACGATCTCCCGTCCGGCGTCGTCGGCTATCGCGCCGGCCCGGCGTTCGCCAACGTGGACAGCGTCGACATCAGGGTGCACGGCCGGGGAGGGCACGGCTCGGCGCCCCACACGACCGTCGATCCGATCGTGATCGCGGCGCGCATCGTCATGGCCCTGCAGACGATCGTGGCGCGCGAGATCAACCCGATCGAGGCCGCGGTCGTCACGGTCGGATCGATCCACGGCGGGACGAAGCACAACATCATTCCGGACTCGGTGGACCTGCAGCTCACCGTGCGTTCGTACAGCGACGACACGCGCCGGCGTCTCCTGGAGGGGATTCGGCGGAACGTCCTGGCCGAGGCCACCGGCGCCGCGGCGCCGCAGCCGCCGGAGGTGACCGTCGGCGAGAGCACGCCGGCCACCGTGAACGATCCCGAGCTGGTTCGCCGCACGGTCCAGGGCCTGAAGCGGGTCCTCGGGGAGGACCGCGTCGTGGAGGTCCCGCCCATCATGGGGTCGGAGGACTTCACCTACTACGGCCGCGAGGGGATCCCGGCCTTCATGTTCAACCTGGGGACCATCGCCCCCGGCCGCATCGAGGAGAGCCGCCGCCCGGGAGGGACGCCCCTCCCGTCGCTCCATTCCTCGAAGTACGCCCCCGATCGCGAGGCGTCCATCCGGGGGGGCGTGCGCGCGGCGCTCGCGGCGGTGCTGGAAAATCTCCAGGCTCCCTGACCGCCGGAAGGGACAGGGCCGCGGAAGCGACTGCTTGACGGGCATCGCCGCGGGGCGGTACAGTGATGCCCCTCGACGGGCCTGTAGCTCAGGTGGATAGAGCACCGGATTCCTAATCCGGGTGCCGCGTGTTCAAGTCACGCCAGGCCCACCATCCTCGAAGGGACGCGTGAGGCACGGACATGAAGAAGTCGGAACGGCATCTCATCAAGCGCGACGAGCTGATGACGGTCTTCGAACGGTCGACCCTCTACGTGGAGAATCACGCCCGGACGGTGGCCCTGGTCGCCGGCGGCGTGGTCCTCCTGGCGATCGGCGGTCTTGCGGTGCGTTCGTGGATGGCCACGAGCGAGGAGGAGGCCTCGTTCCTCCTGGGGCAGATCGTCCAGACCTACCGCGCGCCGGTGGCCGCGTCGCTGGAATCGCTGCAGCAGGCGGTGCCAGGGACGAAGACCTACACGACGACCGAGGAGCGCGACCAGCGGCTGCTCGAGCTGACGGACGAGGTGCTGTCGCGCTACGGATCGTCCCACGCCGCGCCCAAGGCGATGTACTACCGGGGGCTCGCCCTGACCGGCCTGAAGAAGCCGGATGAGGCCGCGAAATCGCTTCAGGATCTCGTCACGCGCTACCCCGATGACTTCCTGGCCCCGATGGCGCGCTTCCAGCTCGGGCGCGTGAGGGAACAGGAAGGAAACGCCGCCGAGGCGCTCATCCAGTACCAGGCCCTGGCCGAGGACGCCCAGGGGATCTTCCCGAAGGAGGAGGGGCTGATGGGAGTCGCCCGGTGCCAGGAGGCCCTGGGCCGCAAGGACGACGCGATCAAGACCTACCGCAAGATCGTCAGCGAGTTTCCCGATTCGGACTACCAGTTCGAGGCGCGCAAGAAGATCGAAGATCTCACCTGAGCCGATGCCCCGTTACGTGAACATGGCGAAGAGCGGCAGGATGGCGGCCGCACGGCGCCCGAGCCCGGCGCGACCCCGTCCCGCCGCGCAGGCCGCCTCCCGGGGCGGACGCCGCCGCCATCGAGCCGCGGCATCCGCACGCGGCCCACGGGGACGCTGACGGCACGACGCCGGGACGCGCCCCCGGACGGCCGCCCGATCCTCTCTATCAGAAGGGAATGTCGTCGTCCGGCGGAGGACCGGGCTCGTCGCCCGGCGGAGGGGCCGCGGCGTTCATCCGGGACTCGCCCGCATCGGCGCGGCCCATCATCATCAGTCGCTGCGCCTTGATCTCGGTGGTCGTGCGCTTGTTCCCCTCGCGATCATCCCACTGCCGGGTCTGGATCGAGCCCTCGATGTAGACCTGCTTCCCCTTGGACAGGTGCTCGCGCGCGATCTCCGCCTGCTTGCCCCACACGACGATCCGGTGCCACTCGGTCCGTTCCTGGCGCTCGCCGCTCTTGTCGTTCCAGACCTCGTTCGTCGCCAGCGTGAAGTTGGCCACGGCGGTGCCGTTCTGCGTGTAGCGGACTTCAGGATCCCGGCCGAGGTTGCCGATGAGAATCACCTTGTTGACGCTTGCCATGACGGTCTCCCTGGTTTTCGATGGGCTCTCGACCGATAGATTATCACACCCCTCGCGGCGCCCACGAACCGGACGCGTGTCCGGCCCGCGGGTTGCACGGCGCCCCCGCCGAACGTAGAATCCCCCCGCTCCGGTCAGCCCCCGGGGCCGCCGGGAGGAGCATGGACAAGGAGCGCGGGCTGATCCGCGCGGCCGGATCGATGAGCGTCATGACCACGCTCAGCCGGATCGCGGGGTACTTCCGGGACAGCCTGCAGGCGACCATCCTAGGCGCCGCGAACTCGTCCGACGCGTTCGTCATCGCGTACCGCATCCCCAACATGCTGCGCCGGCTCGTGGGCGAGGGGGCCCTGACCTCGGCTTTCGTGCCGACCTTCGCGCGCTATCTCAGGGCCGGCGACCGGGCGGCCCTGCTGCGGTTCGCCTCCTCGGTCCTCTACGCCCTCACCGCGGTCCTGGCGGTGATCACCGCCCTCGGGATCGCGCTGTCCCCCTGGCTCGTGCGGATCCTCGCCTGGGGCTTCACCGTCTCGCCCGAGAAGATGGCCCTCACGGTGTCCCTCAACCGGCTGATGTTTCCCTACATCTTCTTCATCTCCCTGGCGGCCATCGTGGGAGGGATCCTGAACGCCTTCGATGTCTTCGCGCTGCCCGCCTTCACGCCGGTGCTCCTCAACCTGTCGATCATCGCCATGGCCTGGCTGCTCAGGGACCGGTTCGCCGATCCGGCGTACGGCTTCGCCGTCGGAGTCATCCTGGGGGGATTCCTGCAGCTGGCGGTGCAGATCCCCGCGATGCTGCGGCAGGGGATGAGCCTGCGTCCGCCGGACGGCTTCGATCTCGACGGGCTCAGGGAGATCGGCCGGCTGATCCTCCCCCGGGTGTTCGGCGTCGGGATCATCCAGGTGAACCTGGTGATCGATTCGCAGTTCGCCACGTCGCTTCAGAGCGGCAGCGTGTCGTTCCTCTACTACGCCAACCGGGTGACCGAGCTGACGCTGGGCATCTTCGCCATCAGCCTGTCGACCGTGATTCTTCCCACCCTGTCCCGCGCCACCGCCGAGAAGGACCGGGAGAGCGTGCGATCGATCCTGTCCACGGCGATGCGGCTCCTGATGTTCATCAGCATCCCGGCGACGCTGGGCCTCATCATCCTGCAGGTGCCGATCATCCAGGTGCTGTTCGAGCGCGGCCGGTTCACCCACCAGGACACGCTCCTGACCGCCGGCGCACTGGGCTACTACGCCATCGGCCTCCTGCCGTACGCCGGCGTCAGCGTCCTGGCGACGGCGTTCTACGCACACCGCGACACGCGCACGCCCGTGAAGATCGGCGCGCTGACCTTCTTCCTGCACCTGGGCCTGAACTATGCGCTGCGAGGGCCGATGCGGCATGGAGGCATCGCGCTGTCCACCTCGATCTCGGCGCTGGCGGACGCGGTGCTGCTGGCGATCCTGCTGCGGCGGCGGGCGGGGGACTTCATGGACCGGGACGTGGCGCGCACCGCCTGGCACACGCTCGCCGCGGGGGCGGCGATGACCGCCGCCCTTCTCGTCGCCGTGCGATCCGTGGACGTCGTCTCCCTGCACGGAATCGCCGCGCAGGCCCTGGGGCTCGGCGCGCTGATCGCCGGGGGAGGCGCGGTGTACGTCCTCGTGCTCGTCCTCCTCGGAAGCGAGGAGGTGCGGCTGCTGGCGTCGGTCGTGAGGCCTCGGCGATGAAGGCGGTGATCCAGCGGGTGTCCCGCGCCGAGGTGCGGGTGAAGGGGGAGGTCGTCGGCCGCATCGGCAGGGGGCTCCTCGTGCTGATCGGGATCGAGCGGGGTGACGGCGAGGGCGACCTTGACTGGTTTTCCGACAAGGTGATACATATGCGCATCTTCGAAGACAGCGCGGGGAAGATGAACCGGTCGGCTTTGGAAACGAGCGCCGAGATCCTCGTCGTCTCGCAGTTCACGCTCGCCGGCGACCTGAGCCGCGGCCGCCGTCCCGGATTCGAGCGGGCCGCGCCGCCCGAGGAGGCCGAGCCGCTCTACCGCGGCTTCGTGGACAGGCTCCGGACGCATCCGCTGACGATCGCCACGGGTCGCTTCCGCGAGCACATGGAGGTCGAGCTGGTGAACGACGGCCCCGTGACCCTGATCCTCGACAATCGGCCATGAAGAACAACGGTCCGCTCATCGAGGACTTCCTGCACTACCTGACCGTCGAGCGCGGCCTGGCGAAGAACTCCGTCGTGGCGTACGGCCACGACCTGGCGAAGTTCCGGCGCTTCCTGAACCTCAAGGGGCGAAGCGCGCGGCACATCCGGCAGGGGGAGATCGACGAGTTCGCGCGGCGCCTGTCGCAGGACGGGCTCTCCGCCCGCTCCATCGCTCGCGCGCTCAACGCCGTGCGGATGTTCTACCGGTTCCTGGTGGCGGAGAAGATCGTGGCCGACGATCCGACCGCGCAGGTCCGCTCGCCCCGCATGCTGAAGTCCCTGCCGCGCTACCTGACGCTGGAGGAGGTGGACCGGCTCCTCGGCTCCCCGGACCCCGGCACTCCGCTGGGGCAGCGCGACGCGGCGATGGTCGAGCTCCTCTACGCCACCGGCCTGAGGGTCTCCGAGCTGATGGCCCTGCGCCTGCGCGACATCAACCTGGAGGCGGGGTACCTGCGCTGCGTGGGCAAGGGAAGCAAGGAGCGTCTCGTGCCGATGGGGCGTCAGGCCTCCCAGAAGCTGCGAGCCTACCTGGAGGGCGGGCGGCCGGGCATCGCGTCGGGAGGCGGCGCGCATCCCTCGCTCTTCCTCAACAGCCGGGGCCGCGGCCTGAGCCGCCAGGGATTCTGGAAGATCCTCAAGAGGTACGGCAGGACGGTCGGGCTGCGCGGCAAGCTCAGTCCGCACGTGCTCCGCCACTCCTTCGCCACGCACCTCCTGGAGCGGGGCGCCGACCTGCGCTCGGTCCAGATGATGCTCGGGCACGCCGACATCTCCACGACGCAGATCTACACGCACATCAATCGCGAGCGCCTGCGAAAGATCTACAGGGACTTCCACCCGCGCGCCTGACGCGTCGCCGGCGCGCCGCATTATCGCCCCTCCGGTTGCTTGACACCGTTCGAGTGCGTGTGCTTGACTACCGGCATGGCCGCCGAGGAAGACGATTTCGAACGGCCGCTGCGCGAGCTGGAGAAGAAGATCGAAGAGCTCTCCGGCGTGCCGGGCGGCGACGATCGCGCCGACGAGATCGAGCGGCTCGAGCGGCGCCTCCAGGTCCTGCGCCAGGAAGTCTACGCGAGGCTGACGCCCTGGCAGCGCACCCTCGTCGCCCGCCACCCCAAGCGCCCCTACACGCTCGACTACGTCGGCCTCCTGTTCACGGACTTCGTCGAGATCCACGGCGACCGGAAGTACGCCGACGATCCGGCCATCGTCGCCGGGTTCGCGATCTACAAGGGGACCCCGGTGGCGCTGATCGGCCACCAGAAGGGGCGCGACACGCGCGAGAAGGTGCGCCGCAATTTCGGGATGCCGCGGCCGGAGGGCTACCGCAAGGCGGTGCGCGTCATGGAGATGGCCGAGAAATTCCGCCGCCCGCTGTTCACCTTCGTCGACACGCCGGGGGCGTATCCGGGCAAGGGGGCCGAGGAGCGCGGCCAGGCCGAGGCGATCGCGGTCAGCCTGCGGACCATGGCGCGATTGAGCGTTCCGACCATCGTCACGGTGACCGGGGAAGGGGGCAGCGGCGGGGCGCTGGCGATCGCCATCGGCGATCGGGTGCTCATGCTGGAGCACGCGGTCTACTCGGTCATCAGCCCGGAGGGATGCGCCGCCATCCTGTGGTCGGACCAGGGGAAGTCGCGCGAGGCGGCGCGGGCCATGAGAATCACCGCGCCGGACCTCAAGGAGCTGGAGATCATCGACTCGATCGTTCCGGAGCCGGCCGGCGGGGCCCAGGCCGATCCCGCCCGCCAGGCGCAGATCCTCGACGAGCACCTGATGGCGGCGCTCGAAGATCTCAGGAGCGTGCCCGCCTCCGACCTCGTCGAGACGCGCTACCAGAAATTCCGGCGGATGGGGACCTTCGGGCAGGCGAAGTTCTTCTGACCCCCGCCTTCGCTTCGTCCCACAGCTCGTTCATCAGCGTGCGGTGCTCCGGCGCGGGGGTCAGCCCCCGCTTCCTCAGGCCCTCCTCGACCCGTCCGAAGCGGCGCAGGAACTTCCGGTTGCAGGCCTGAAGAGCCAGCTCCGGATCGATCCCCGACTGGCGGGCCACGTTGACCACGGTGAACAGGAGGTCGCCGATCTCCTCCGCCACCGCCTCCCTCCTGCCGCTTTGCAGGGCCTCAAGCAGCTCGCGCTTCTCCTCCTCGAGCTTCCGAAGGAGACCGCGACGATCGGGCCAGTCGAATCCGACGCGGGCCGCCTTCGACGAGATGCGCAGCGCCTTGAGGAGGGCCGGAAGATGCCGGGGCACGCCGGAGAACATCGAGTCCTCCCCCTTGGCCCGGCGCTCCTCCACCTTGATCTGCTCCCACTGCTTCAGGACCTGATCCGAGGTCTCGAGGCTGGCGTCGCCGAAGACGTGCGGATGGCGCCTCACGATCTTGTCGCCGATGTCGCGCATGACCGCCTCGAGGTCGAACGCGCCATCCTCCTCGGCGACGCGCGCCTGGAAGACGATCTGGAAGAGCAGGTCGCCGAGCTCCTCGCGGTGGGCCTCGGGCGCATGGGAGCTCATGGCGTCCAGCACCTCGTGGGTCTCCTCGAGAAGGAACGTGGCGAGGCTGTCGAGCGTCTGCTCCCGGTCCCACGGACATCCGTCGGGACCGCGCAGGCGGGCCATGATCTGCTTGAGCCGATCCATCTCCGACACGGCGCCCTCCCGGGAATCGCGGCGCATCTTAGTCCAGCCCCTGCCGTGCGGCAAACCGTGCGGCAAACGGCTTGTGTTCCTCCGCGCCGGGGTGCTACCATCCGCGCCCAGCCGGCGAGAGGAGATATTCCGCGACGATGGAACGAAAGGACGAGAAGAAGCGGGAGGACATCCGGGTCATCGATCGCCGCACCTTCACGTCCGACGGCCAGAGGCGCACGCCCGACGGACCCGTCGACGAGCCCGTCAAGGACGTCGCGCCCGGCGGCCGGGTCGCCACCGCCGAGGGGCCCCGGTCGCCCGCCGCGCCGCAGTCCCGCGAGGAGCAGGCCGCCTCGGCGCAGTTCATCAACCTGGTCCGGAATCTCGCGGCCACCGCCGCCGCGAATCTCGGCGAGATGCCCAGCCCCTTCACGGGACAGGTGGAGGTGGATCTCGACGGCGCGCGCCAGGTCATCGAGCTCCTCGCCGCGCTGCAGCTCAAGACCCGCGGCAACCTGGCGCCCGACGAGTCGCGCCTGCTCGATTCGCTCGTCTACGATCTGAAGCTGGCGGTGGTGAACCTCCAGAAGAAGAAACCCTCGAAGAGCTCGTGAGCCCACCGAAGACTCCTTGCGAATGGCCGGGCATCGACGCGGCATGACGCGACGCGCAGGCCGTTGGCTGGCCCTCGGGACGGGCCTGCTGGCGGCGGTGCTGGCCGTCGCCCTGCGCGCCCAGGAGCCCGAGGTCATCGTCATCGATCCCAACCGTCCCCTGATCCAGGATCCGGGCACGGTGGCGCCGCCGGTCGAGGGGCTCACGGCCGTGCGGCCGCCCGAAGCCGCCGTGTCTCCCCAGGACGGCGTGAACGCGCGCGAAGTGCTCGCCGATCTGTGGTTCAAGCAGCGCGCGCTGGTCCGTCGCGGCGAGACCACGGAGGCGGCGCGCCAGGTCGATAACGCTCTCGAGTTCATGCACCGCGAAGGGTTGCGCGCCGCGCCCGAGATTGCCGGCGCCTTCCTGGCGGACGCCCGCAAGGACCTGGACGAGGGGCAATACCGGAAGGCGGCCGAAGGATTCCGCCTCGCCGGGAGCTTCGACCCGTCGCTCGCCGCGGCGCACCGGGGACTGGCGCTGGCCCTCCTCCGGGGCGATCGCGATCTGCGCGGCGCGATGCGCGAGGGGGTCTCGGCCCTCCGGGTCGCGCTCGGCGACGTCGGCTCGATGTATCAGCGCGGCGGCAACGCCTTCCTGGTCCTGTACCTGGCCCTCTGCTTCGGGACGGCCGCTGCGCTCCTCCTTCTCTGCCTGAGGACGGCCCCCTCGTTCGCGCACGACTTGAGAGAGCGCTTCCCGGGGATCCTGACGGACGAAACGGCCCGCCTGGCCGGGTGGGGCATCCTGGCCCTGCCCGTCCTGCTGTTCGGGCCGCTGGTGTGGCTCCTGACGGCCTGGGCGGCGCTGATGTTCCCCTACTTGAAGAGGGCCGAACGGATCGTCGCCCTCGTCGCGCTGCTCGTCCTCTTCGGGGCCGGTCCGGCCGGCTGCCTGATGGAATGGATCGCGGGCACGTCCGTGGACCCGGGCGCCAGGGCACTCATCCGCTCGACCCGCGGAGGATACGACCTGCAGGACGAGCGCGCCCTGAGGACGCTCGCGCAGGACCATCCGGACGACGCGATGTTCCCGTTCCTCCTCGCGTCGATGCACCGGATGGCGGGGCGGTTCGACGAGGCGATGGCGATGTACCGCCGGACGCTCGAGATCGATCCGCGGCACGCGCGCGCCATGGTGAACCTGGCGAACCTGCACACCCTCCGTCAGGAGTTCGCGGTCGCGCAGGGCTTCTACAAGAAGGCGGGGGAGGCCAGCCCGTCGCTCGCCATCGCGCATTACAACAGCCACCTGGCGCACCTGGAGGCGTTTCACCTGGAGTCGGCGGACGAGGAGCTGAAGGCGGCCCGCCGGATCGACGACGCCCTGGTCACGGAGCTTTTGGCGCAGGGAAACGAGGGGCGCGCCCGAAGGACGCCGATGGACATCGGCTACGCGTCGGCCGAGATCTGGCGACGCATCTTCCTGCTTCGGCTGGACGAGGGTGTGCGCGCCGCGTGGGGGCGGGCGCTGCGGGCGCCGGCGACGCTGGCCGGCGGGGCCGGCCTGGCGCTGGCGCTCTTCCTGCCCGGGCTCCTCATCGCGCCGCGCGCCGTCACGACAAGACGGTGCCGCCGCTGCGGCCGCGCCTACTGCCGCCGCTGCCAGGTCGCCACCAGGAATCCCGATCACTGTTCGCAGTGCATGCACCTCTTCATCCTCCGCGACGGCCTGGCGCCGAACATCAAGAACCAGAAGATGGAGGAGGTGGTGCGCCACCGCCGCGCCGTCTGGATCGGAGAGCGCGTCCTCAGCCTGGTCGTGCCGGGAGGCGGCCACATCATGGGAGGGCGGACGCTGTTCGGCACGCTCGTCCTCGTCCTCTGGGTCGCCGCCTGGCTGAGCCTGCTCCTGCGCGACCAGCTGCTCGTTCCCTCCGTGGCGATCGGCGGCCCGGGCATCCTGTCCCTGGCCGTGCCGGGGATCGCGGCGGGGCTCGCGTGGCTCCTGGGGAACCTGTCGTCCCACGAATCGGTGCCGGAGTGACCCGCCATGGCGCTTAAGGGAACGCTCAAGGACTTCAGCCTGGCCGACATCTTCCAGCTCATCGGCATCCAGAAGAAAACCGGCGTCCTGACGCTCAAGAACGACAAGGAAGTCGTCACCGTGTCCTTCGTGGACGGCAGCGTCGTCTCGGCCGACGCGCTGCACAGGCGCCTGGAGGATCGCATCGGGACGGTCCTGGTCAAGTCGGGACGCATCACCGAGGCGCAGCTCCAGTCCGCGCTCAAGGTCCAGAAGAGCACGCTCAAGCGGATGGGGAACATCCTGGTGGAGAACAAGTACATCGATCCGGAGGGCCTGCGCGACGCCCTGCAGATCCAGATCAGCCAGATGGTCTACCGTCTGTTCCGCTGGCGGGACGGCGAGTACGACTTCTCCCAGGAGGAGCGGGTCGAATACGACACGGAATACGTTTCGCCGATGTCGGCGGAGAGCATCCTCATGGAGGGGGCGCGCATCCTGGACGAGTGGCCCATGATCGAGAAGGGGATCCGGTCCTTCTCGTCCGTGTTCCGGCACGCCAACGTGGAGATCGCTGCGGGAGCGAAGGGAGCGGTGGCCTCGAAGGACGACGAGGCCGCCCGCGGCGTGACGCTCAACGACCAGGAGCGCAGGGTCCACAGCCTGGTCGACGGCAGGCGCACGGTCCAGGAGATCATCGATCGGTGCCCGCTGAGCGAGTTCGACACCTGCCGGATTCTCTACGACCTGATCAGCCGCATGCTCGTGGAGGAGGTGGCGGCGGCCCGCCCCAAGGCCGCGGCGGCGCCCGCAGCGGCGCCCATCGGCAGGGCGCCGCGGGTCCTTCCCAAGGCCATCCTCGCCGTAGGCTATCTCGTCCTCGTCGTGGGGGCGGCCGGCCTCCTGGCGCGCCGCGGCCAGACGATCGCCGCGGGCCTGTTCAGAAGCCAGACGGTGGTCCCTTACCTCACACCCCTGATCGGCGGGAGCGAGGTGCGATCGATCCGCGATGACATTGCCAGGAGCCGCATGCAGCGGATCGATTTCGCCATCCAGGTCTACTACCTGCTGAACCGCGGCTATCCGGAGAACCTGAAGTACCTGGTGACCGCTCATCTCCTCAGGCCCTCGGCCATCCTGGACCCCCAGGGCAATCCCTTCGAGTACCAGGTGCTTCCGGGCGGCTACCGCATAGCGTGCGCCCCCGCCGGAACCGAGGGGATACCCATCGAGCTGGTCAATACCACAGACGTGCCGAAGTAGCAACTCAAGGTATAGATACAACTAGAGTTATCGTTCATATCTGCACAAGATCAAACTTGACAATAGAACACTCAACATTTATACTCCGCCATGATTAACGCCAATCCGGGATTCCAAGGAGGTTGAGATGAGCAAGATCATAGGAATCGACCTGGGGACGACCAACTCCGTGGTCGCCATCATGGAGGGGGGAAAGCCGGTCGTCATCCCCAACGCCGAAGGCTCGCGAACCACCCCCTCGGTCGTGGCCTTCACCGAGAAGAACGAGCTCCTCGTGGGGCAGGTCGCCAAGCGGCAGGCCATCACCAACCCGGAAAACACCATCTTCTCCATCAAGCGCTTCATGGGACGGCGGATGGAAGAAGTCAACGAAGAGATGAAGATGGTCCCGTACCGCGTCGTGGCCGGACCCGCCAACGCGGTCCGGGTCCGCATCCGCGGCAAGGAGTACGGCCCCGAGCAGATCTCGTCGTACATCCTGCAGAAGATGAAGCAGTCGGCCGAGGACTATCTCGGCGAAAAGGTCACGCGCGCCGTCATCACCGTTCCGGCGTATTTCAACGACGCCCAGAGACAGGCCACCAAGGACGCGGGCCGCATCGCCGGGTTCGAGGTCGAGCGGATCGTCAACGAGCCCACCGCGGCGGCGCTGGCGTACGGGCTCGACAAGAAGAAGGACGAGGTCATCGCGGTCTACGACTTCGGCGGCGGCACATTCGACATCTCCATCCTGGAGGTCGGGGAGGGGGTCGTCGAGGTCAAGGCGACCAACGGCGACACCCACCTCGGCGGCGACAACATCGACCAGCGCATCGTCGACTGGATCAACTCCGAGTTCAAGAAGGACCAGGGGATCGATCTCTCCAAGGACCGCATGGCGCTGCAGCGCCTGAAGGAGACGGCCGAAAAGGCGAAGTGCGAGCTGTCCACCGTGACCGAGACGGAGATCAACCTGCCGTTCATCACCGCGGACGCCAGCGGGCCGAAGCACCTGCAGCTCAAGCTGTCGCGCGCCCAGTTCGAGCGCCTTGCCGGCGATCTGTTCGAGCGCTCGCTGCCGCCTCTGGCCCAGGCCCTGAAGGACGCCGGGCTCAAGCCGTCCGACATCGACGAGGTGGTCCTGGTCGGCGGCTCCACCCGCATCCCGAAGATCCAGGAGCTGGTGAAGAATTACTTCGGCAAGGAGCCCCACCGGGGCGTGAACCCGGACGAGGTCGTGGCGATCGGCGCCGCGGTCCAGGCCGGCGTCCTGGGGGGCGAGGTCAAGGACCTGCTCCTCCTGGACGTCACGCCGCTGTCGCTCGGCATCGAGACCCTGGGCGGCGTCATGACGCGGCTGATCGAGCGCAACACCACGATCCCCACCCGCAAGAGCGAGATCTTCTCGACGGCCGGAGACAACCAGACCAGCGTGGAAGTGCACGTGGTGCAGGGGGAGCGCGAACTGGCCCGCGACAACCGGACGCTGGGACGATTCCATCTGATCGGCCTGCCGCCGGCCCCCCGGGGCGTGCCCCAGATCGAGGTCGCCTTCGACCTGGACGCCAATGGAATCCTGAACGTCTCGGCGAAAGACATGGCGACGTCGAAGGAGCAGAAGATCACGATCAGCGGGCAGGGGACGCTGGCGAAGGACGACATCGACAAGATGGTCAAGGAGGCCCAGGCGCACGCGGAGGAGGACAAGCGCAAGCGGGAGGAGATCGAGGCCCGCAACTCCGCCGACGCTCGGGTGTACCAGGTCGAGAAGCTGCTCGACGAGAACCGGGACAAGGTGTCGGCCGACGACGACCGGACCATCCGCGCCGCGGTGGAGGACGTCAAGAAGGCCGTCTCGGAAGGGGGCGCCGAGAAGATCAACGAGGCGCTCCAGAGGCTCGACAAGGCCACGCACCACCTGGCGGAGCTCCTCTACCAGAAGGTCGGCGCCGCGGCGGGCGGCTCCGGAGCCGGGGCCGCGGGCGGCCAGGCGGAAGGCGACCCGGCCGGGGGAGGGTCCAAGAGCGGCGACGTCATCGATGCGGAATTCGTCGACGTCGACGAGCCCAAGAAATGAGCGCCCGGTCCGGGCGGCCGCCGCGCGGCCGGGTCGTATCGCAGGCCTGGGATCCGCTCCGCGAGCTGCTTGCCCTGAAGGTGCGCCTGAACCGCCTCCTCGAATCCGTGCAGGGCCTGGGCGGCCTCTCGACGGCCGAGGTGTCCGGCTGGAGGCCGGCGGTGGACGTGCGCGAGGACCGGGAGGGCTTCGTCCTGACGGCGGAAGTTCCCGGCGTGCGTCGTGAAGACCTGCAGATCCAGGTCGAGGGGGCAGTCGTGACCCTGAAGGGCCGGCGGACGCGCGAGCGCGAGGCGCGCTCGGCCCTGCGCATCGAGCGCCCCTGCGGCTCGTTCTCCCGCACGTTCTCCCTGCCCGCGCCGGTCATGGGAGACCGCGTCGACGCGCGGTTCCACCTCGGAGTCCTGGAGGTCTTCCTTCCGCGCTCCAGGGACACCCGCCCCCGATCCATCAGGGTGCACGAGCCCCGGTCGTGAGCTTCTACGAAGTGCTCGGGGTCGACCGCAAGGCCCGCCTCGGAGACATCAAGAAGGCCTACCGCCGCCTGGCGCGGAAGTACCACCCCGACCTCAACCCGGGGGACCGGCGCGCCGAGGAGCGCTTCAAGCAGATCTCCGAGGCCTACGAGGTCCTGTCGGACTCCGAGAAAAGGAAGAAGCACGATCTCGAGCTGCAGTACGGGGCCGGCGCCGCCGGCGGACCGTTCCGTGCCGGTGGTCCGGCCGGACCGGGCCCCGGCATGGAGTTCGACCTCGGCGACCTGGGTGGTCCCGGCCAGGGGTTCTCCAGCTTCTTCTCGGAGATCTTCGGCCGGCAGGCGCCCGAGCCGCAGGAGGGGAGCGCACCCCGCCAGGGCGCGGACGTCACGCAGACGATCTCGATCGACTTCTTCGCCGCCCTGCAGGGAAAGATCATCGAGATCACCCTCGAGGTCGAGTCCTCCTGCCCGCGCTGTCATGGATCGGGGACCGTGCCCTCGCGCACCCGGCGTCCATGCCCCGATTGCGCCGGCACGGGACGCATCAGCCATGTCTCCGGGGTGCTGCGATTCGCCTCGACCTGCCGGCGCTGCGGCGGACAGGGGACGCTCGGCTCGGAAGGGTGCGGCCACTGCTCGGGGACCGGCGTCCTGAAGCAGCGCGAAACGATCAAGGTCCACATCCCGGCGGGCGTCGACAGCGGATCGCGCGTCCGGGTCGCGGGGAAGGGCCGCGCCGGACGGAACGGCGGACCGAACGGCGACCTCTACATCGTGACCCAGGTCGGCACGCACCCCTTCTTCAGGAGGATCGGTGATAATATCCATTGCACGGTGCCCGTGTCGGTTACGGAAGCGTCAGTGGGATCCCGGATCCAGGTCCCGACGGTGGACGGGTGGGCCAGCGTGAAGATCCCGCCCGGCACGGAGAGCGGCCAGAAGTTCAGGCTGCGCGGCAAGGGGGCCCCGCTGCTTCGCGGCTCGGGCCGCGGTGATCAGTACGTGGAGGTCCATGTCGCGACACCGCACGCGAACGATGAACGTTCCCGGCAGCTGCTGAGAGAGCTCGGCGCCCTTCATCCGGGCGAGGAGTTGCGCCGTGGCATCCGCACCTGAGCGCCGCGCCCGGCGCCGATCGGGAAAGGAGAAGCGCCGGGACAACAAGTCGTACTTCATGATCAGCGTCGTGGCCTCGCGTTTCGAAGTGCATCCCCAGACCCTGCGCCTGTACGAGCGCGAGGGGCTGGTCAAGCCGTCGCGGACCCAGGGCAACACACGGCTCTACTCGGAGGACGACCTCGAGCGCCTGTCCTTCATCCTCAGCCTGACCCGGGACCTGGGCGTCAACCTCGCCGGGGTCGAAATCATCATGAACCTCCGTCGCAGGATAGAGACGATGCAGGAGGACATGGACCGTTTCATCTCGGAGGTGCGCCGCGAGCTCGGCCGCAGGGGGCAGGAGGGCCCGATCGAATCGACACGGGCGCTGGTGAGGATCGGCGCCGCCGCAAGGACGTCCAAAACCGACAAGGGGTGACGGGTGGAAGAGGAACGGGCAGCCGGAAAACGAACCGCGGCCTCATCCGAGACGCTGAAGAAATATCTGCAGGAGATCTCCAAGCTCCCGCGCATCACCCCGGACGAGGAGAAGGTCCTCGGTGATCGCATCCAGAAAGGGGACAAGGAGGCCCTCCGCAAGCTCGTCGAGGCCAATCTCCGGTTCGTGGTCAGCTTCGCCAAGAAGTACCGCAACTGCGGGCTGTCCTTCCTCGACCTGATCAACGAAGGCAATATCGGCCTGATCGAAGCGGCGAAGCGGTTCAATCCGAAGAAGAACGTCAAGTTCATCACCTATGCCGTCTGGTGGGTTCGCCAGGCGATCATCCACGCCCTGTCGGACCAGAGCGGAGCGTTCCGGCTTCCGCAGAAGCAGGCCAATCTGCTGTATCGGATCGGCAAGACCATCTCGCAGCTGACGCTCGACCTGGAGCGCAACCCCACGCCGGACGAGATCGCGGCGAAGCTGGAAATACCGGTCGAGGAGGTGACGAGCCTCCTCCAGGTGGCCGACGAGAACGTGTCTCTGTCGACCGTGATCGACGAGGAGCACGAGTTCCACCTGTCGGACAAGCTCGAGCAGGACGTGATCCCTCCGGCCGACATGGCCCTTCTGAGATCCTCGCTGAAGGACCACCTGTACGCCTGCCTGGGCGAGCTCGACCCGAAGGAGCAGAAGGTCCTGCGCCTGCGCTTCGGGCTCGAGGAGGGGGAGCCGAAGACCCTGAAGGAGATCGGCGAGATGATGGGACTGTCGCGCGAGCGCATCCGGCAGATCGAGGCGCAGGCCCTGGACAAGCTGAACCGCTCGCAGAAATGCCAGCAGTTGCAGGGCTACCTGAACTGACATGATGGACGCGGAAGGCGGGGAGTGCGTACGGTGCGGCGGCACCGGGTTCGTCCTTTCCGGCGAGGGAGGGGCGACGCGGGCGAGCGCCTGCTCCTGCCGGACGATCCCCAGGGGGCGCCCCGCGGGCGCGCGTGAGTTCCTCCAGTCGGCGCGCATCCCCAGGCGCTATCACGACTGCGAATTCGAGAACTTCGACGCCATCCCGCCGCATCAGCTGTCGCTGCACGGAGCCCGGACGTCGGCCGAGCGCTTCGCGGAGGAATATCCCTTGAGCGATCGCGGCCTGATGCTCGTCGGTCCGCCCGGGGTGGGAAAGACCCACCTGGCGGTGGCCATCCTCAGGCGCCTGGCGATCGACAAGGGCGTGCCCTGCCTGTTCTGCGAGGTGCAGGACCTGCTCCGCCGGCTGCAGGCCACCTTCGATCGCCAGTCGGGGATGAGCGAGCTCGAGCTGCTGCAGCCGGTCCTGCAGACGGAGGTCGTCCTGCTCGACGATCTCGGGGGACGCCAGTTCAGCCCGTGGCTCGAGGAGACCCTGTCGCACATCGTGACGACGCGCTACAACGAGAAACGATCCACCCTGGTGACTTCGAACTACCTGGACGACGCCGCGGGCGGGCGCGGCCCGGTCCTGAAGGACCGCATCGGTCCGCGCGTCTACTCCCGCCTCCAGGAAATGTGCCACATGGTCCGGATCGAGGCCCAGGATTTCCGGCAGACGATCAAGAGGGCCGATCACCACCGTCTTCCGGACCGCGGCCCCCGTCCCGTGGGGAACGCATGATGCGCCGCGCGCCGCTCCTGTCCGCCGTCGTCGTGGCCGGAGCGCGGACCGCGATGGCCGAGCTCAACACGCACTTCCGCGACGTGAGCGAGGTCGAGCTGGGAGCGGCCGCCGCGCGCGAGGCGCTGCGACGCTCGATGGCCGATCCGGCCTCGGTCGATCACGTGGTGTTCGGGAACGCCATGCAGACGAGCGGCAACGCGCTGTACGGCGCGCGCCACGTCGCGCTCAAGGCGGGGTTGCCCGACTCCGTGCCGGCCCTCACGCTCAACCGCCTGTGCGGATCGGGCATCCAGTCCGTGGTCACCGCCGCCTCGCTCATAGCGCTCGACGAGGCCGCCGTGGTCCTGGCCGGAGGCATGGAGAACATGACGCAGGCCCCTCACGTGGTGCGGGGGCTGCGCGCCGGGCTGCGCCTGGGGCACGCGCCGCTGGAGGACGCGCTCCTGGTGGGCCTTCTCGACACGCACTGCGGATACACCATGGCCCAGACCGCGGAGAACCTGGCGCAGGAGCGCGGCATCACGCGCGAGGAAGCCGACCGCTACGCCCTCCGCAGCCAGCAGGCCACGGCGGCCGCGGCCCGGGCCGGAAAGTTCAAGGAGGAGATCGTGCCCGTCACCGTGCGCGAGCGGGGCCGGGACCTGGTCGTCCAGGAGGACAATCATCCCCGGCCCGACAGCACCCTCGAAGGGCTCGCGAAACTGCCGCCGGCCTTCCAGGGGAAGGGCTACGTGACCGCCGGCAACGCGTCGGGGATGGTCGACGGGGGCGCCGCCGTGGTGCTGGCCTCTCCGCAGGCGGCGCGGGCGCTCGGAGCCGAGCCGCTGGGCCGGGTGATCGCCTACGGCGTGGCGGGCGTCGCGCCGCGTATCATGGGGATCGGTCCCGTCCCGGCCATCCGCCAGGCCCTCGATCGGGCCGCGCTCTCGCTGGACGAAATCGATCTGCTCGAGATCAACGAGGCGTTCGCGGCGCAATACCTGGCCGTGGAGAAGGAGCTGGGGCTCGACCGGGACCGGGTCAACGTCAACGGGGGGGCAGTGGCCCTGGGTCATCCCCTGGGGGCGACCGGCACGCGGCTGGTGCTGACGCTTCTGATGGAGTTGAGGCGGCGCGGCGGCCGGTACGGGATCGCCAGCGCCTGCATCGGCGGGGGGCAGGGGATCGCGATCGTGGTCGAGGCGATCCCGCCCGCCAAACGGTAGGATCGATCGCCCGGAGCGGTCCCGGGACGGAGGGGAGACGATGGAGATCAAGAGGGTCGGCGTCCTGGGGTGCGGACTGATGGGATCGGGCATCGCCCAGGTCGCGGCGCAGTCCGGCTATCCCACCACGGTGCTGGAGGTGTCCCGGGAGGTCCTGGACGCCGGCATGAAGCGCATCGATCAGTTCCTGGCGGCGGGCGTGGCGAAGGGGAAGGTCCGGCCCGAAGACAAGCAGGCGACCCAGTCGCGCCTGTCCGGCACGACCGACTACGACGGCCTCAAGGACTGCGACCTGGTGATCGAGGCGGTGATCGAGAACCTCGACGCCAAGAGGGAGGCCTTCGGCCGCCTCGAGCGCATCCTGAAGAAGGAGGCGATCCTCGCCAGCAACACCTCCTCGCTGTCGATCACGGAAATGGCGGTGACCACGAAGCGCCCGCAGCGGTTCATCGGCCTGCATTTCTTCAACCCGGTGCCGCTCATGAAGCTGGTGGAGGTCATCCGGACCATCCAGACCGAGCCGGGAGTCGAGGAGGCGGTGCTGGGTTTCGCGAAGAGCCTGGGCAAGGTGCCGGTGCGCACGCTGGACCGCACCGGGTTCATCGTCAACCGGCTGCTCGTCCCCTACATCCTGGACGCCATCCGCGCCCTCGAGGAGGGGGTCGGCAGCATCACCGACATCGACCAGGGGATGAAGCTCGGCTGCGGCCACCCGATGGGGCCTCTCACGCTCCTGGATCTGGTCGGCATCGACACCACGTACTACATTGCCAACATCATGTTCGACGAGTTCCGCGACAGGCGCTTCGCGCCGCCGCCGCTGATGAAGCGGATGGTGCTCGCGGGGTTTCACGGGCGCAAGACGGGCCGGGGGTTCTACGACCATTCCAGCGAGCCGCCCCGGCCCAACGACTTCCTGACG
>Ga0070694_100000098_pt1 | contig 42100 bp, 27 predicted proteins | sample KBSK1251metaG_FD_65470 | JGI IMG/M metagenome (GOLD analysis project Ga0070694, IMG submission 65470) | Corn, switchgrass and miscanthus rhizosphere microbial communities from Kellogg Biological Station, Michigan, USA - KBS K1-25-1 metaG | ecosystem: Host-associated > Plants > Roots >...
GGAGGACGACCGCCGCGCCGCACAGGCCGTAGAACCACCAGGTCTGATAGAAGAACGGCCTGATGTAGACATCGAGGGACGCTCCGGCCTCGTTCCACACGCCGTCGTTGTTGCAGGCGATCACCCGGAAGCGGTGCCGGCCGGGAGGCAGGCGGGTGTAGTGGGCGACGCGCTCGGTCCCGGCGTCCACCCAGTCCCGGTCGAGCCCGTCCAGGCGGTAGCGGAATCTCATCTTCGCGGGGTCGAGGAAGCTCAGGGCGGCGTACTCGAACTCGAATCTCTCCGCACCGGCCGGCACCGTGACCGGCGCGCCCCCCGAAGGGGCGTTGCTCGTCGGGCCGCCGCCGGCGAGGCTGTGCCCGTCGGCGACGAGCGCCTCCACGACGACCTCGGGGGGGCGGTCGTTGCGGCGCAGGTGCGCCGGGTCGACCACGACGATGCCGTCCCCGGTCGGGAACCAGAGACGTCCGTCCCGCCCCTTCCACCCGGCCGGCTGCGAGCCGCCGTTGCACTCGCTCCCGCGGATGCCGCTCGATCGGCCGTAGGGGACGCACTCGATGGGAGGACCGCTTCCGGGGGGGCGCGCCTCGAGAGCCTGCTTCGAGACGCGGAACACGCCGTCGTTCGAGCTCATCCAGAGATTGCCGAGATCGTCCTCGAGCACCCGGAACACGGTGTCGCTGCACAGGCCGTCGCGCGCGCGCCAGGCGGTGAACGCCCCGTCCTTGAAGCGATCGAGGCCGCCTCCCTGCGTGCCGATCCAGAGCGTCCCCGCGGCGTCCTCCCAGAGCGACGCGACCCGGTCGTCCGACAGCCCCTCTTTCGTGGTGTAGGCGGTCACCGTGCCGTCCCGCAGGCGCTTGAGGCCTCCCCCGAACGTGCCGATCCAGAGCGCCCCCTGCGCGTCTTCGTGCAGGGCGGTGACGTACGCCCGCCCCCCGACCACGTCCGGCACGGCGGTCAGGACTCCGTCGCGCAGGCGGCGCAGGCCGCGCTCGCTCCCGATCCACAGGCTTCCGTCACGCCCCGGCTCGAGCGCGCTGACGATCACGCCCCCCTCGGTGTTCCCCTTCGGGAACGGGGCGAACCGGCCATTCGTCTCCATGCGGCTGAGCCCGCCGCCGGCCGTGCCGAGCCAGATCGTTCCGGCCAGGTCCTCGGCGATCGAGATCACCGAGTCGTGCGGCAGCCCCTCCTTCGTGGTGTAGCGCGTGAACGAGCCGTTCCGCAGCCGGTAGGCGCCGCCTCCGACCGCGCCGGCCCACACCGACCCGTCGGCGGATTCGAGGACGGTGGACACCACCCGGGTCGTGAGCCCCTCGGGAATGCCGAACGTCGTGAAGTCCCCGTCCTTCAACCGGTGAAGCCCGCCGCCGTTGGTCCCGACCCAGAGACTTCCCTCGACGTCCTCGCGCAGCGAGTTGACCTCGTCGGCCAGAAGGCCGTTGTCGGCGCGCAGCGCGGAGAAGGCGCCGTCGCGGTAGCGCACCAGGCCGCCGCCGCTCGTGCCGATCCACATGGTCCCGTCGCGGTCGGCGCGCAGGGCCATCACCATGTCGGACGGCAGGCCCTCCTTCACGGTCACCCGCACGACGCGCTCCCCTTCGAGACGCCCCGCCCCCAGGCCCAGCGTGCCGTACCACAGCTCCCCCTGCGGCCCCGGGGCGACGACGAAGACCCGGCCCGGGACCCCGCGCGCCTCGTCGTACACCGTGAACAGGTCGTCCTTCAGCCGGTAGAGGCGGCCGGCGGCGATCCACAGGCTCCCGTCCGCGGTCTCGCAGAACGACGACCCGCCGGTGACGCCGATTCCCGCCTTGTCCTTGTAGACGCGGCCGCGGCCGTTCTCGAAGATCGCCAGCTCCCCCGCGCTGCCGATCCACAGGGTCCCCTTCCGGTCCTGGTAGATTCCCCGCACGTGATTGGCCGGGAGCCCGTCCTTGGTGGTGTAGGACAGAAACCCGCTCCCGGTCCGCGCCATGAGGCCGCCGCGCGTGCCGATCCACAGCCGGCCGCCGCGGTCCTCCCGCAGCGCCCAGACGTTGTCGTCCAGGAACGCGGGCGTCGTGCGGGTGTTGTAGACGGTGAAGCGGACGCCGTCGAATCGGGCCACGCCGTCCTGGGTCGCCAGCCACAGGTAGCCGTCGCGCGTCTGGACGATCTCCTTCACGGAGTTCTGCGGCAGGCCGTCGTCCTTCCGCCAGGTGTCGTGGACGTACTGCGTGACCTGGCGGGCGGGATCGAGCGCCCAGGCGGCGCCGACGTGCGACAGGAGAAACGCCAGCAGGAGGGCGGGCCGGGGGCCTCGGCGCAGGATCATGGTTCGAAAGATTCCGCGTTCAGAGAAATCCGCGCTTCTATGGTGGAAGGGCGGCAGGAGTGTATGCGGGGCCACCGGGGGCGTCAAGGCATGAGAAAATGCCCTACAACCGTGGAGGTGGACCGGATGCGCTCCCTCGGCAATTGGGCGTTTTGATCGGAACGGGGGGCCTCCTGCGGCAAAACCGCTCGGCCAAGCCAAATATGTACTTGAAACTCAAAGGGTTAGTCGGCTCCCACCCGAATCCACCTCCACGGAAGTAGGGCATTTTCATGACGCACCCGACCCGGAAGATCCTGATCGTCGACGACGACCCGTCCCTCAACGAGGCGCTGTCGGGGCTGCTGGCGCACGCCGGCCACGCCGTGGCGTGCGCCGAGACCGGCGCGTCGGCCCTCGAGATCGCCACGCGGGAGCCGGTGCGCCTGGCGCTGGTGGACGTGCGGCTCGGGGCGGAGAGCGGGCTCGACCTGCTGCCGCGCCTGCGGACGCTCCGGCCGGAGATGGCGATCATCATGATGACCGCGCAGGGGTCCATCGAGATGGCGGTCGAGGCGATGCGGCGCGGCGCGGACAACTTCGTCACCAAGCCGCTCGACCCGAAGCGGCTGCTGGCTCTGGTGGAGAAGGGGCTGGAGACCTGGGCGCTGAGGCACAGGACCGCCCGGCTGGAGCGGCTGGACTCGCGCACCGCCCCGGCGCGGCTGGGGGATTCCCCGGGGATGGCGGACGCGCTGCGCCTGGCCGGGGCGGTGGCGGCGCGGGACACGACGGTGCTGCTGCTCGGCGAGACCGGCACGGGGAAGGGGATGCTCGCGCGGCACATCCACGCCCTGTCGCCGCGGCGCGCCGAGCCGTTCGTGGAGCTGAACTGCGCCGGGCTGCAGAAGGACCTGACGGAGTCGGAGCTGTTCGGTCACGAGCGCGGCGCCTTCACGGGGGCGACGGACAAGAAGATCGGCCTGTTCGAGGCGGCGGACGGCGGCACGCTGCTGCTGGACGAGATCGGCGAGATGGAATACGGCATCCAGGCGAAGCTCCTGAAGGTCCTGGAGGAGGGGCGCTTCCGGCGGGTGGGGGGCCTGGCGGAGATCGAGGCGGACGTGCGCCTGCTCGCGGCGACCCATCGCGATCTCGATGCCGCGGTAACGCAGGGACGCTTCCGGCAGGATCTTCTCTATCGTCTGAACGTCTTCGCGATCCGGCTTCCGCCCCTGCGGGATCGCCCCGATGACGTCCTGCCGCTCGCCCGGGGTTTTCTCTCGGAGTACCGCGAGGCGGCCGGCGACGCCTCTTCGAGCGGCGGCCCCGCCGGCGATGCGTTCTCGAGGCGGGCCGCGGCCGGATCGCCTGCCGGGCCGCCGATCTCCGAAGCGGCCGCGCGCCTGCTGCAGTCGTACGCGTGGCCGGGGAACGTGCGGGAGCTGCGCAACGTCATCGAGCGGGCGAGCATCCTGTGCCCCGCGGGAGCGCCGATCCTCCCCGGGCACCTGCCGCCGCTCCAGGCCGGCCCGCCGGCCGCACCCCGGGCCACGGCCGGGATCGCCGCCGGGTCGCCTGCCGTATCCGCGACCCACGCGGCCCCTGCCGGCCCCGCGGCACGCTCGACCACGATCGTGGACGCGGAGAAGCGGTTGCTCGAGCAGGCGTTGAAGACGCGCGGGGGGAACATCCGGGCGGCCGCACGCGACCTCGGGATCGCCCGCGGCACGCTCTACCGCAAGGCGAAGAAGTACGGCATCGCACTCGACCCGGAGGAGGGGACGGAATGATGCTTCATAGGCGGGATGGGAGTCGGCCGGAAATCCGTGCGTTCGTCCCGGTCACAGTCGTCCGGGCGGCCATGGTGCTGGCGCTCCTCGGGCCGGGGGCCGCGGCGCAATCGGCGGCACCCGCCGCGAAGTCCGCCGGCGCCCCGGCCCCGAACGCTGCCGGTGTGCCCGCCGCCGATCTGATCGTCACGAACGCGAAAGTGTTCACCGTCGACACGGCGCGCCCCGAGTGCGAGGCGGTGGCGGTCCTCGGCGATCGGATCGTCGCGACGGGGACGCGCGCCGAGATCGACGCCTGGCGCGGCCCCTCGACCCGGGTCCTCGACGCCGGCGGCCGCCGCGTGGTGCCGGGGTTCAACGATGCCCACGTCCACTTCGTCCCCGGAGGAATGGACCTCGACAACGTCGACCTGAAGGACGCCCCCACGCGCGAGGAATTCGTCAAGCGAATCGCCGCGCAAGTGGCCAAGACCCCGAAGGGGGAATGGGTCCAGGGGGGAAACTGGGACGAGCAGATGTGGAGCCCGGCTACCATGCCGGACCGGACGCTGATCGACAAGGTCACCGGCGACACACCCGTCTTCCTCGCACGCTACGACGGGCACATGGCGCTGGCCAATTCGGCCGCCATCCGGCTGGCCGGGGTCACGGCGAAGACGCCCGACCCTCCGGGCGGGACGATCGTGCACGACGCCTCGGGCGCGCCGAACGGCCTCTTCAAGGACGCGGCCATGAGCGCCGTCTACAAGGTCATCCCGCCGTTCACGCGCGAGCAGCGGATGCGGGCGGCGCGCCGGGCGGTGGCGCACGCGGCGCGCCTCGGGGTCACGTCGGTGCAGGACATGGACCCGGAGTACGGCGACATGGCCGTCTACGCCGAGCTCCTCGAGCGCGGCGAGCTGACGACGCGCATCTACGCCGCGCCCCCCCTGGCCGGCTGGGAGGACCAGGCGAAGATCGGCATCCGCCGCTCGTTCGGCTCGCCGTGGCTCAGGCTCGGTGCCCTGAAGGGATACGCGGACGGGTCGCTCGGCTCGACGACCGCGTACTTCTTCGAGCCGTTCAGCGACACCCCAGGGACGCGCGGCCTCCTGTCGGACGAGATGCAGCCGCTCTCGCGGATGCGCGAGCGGATGACCGGGGCGGACGCCGCCGGGCTGCAGCTCTGCATCCACGCCATCGGCGACCAGGGGATCTCGATGATCCTCGACCTGTTCGCCGAGGTGGCGAAGGCGAACGGCGCGCGCGATCGGCGCTTCCGGATCGAGCACGCGCAGCACATGGCGCCGAAGGACTTCGAGCGCTTCGCCTCGCAGCGCGTCATCGCCTCGATGCAGCCGTACCACGCCATCGACGACGGCCGCTGGGCCGAGAAGCGCATCGGCCCGGTGCGGATCAGGACGACGTACGCCTTCAGGACGTTCCTGGACCGCGGCGTCCGGCTGGCGTTCGGCACCGACTGGAGCGTGGCGCCGCTCGACCCGATGCAGGGCCTCTACGCCGCGGTCACCCGGGCGACGCTCGACGGCAAAAACCCCGCGGGCTGGGTGCCGGAGCAGAAGATCACCATCCAGGAAGCCGTCGAGGCGTACACGCTCGGTTCCGCCTACGCGGAGTTCCAGGAGACGGAGAAGGGATCGATCGCCGCCGGCAAGCTCGCGGACCTGGTGATCCTCAGCGACGACGTCTTCTCGATCGACCCGAAGACCATCAAGAGCGTCAAGGCGGTCACCACGATAGCCGGCGGCCGCGTCGTCTGGCAGGCCCCCGAAAAACAGGCCGGGTATTCACCCTAGGGCTAATCCTCGTCGCGGATTCAGGGATCCGTCCCATGGGCCCGCCCCGATTCTGCCCTTAGGCTGTCCTGTCCCAACACGACGGGCGTCGCTGACTGCGACTTTCCTGACAACGGGAGGGAAACAGCCATGGATGAATCCCTGCGCACTCGCACCCTGACGGTCCCCGGCGCGCGGTCCACGGAGACCGAAAGCGCCCCGGCCCCGGCGACCCTGCATGAACTCTTCGAGCTCCAGGCGGACCTGCGGCCCCGGACGGTCGCGGTCGATTGCGGCGCGGAGCGGGCGACCTACGCCGACCTCGAGTCCCGGGCCAACCGTCTGGCCCGGCACCTGCGCGGCCGCGGAGCGACGCGCGGATCGATCGTCGCCATGCTCCTGCCGCGGTCGATCGACGCGTACGCCGCCCACCTGGCGATCCTCAAGTCGGGGGCGGCGTACGTGCCGATCGACCCGGACTACCCGGCCGACCGCATCGCTTACATCCTTCAGGACTCCGGCGCCTCCATCCTGGTGACGACCGCTGCCCTTCAGGCGACCTGCGCGACGTTCGCCTCGGCGCCGGGGCGCGCCGTCGTCCGCGTCGACGCCGACGCCGCCTGGATCGAGTCCGAGCCGCCGGCGCGCCTGGATCCGGGCGCCGCCGGGCAGCGGGACCTCTGCTACATCATCTATACCTCCGGCTCGACCGGCCGCCCCAAGGGGGTGATGATCGAGCACCGGAGCGCCGTCCACCTGGTCCGGGCCGAGGCCGGCCTCTACGGCGCCAGGTCCGACGACCGGATCTACCAGGGGGCCTCCCTCGCCTTCGATCTCTCGATCGAGGAGATCTGGCTCGCGTTCCAGGCCGGGGCGACGCTCGTCCCGGGGACCGGCGACCTGCTGCGCGCGGGGCCCGACCTGTCGCGCCTGCTCGCCCGGCGCGGGGTGACGGTCCTCTCGACCGTGCCGACGCTCCTGACGATTCTCGACGAGGACATCCCGACCCTCCGCCTGCTCATCCTGGGCGGCGAGGCGTGCCCCCCGCATCTCGTCGACCTCTGGTCCCGCCCGGGCCGGCGCATCGTGAACACCTACGGCCCGACCGAGACCACGGTCATCGCGACCTGCGCCGAGCTCCGGCCGGGACGGCCGGTGAGCATCGGACGCCCCATCACCGGGTACCGCGTGCACCTGCTCGACGAGCAGCTGCGGCCGGTGGCCAGGGGCGCGCCGGGGGAGATCTGCGTCGGCGGCATCGGCGTGGCCCGCGGATACAGGAACCGCCCGGACGAGACGCGCGCGCGCTTCGTTCCGGACCGGTTCGCCCCCGGCGGCCTCACCCCGGACGGGGACGAGCCCGCGCGGCTGTACAGGACCGGCGACCTGGGGCGGCTCGACGCGGACGGAAACATCGAGTTCCTGGGACGCCTCGACGGCCAGGTGAAGCTGCGAGGATTCCGGGTGGAGCTCCAGGAGATCGAAGCGGTCCTGGCGCAGGGTGAGGGGGTCCAGGCCGCGGCCTGCACGGTGCGCGAGGACCCGCCGGGAGTGCAGCGGCTGGTCGGCTACATCGTCCCGAAGAACGGCCAGGTGGACGAGAGGCGGCTGATCTCCCACCTGAGGACGCGGCTGCCGGCCTACATGGTGCCCGCGACGATCGAGACGATCCGCGATCTGCCGCGCCTTCCGAGCGGCAAGCTCGATCGCTCGGCGCTCCCCGCGCCCCGGGCGAGAAGCGCGGCGCGCGACGAGGCGTTCGCGCCGGCAGCCGGCGACGCCCGCCCGGCAGCCGCCTGGCGCGAGCCCCGGTCCCAACGCCCGCGGACCGCCACCGAGAAGCGTCTCGCGGAAGTCTGGAGCGCCCTGTTCCGCCCGCGCCGGGTCTCGGTGGACGACGACTTCTTCCTCGACCTGGGGGGGCACTCGCTCCTGGTCGCGAAGATGGTCTCCGAGCTGCGCCGCGATCCCCGCTACGCCTCGGTCTCGGTCATCGATGTTTACGAGCACCCGACGATCCGGGGGCTCTCCGTGGAGATCGACCGGGCACTTCGCCGCAATCGGCCTTCGCGCTCGTCCAGGCGATCGGCCGGCGGGTCGGGCGCCGCCGGCCGGGCCGCGGCCCGCCACCGGCTGGCCGGCATGCTCCAGGCGCTCGGGCTGTACGCCGTCTTCGGCTTCGAGGCGCTGCAATCGATCACCCCCTATCTCGTCTTCTTCCTGTTGTGGGGGAACGGCGTCCCGGCGCTCCGGGCGGCCGCCTGGGGCGTGGCGTGCGGGCTGGTCGTCTTTCCGGCCCTGATCGCGTTCGCCGTGGCGGCCAAGTGGGTCCTCCTCGGCCGCATCCGGCCGGGACGGCACCCGCTCTGGGGCGCGTACTACGTGCGCTGGTGGCTGGCCCAGGCGCTGGTCGCCTCGGTCCCGATGTCCTACCTCTCCGGGACGCCGCTCCTTCTCTTCGTCTACCGGCTGCTCGGCATGCGGATCGGGAGGGACGTGCATCTCGCCACCGATCGGTTCGCGGCGTTCGACCTGGTGACGATCGGCGACGGCGCCTCGATCGACCACGACGCGTCGCTCCTGGGCTACAGGATCGAGAACGGCGAGATGGTCCTGGGTAGGGTCCAGGTCGGCGCCCGGTGCTTCGTCGGGGCGCGGGCGGTCCTCTCCGACGGCTCGGTGATGGAGGACGGCGCGCGGCTCGACGATCTGTCGCTCCTGCCGAGCGGCGCGAGGGTTCCCGCCGGCGAGACCTGGGCCGGATCGCCGGCGCGCCCCGTCGCGGCGCGGGTGCAGGCGGCCCGGCCGCGGCCAGTGATCGGGCCCGTGCGCCGCGCCCTGACCACGGCGCTCTACGCGGCGCTCGTGCCGGTCCTGCCGGTCCTCCTCCTCGTCGCCTTCGTGCCGGGGGTCAGCCTCCTGGTGCGTCTCGACCCGTTTTCCGATCCCCTCCTCTACCTGGCGGCGACGCCCCTGGTCGGCGCGTCGTTCGTCCTTCTGCTCATGAACGAGGTGGTGCTCCTCAAGTGGCTCTTCGTCGGGCGGGTCCGTCCCGGGACGTACCCGGTTCACGGCTCGTTCTACATAAGGCACTGGATCGTGGACCAGCTCCTGTCCATGAGCCTCGAGCACGTCGGGCAGTTGCACGCGACTCTGTACCTGGCGCCGTGGTATCGCACCCTCGGCGCCCGGATCGGCCGGTCGGTCGAGCTGTCGACCGCCTCCCTGACGACGCCGGACCTGCTCGAGATCGGCGACGAGTGCACCATCGCCGACGAGGTGTCGCTCGGCGAGCCGCGCATCGAGGGGGGCTGGATGACGACGGGCCCGACGCGCCTCGGCCGGCGGGTGTTCGTCGGCAACAGCGGGGTCGTCCCGATGGGCTCGACGGTCGGCGACGAGTCGCTCATCGGCGTCCTGTCGATCGCCCCGGGCGACCCGAGCGCGGCCGGGCGCACGGGGGCCTCGTGGCTCGGATCGCCGCCCATCCTCCTGCCGCGCAGGCAGCCGAGCGACGGGTTCACCGAGTCCAGGACATTCCGGCCGTCCCGCTGGCGCCGCCTGGCGCGCGGCGCCTTCGAGATCCTGCGCGTGACCCTCGTCCCGGCGGGGTTCATCGTCGCTCTGGCCGCAACCGTCCGGACGGCGCTCGCGCTCTGGGGGCGCGTCGGCCCCGCCGGCACCATCGCGCTCGTCCCGGTCCTCTACGCGGCCGCCTGCGCGCTCGTGCTCGGCGCCGTCGTCCTGGCGAAGTGGCTCCTCGTGGGGCGGTTCCGGCCGTTCGTCCGGCCGCTCTGGACTCCGTTCATCTGGCGGCTCGAGCTCTCGAACGCCCTGTACGAGTTCCTCGCGACGCCGCTGGCCCTCGACGCGCTGCAGGGGACGCCGTTTCTCCCCTTCTACCTGAGATGTCTCGGCGCGCGCATCGGCCGCCAGGTCTACCTGCACACGACCGGGTTCCTGGAGTTCGACCTCGTGGACGTCGGGGACCGCGCCGCGCTGAACGAAGGCTGCGTCGTGCAGACGCACCTGTTCGAGGACCGTGTCCTGAAGGCGTCGCCGGCGCGCCTCGGCCCGGACATCACGGTGGGGGCGTGCTCGGTGGTCCTCTACGACACCGAGATGGAGGCCGGCTCGTCCCTCGACGGCCTGTCGCTCCTGATGAAGGGGGAGCGGCTCCCGGCCGGCACCGCCTGGACCGGCCTGCCGGCGGCCGCGCGCCTCGAAGAGGCGGCGGGGGATGCCGCCGCGTAGCCCTGGGAGGTGCCGTGAGAAGGCTCCTGGCCACCCTCGCCGCCGCCGCGATCCTGGCGGCGCTCCCCCGGCCCGCCCGGGCCGGGGCGGAGACCGAGATCGAGATGCGGGCCGCGTCCACGCGCTACCGCTTCGTCGATGTGTCCAGAAGCTACGAGAACGGCCTGGTCTTCGACGCCCTGTACACCGGCGAGCCCGACATGGACGAGATCCACGTGGGACTGGGTTACGACGTCTCGTCCTCAGGGCGATCCAGCGTGGTTCCTATCCTCTATGCCGCGGTCGGCAGGCAGTACGGCGAGCGCGGCGCCACGCTCGGAATGCTCGTCTACACCGAGCGCCGGAAGGCCCGCTTCCAGTGCTTCCTGGGGCACTTCGTCCCGATCCATGGCGAGGTCTCGTCCTACACCTTCGTGGACACGCTCGACTGGACGCGCGTGATCGGGCGCTACGAGCTCGGGGCCTCGGCGTCGGCCTACGAGTACGAGGGGGAGATCGTCCGTGTCGCCGGCCCGGTCTTCAAGTGGAGCGACCGCCAGGGGACCTGGGCCGTGTCGGCCCGCTTCGGCGACGAGAACGAGGTCCGGCTCGTCCGATCCCTCAGCTTCCCACCCCCGGTGCGATAGGATAGGGATGCGGAGGTTGTTGCGGCCGGGGCCGGACAGCCCGATCCGCCGTCCGAAACCGGGTTTTTTTCCCAGGAGGCCCTATGACTCGCACGATCGCAGGACGCCTGTCGACCGCCGCCGCCGTAGTACTGCTCGTGGCGCCGGTGCTGACCCTGGCGGCGGGAGAGCCGCCCAAGATGACTCCCGAGCAGCAGGCCGAGATGGAGGCGTTCATGAAGGCGGGCACGCCGGGGGCGCCGCACCAGATGATGGCGGCGACGGCGGGCACGTACGACCTGAAGATCAAGAGCTGGCACGACCCGAAGGCGCCGGCCGCGGAGGACACGGGCACGGCGACGCGCAAGATGGTGCTCGACGGCCGCGTGCTGGTCGAGGACGTGAACAGCTCGACGATGGGGATGCCCTTCACCGGCCACGGCATGCGGGGCTTCGACAACGTCACCGGCAAGTACTGGTCGACCTGGATGGACAGCATGTCCACCGGCATGATGGTGAGCCAGGGCTCCTGCGACGCCAAGAACAGCTGCACCTTCACCGGCACCTATAACGATCCGGTCAAGAAGACCCCGGTGAAGTCGCGCATGACGACACACTGGACCAGCCCGACGACCGAGGTCTTCGAGATGTTCGCTCCGGGCCAGGACGGCAAGGAATTCAAGATGATGGAGATCACCTACACCAAGAAGGGATAGATCGAGCGGGCGCGCACGCCGCTTCGCACCCGCGCAGCGTCGTGCGCGCCCCCCAAGACCCACCCGCCCCGTAACTCCCCGATATTCCAGCGTCGGCCGTGGCCTGCCCGGCTGGCATCCGTCTTGCCATTCTTCCTGCCGGGAGGAACGACGCCATGCAACGACCCGCTCTCTTCGCCACCCTGATCGTCGCCCTGGCCGGCGGTCCCCTCTTCGCGGCGGTGAAGGTGACGCAGGGGGTCGCCGTCGGCAACGTCGTCTTCACGGTCACGAGCCAGCGCGACGTCTACGCGCTGACCGCCCCGGGGCGCCCGGCCCGGCTGCTGGGGCGGCTGCCGCGACGCGCCTCCCAACTGGTGTCCGACGGGCTGGCGGCCTGGGCCGTCACGACCGGAGAGCGGCAGGCCCCGAGCCTGCGGCTCTTCCAGGTGCAGCCGGCGTCCCAGGCCGTCCTTGAATACCGGCTCGAGCCCCCCTCGATCGGCGGGCGCGTGCGCGTCGACGGCGTGGCCGGGGCCGACGCGCGCTACGTGTATCTGAAAGGGGACCTGCGCATCGACCTGCTCAACCGTGTGGTCGAGCGCGGCCATCTCCCGGCGTTTCCCGATCTCGAGGTGCTCGGCTCGGCCAGGCGGGAGCAGGAGACCTGCTACCTGGCGCGGGATCGATCCGCCGGCGAGGCCGGACGGCTCTGGCTCCTGCACTCCGGCGGCCGGGACGCGGCCTCGCGAACGGACCCGGACGGGTGGCTCAAGGTGGAGGCCGGCGCCGCCGCGCGGGACGTCTCCCTGAAGGCGGACGACGGGAGCCTGTTCCTGGTCTTCGCCGAGGGGCGCGTCCTGCGGTTCGATCGGCGCTCCCTGCGCCTGGCCGAGGATCTGAGCCCGATGCTTCGCCCGGGGCCGATCCGTTTCTTCGCCGTGGACGCGCACAGCTACTGGGTCGGCCAGGATGCGGGCCCGCAGGACGAGGCCCCGGGCGGGGATGCGCCGGACGCGACCGGGCCAGCGGCAATGACGCTCTGGCAGATCGACCGCGAGGTCCTGGACGGCGGGGCGTTTCACGCCGGCGCGGTGCCGGCCGGTTTCCAGCCTCTCGACGCAGGGATGGGGCGGATCTGGTACGGCTCGAGCGCCGAGCGTCACCGCGTCCCTCTGGTCGCCGTGTCGCAGGCGGACGGGACCGCGCGGTCCTACTCCATCCGAGGAATCCACGCGCGTCGCTGGGCCGCGGTCGGACACGGGTTCGAGAGCGCGGGAGAGATCGTGCTCGTGGCCGGCTTCGCGACCGTCGCCATGGGAATCGTCACGCTGCCGATCTGGATCTGGTTCGTCTAGCCGATCGAGAAACGAGGAGGGCCCATGAAGACCACGCGCGTACGTCTCGCATGCATCGCCGCCGTTCTGGCGGGCCTCGTGCCGGGTCCCGTTCGTGCCGCGGGGCTGCTGCGGCCGGCGGGCGGCGGAGCGCCGCTCGCCATCGAAAGCCACGAGGTGAACGTCGAGATCATCGACGGCATCGCGGTCACGCGGATCGAGCAGGTGTTCCGCAACGACTCCACGCGGCCGCTCGAGGCGGTGTACTCCTTTCCTCTTCCCGCCGCGGCCAGCCTGGCCGGCTTCTCGATGTGGATCGACGGCAGGGAAATGGACGGCGAGGTGGTCGAGAAGACGCGCGCCCGCTCGATCTACGAGGGCGTCGTCCACCCGGAGGTGCAGCCCGAGCAGGAGGAGCGCTGGAACCCGGCCTTCTCCATGATGAGGGACCCCGGCCTCATCGAGGCGGTCTCCTACCGCGAGTTCCAGGCGACGATCTTTCCTGTCCCCGCGCGCGGCACGCAGAAGGTGCGGCTGACCTACTACCAGACGCTGGCGCCCGAGAAGGACATCGTCACCTACGCCTATCCGATGGAGACGCGTGCCGCGGAGGACTCGCGCGCCCACGGCCGGTTCAGCCTGAACGTGACGCTGCGCTCCTCGGTCCCGCTGGCCGGCTGCTTTTTCCCGGGCGCGCACGACGACCAGGTGGTCTCGGAGGCGAGCGGCGACCGCCGCATCGTCGCCCACCTGGAGAGGCCCGACGGCGACCTCGACCGGGACTTCGTGATGCTGTACCGGCTGAAGCGCCAGGCGGCCGGCGCCGACCTTCTGACCTGGAGGCGGCCGGGAGAGGACGGCTACTTCATGCTCCTCGCCACATCTCCCGAGGCCGCGGTCTCGCCGGCCACGGGGCCGGTGGACTACACCTTCATCGTGGACGTGTCGGGATCGATGCGGCGCCAGCGCCGGCTCGATCTCGCGGGGACGGCGCTGGCGCGGTTTCTCGAGGAGAGCGACCCCTCCGATCGGTTCAACCTGATCGCCTTCAACGTCTCCCCGCAGGCCATGGCGCCCCAGGCGCTGCCGAACGACGGCGCGTCGCGCGACGGGATGCAGCGCTTCCTGGCCCGCTTCACCGGCGTCGGGGGGACCGACCTCTTCCCGGCTCTCGAGCTGGCGTACGCGCAGGCCACCCCCGGACGGCGCCAGGCGTTCGTGGTCGTGACCGACGGCGGGCTCAACGACCTCGACGAGAACCACGCCCGCTTCCTGCGGCTCGGCGCGTCGCGCGACGCGACCCTCTTCGGGCTGGCGCTCGGCAACGACGCGAACATGCCGCTCCTCGACGCGCTGGCGAAGAGCACCGGCGGGTTCGTCGCGTCGATCTCGACCTCGGACGACCTGCAGGCGCGCGGACGGCTGCTGCGCTCGCGGATGCGGCAGCACCCCCTGCGGCGCATGCACCTCGAAACCGCCGGGAACGTCGAGATCTTCGAGCAGGCCCCGGTGCGCATCCCCGACCTCTACCCCGGGACGCAGATCGCCGTCCTCGGCCGCTACCGCGGGGACGGCAAGGCCACCTTCCGTCTCGTGGGGCAGCGCGACGAGGAGCCTGTGTCCCTCGAGGCGGCCGCCGATCTCGGCGCGACCGACCCTCCCGTCCCCGAGATCCGCCGCATCTGGGCCGAGCGCCGCGTCTTCGACCTGCTCCAGGAGAAGCGCGCCGGCCGCCTGCCGGGACCGGTCGAGGAGGCGGTCGTCCGCCTGGGGGTCGACTACTCGATCGTGACCCCCATGACGTCGTTCCTGGTGCTCGAGAGCGACGAGATGTTCCGCGAGCGCGGCATCAAGCGCCGCAGCCATGCGCTTCTCGAAGAAGAGGCGCGGGCCCGCGAGGAACGCGGGCGCGCCGCGGACGCGCAGCCGATCGGCCCCGAGCAGGAGCCGCCGCGTTTCCATGCGAACGCCGGAGAGATGTTCGGCGGCGCGATCGATCCGTTCCTGTTCCTGCTCATCGCGCTCGCGGCCGCGGGGCCGTGGGCCGCCCGCAGATTCCTGGCGTAAGAGGGCGCCATGAGAGGAAGCCGATGACCCGCCCGGACGTCCGGATGGCGATCGCGCTCCTCGCCTGCCTGGGGCTTCCGGGCTGCCTCAGCACCGGAGTCATGGAGCTGGGCACGAGCCCCCGGTATCGCTTCGCGCAGATCACCGAAATCACCGACGCGGCGCTTCTCGGGTCGGACGTGTTCGTGCAGTTCAGCCTGCTCCGCCACGGACGGACCGATCCGGAGCCGGTGGTGCTGAAAATCGGGGTCGACGAGACGTACTGGGAATCGTCCCACTCGGTGCCGCGCGCCAGCTACCTCGAAGGTGTCCAGCTCGCGCACGTCCCGGCCGTTGCGCTCCTGGCGCCCGGCGCCATCCCCCCGGAGGCGGCTCTTCTGCCGATCGAGCCGGTCGAGGTCCGCCGCACGGACGACTTGAAGACCCTGGGGAACGCACCGTTACAGGGCATCCGGGTCCTGGAGGTCCATTACAAGCCGGAGACTGACGACCTCGTCGCATTCTCGGATGACCGGCGCGGCGTGCCGCTCCCCGGCGATCCGATCCTCGCGATCACCGTACCGGCCGGGAAGAGCGGCCCCAGGACGATCCTGATCTCCGACGTCCAGGACGGCCACACGACCCGGAGGCCGTGGCTGCTCCTGCTGCCGTTCGCGGCCGCCGCCGATGTGGTCTTCCTGCCGTTCGAGTTCTTCGTCGGCCTGCTCACGATGGATTGAATGGGCGCCTCCATGAACAGAGTTGCCTGGTTGCTGGCTCTTGGGATCGTCGCTCACGGCCTCGCCGGCCTCTCCCCTTGCCTGGCGCAGGCCCCGACGCTGGCGATTGGCGGCGCCGGCGGCGACACCGCCGGGATCACCTGGAAACTCTTCGACCCGGAGCACCTGCGCACCAGCTACGAGGCGACCGCGGGATGGACGATTCGCGATGAGAACGCCTTTGAGTTCCGCTGGATGTGCCAGAGGACCCTGCACGAGTTCAGGAGCGTGAAAGGGCCGCGGCTCCAGGTATACGCCGGAGCCGGACTGCGCGTGAAGCTCGAGCGCGACACGCGCTACGGGCTGAGGGGCGCGCTCGGAGTGACCTTCCTCCCCATCGAGCGGGAAATCACCCCGGAGATATTCCTGGAGGCCGCTCCCACCCGGGACATCTCGCCGGACCATCGTTCGACCATCGGCCTCGCGGCCGGAGTGAGGTGGCGCCTGTGAAACGGCTCCTCGGTGCGGCGATCCTGTCGGCGCTGGCGACGACCGGCTGCCTGACCGGCGGCCTCATGGAAGAAGTGCATGCCCCGTCGCGGCACGTCCGCACGATCGTGAGCGTGATCCGGGCCGCCGTGGACGGTGATCGGGTGATCCTCCAGCTCGGGGCCCAATGGCCGGACAGGGCCTACGCGGAGATCATCGAAGCCGAGATTCCCCTGGACGATCTCGAGTGGGCAACGAAGAACGCCGTCGAAGGCAGGCCGCAGGTCCCCGGCCTGATCTTCGCGCGCCCCACCAAGCGCGCCGTCAGCAGGTCCTCCCCGGGCCCGCTGAAAGGGACCCCGATCGAGGTCGAGCCGTTCGATCTGAAGGGACGGGAGCATCTCGCGACCGTCGGAGACGGCCTGGCCCCGGGGATTCACGTGCTGTCCCTCGACAACTTTCCGGAGCCGGGGCGCCGCCCGCACACCGTCGCGGCGGTCCTGGATCTGCGCGAGGGGCGCGAGCCGACCGGGATCGTCATCGCCGACCTGCCGGACGCCCGGACCCACCGGCAATTCCTGGTCCTCCTGCTGCCGGTGACCGTGGCGATCGACGCCGTGACGTTCCCGATCCAGATGGTTCTCGGCGTCCTGATCGGAGGCTGCTGATGCGCCGCCGCCTCGAGGCATCCCCCCTGACGCTGGTGGTCGCGATCGTGTCCCTGGCGGTCTCTCTTCCTCTGATCGTCCCGAACGGGGGCGCCCTGGTCTCTTCCTTTCTCGAGCTGCGCGGCGGGGACGCGGTCTGCGCCCAGGCCTGGCGGCTCGTGACGGGACACCTCGTGCACCTGAGTCTCCTGCAGCTCGTGCTGAATCTCGCCGTCTTCGTCTGGCTCGGAGTCCTCTCCGAGCCGATGATGCCCCGGCGCTACGGCATCCTGCTTCTCGGGTCCTCCCTCGCCGTCAGCGCCGGGGTCCTCGTCCTGCATCCCGCCCTGGGCTCCTACCGCGGCCTCTCGGGGATCGCCAGCGCGCAGTTCGCGGCGCTCGTCTCGATGCGGACGCGCTCGGCGGTGCATCCGGGCGGCGCCGCGACGTGGGGGGTGCCGATCCTGTGCCTGGCGCTCTTTCTGGCCAAGTCCGCCTTCGAGCTCGCGACCGGTCACGGCGTCTTCACCGGGAGCCTCGGGCTCGGCGACGCCTCGTCGTCCCCGGCCGCCCACCTGTCCGGCGCCCTGGCGGGGATCGCCGTCACGGTCCTCCCCCGCTGCTCCTCAAGCCTCCCCCGCTGCTCCCCGAGCCGCGTCGGGTAGAATCGTCCGAGGAGGCGCCCCTTGAACCTCACGGTGGAGCTGCACCTTCTGGCCGGGCTGGGCGCGCTCGGCATGGGGGCGGGCACGCTCCTCGTGGAGCCGCGCCGGCCCCGCAACCGGCTGTTCGCGATCCTGTGCTGCACCCTGGCGCTCTGGGCCCTGGGGGTCGCCGTCGATCGCAGCGGGATCGCGCCCCAGGTGCGCTGGCACGTCGTCTTCCTTCTCGGATCCTGCTTCACCGCCCCGGTCGGGCTGCATCTCTGCCTCGACCTGACGGGCCGGACGGAGACGCTCCGCGGCATGCTCGCCGCCGCGTACGTCGCGGCCGCCGCGCTCTACCTGTCTTCCTGGACATCCGCGTACTACGAGCGGCAGCCGGGCTGGAACTATCTCGCCATGGCGGTCCTCGGGGTCGTGTTCGCGACCGCCCTGGCGATCACCGTGAGATACGGAGTCTCGCGGCGGCACGGCCCGGAGCGCAACGCCTACCGGCTGCTGCTCGTCGCGGCGATCCTGGCCGTCCTGACCGGCCTGTCCGATTTCCTGCCGCGAAACGGCCGGCCGATCCCGCAGCTCGGCGCCGCGGGGTTGCTGGTGCTCCTCCTTCTGGTCTGCGCCCTCGTGGTGCGGGACCGGTTCCTCGACGTGCACGCCTTCGTGGCGCGCTCGCTCGGGCTCCTGGCCGGGGCGGCCGCCGCCGCGCTTCTCGTCCTGGGGGTGGCGCGCCTGTCGGGGGACGCGTTCCTGCCGTTGTTCGGCGCGATGGTCGTCGTCCTTTTGATCGCCGGGCCCCTGGGGAGAGTCCTCCTGAGCGGCATGCACCCCATCCTCGGCGGGCCCGACCCGCTGGCGCAGGCGCTCATGGGGACCAGCCGCAGGCTTCCGGTGGCGCGCGGCCCGGACGAGGTCCGGGGGGCCATCGGCGAGGCGCTGCGGGTCCTGGAGGGGGAGGCGCGCGTGACGCTCTACCTGGCCGGGCCGGACGAGGACACGTACCGGGCCGTGTACCACACCGGCGGCGCCGTCGAGGCGCCGGTCGTTCCGGCGGACGGCGCGCTGCCGCGGTTCCTCCACGACGAAGGGGCGCCGGTGACCCGCGTCGTGCTCGAGGAGCGGGCGCGCACCGGCGCGCGGGCGCGCCGCGCCGCGGCCAACGGGGCGCTGGCCCAGTTCCGCGCCTCGGGCTCGGAGCTGGCGATTCCGATCGCGCGCGGCGCCCGGCTGGCCGGCTGGATCGAGGTCGGCGGCGGGCTCCCCGAGCGCTACCTCAAGGCCGAGGTCGCGACCGCCTTCCTGGCCGTCGGCCACCAGACGGTCGCCAGCCTCGAGCGCATCCAGGCGGAGGAGGACGCGAAGCAGCGCGAGGCGCTGGCCGCGGTCGGCGAGATGGCCGCCGGCCTGGCGCACGAGGTGCGCAACCCCCTCGGCGCGATCCAGGGGGCCGCGCAGGTCCTTCTGTCCGAGACCGACTCGCGCCGCGCGCGCGAGATGCTCGAGGTCATCGAGGAGGAGACGGCGCGGCTCGGCCGGGTCGTCGGCGAGTTCCTCGACTACGCCCGCCCCTCGACCCGCAGGCGCGAGCCGGTCGATCTCGCCGACCTGGCGCACAGCGCCCTGCGCTCGGCCGAGGCGGCCGGCCAGGGGCTGAAGGCGATGATGCGCGTCGCCGACGGGACGCCCCCCGCCGCCGGCGACCCGGACCAGCTGCGGCGCGCGGTCGGCAACCTTTTGAGGAATGCCCGCGAGGCCGCCGGCCCGCGCGGCTCGGTGCGCATCGAGATCGCCCCCGAAGGGCCCGACCGCGTGGCGATCCGGATCGAGGACGACGGCCCCGGCATCTCGGCCGAGGCGCTGCCGCGGCTGTTCCAGCCGTTCTTCACCACGCGCCCGGGCGGCACGGGGCTCGGCCTGGCCCTGGTGCACCGCCTGGTCGAGGCGCACGGCGGCGAGGTCCGTGTCGAGGCGCGGCCTTCGGAAGGGGCGGCGTTCACCATCGTGCTTCCGGCCATGTCATGAGGGACCGCGGCGCGGTCGGCCCCGCGAAGCGGCACATCCTCGTCGTGGACGACGAGCCGAACGTCCGCAAGGTGCTCGGCGCCCTCCTGGAGCAGGCCGGCTACCTGACCACCCGCGCCGCCGCGGCCTCCGAGGCGCTCGATCTCGTGCGCGCCCAGGACCCCGATCTGGTCATCACCGATCTGAAGATGCCGGGGATGGACGGCCTCGAGCTCCTGCGCCGCCTGAAGGAGGGTTTCCCGGAGATTCCGGTCGTCCTCTTGAGCGCGCACGGCACGGTCGAGGCGGCCGTCGAGGCGATGAAGGACGGCGCGTTCGACTTCCTGACCAAGCCGTTCGACAAGACCCGCGTCCTCGAGGTCGTCGCCAAGGGCCTCGGCCAGGCTGAGCGCGCCAGGCGCGAGTTCCAGGGGCCCCTGGCCGGCGGAGCGCCGTGCGGCCTCGTGGGGGGGACCGCCGCCATGGACGGCGTGCGGCGCCTCATCGAGCGCATCGCCCCCGCCCCCTCGACCGTCCTGATCACGGGCGAGACCGGCACCGGAAAAGAGCTGGTGGCCGAGGCGCTGCACCACATGTCGCCGCGCCGCGGCGCCCCGTTCGTCAAGATCAACTGCGGCGCCCTCCCCGAGACCCTCGTCGAGTCCGAGCTCTTCGGCCACGAGCGCGGCGCCTTCACCGGCGCGGCGCAGGCCCGCCCCGGCCGGTTCGAGCTGGCCCACGGCGGCACGCTGTTCCTCGACGAGGTCGGCGAACTCCCCCCCGCCGTGCAGGTGAAGCTCCTGCGCGTCCTGCAGGACGGCATGGTCGACCGGATCGGCGCAACCGAGCCGCGCCGGGTCGACGTCCGCCTCCTGGCGGCCACGCACCGCGACCTGCAGGAGGACGTCGAGCACGGCCGGTTCCGGCAGGACCTCTTCTTCCGCATCCGGGTGGTGGAGATCAAGGTGCCGCCCCTGCGCGAGCGCCTCGACGACCTGCCCCTCCTGGTCGAGTTCTTCCTGGACAAATTGTCGAGGCGTCTCGGGCTGGCGCGCCCCTCGGTCGGCCCCGGGACGATCGGGGCGCTCGCGGCCCGCGCCTGGCCCGGCAACGTGCGCGAGCTGGAGAACGCCGTCGAGCGGGCGATGCTGCTGGCGCGCGGTCCTTCGCTCGGCCCGGAGGACTTCGCGATCGATGCCCCGGGCGAGCCGGCCGGCGCGCATGCCGCTGCGCCGTCCGCCGGCATCAAGGGGGCCGCGCGCGAAGCGGCGGCAACGGCCGAGCGCCGCCTCATCCGCGCGGCGCTCGAAGCCACCGCCGGCAACGTCACGCGCGCCGCGGAGCGCCTCGGCCTGTCCCGCCGCGGCCTGCAGCTCAAGCTGAAGGAGCTCGGGCTCCGGTCGGACAATTGACCGGCGGGCGGGAGATGTCTGCTATTCACGCCGTGCGGCTGAGCGAGCGCACCGTGATGAGATCGGAATCGGAGATGGGGCGAACGTCTGTGAACTTGAGTGTCACGAGGGCAGTGGTGCGGCCGGACGCGGTGACGAACTCGACTTCGATACCGTCCGGAGGGTAGAGCTCGACCACAGCGCCCAGATCACCGGCCTTGAGCCCGTGCTCGGGCAGGTCATGCAAGAGAACCACGGTATCCAGCGCTGAGAAGATCACGTCTACCTCGGATAGACCGTCACAAACCGCGGTGCGCCACCCTGCGACCCTTAAAGAATACCCGAAATGCGGACAGTCGCTGCCCGTGGACGGAATGTGTGATCCTGTGTCATCCTCCGCGCTGTGATCCGCTGCCCCTCCTGCGATCGCGACTCCCCCGACGGGAGCGCCTTCTGCCCGTCCTGCGGAGCGCCGCTCGCCGCCGCCACGTCCCCGACGCGCACGATGCGGCACGACCCGCCGCCGGAGGCACCGTCCCCGGCGAAGCCTGTCCGCTCCCCCTCCGGCCATTTCGACGAGGGACGCTTCCTTCCCGGCACGCTGCTGGCCGGGCGATACCGGGTCTTCGGGCTGGTCGGGAAGGGGGGCATGGGCGAGGTCTACCGCGCCGACGACCTCAAGCTGGGGCAGGTGGTGGCGCTCAAGTTCCTGCCGGCGGAGGTTGAGCGCGACGCGGCGCGGCTGTCGCGCTTCCTCGAAGAGGTGCGGATCGCCCGGCAGATTTCCCACCCGAACGTCTGCCGCGTCTACGACATCTCCGAGGTGGACGGCCACCATTTCCTGTCGATGGAGTTCGTGGACGGCGAGGACCTGGCGAGCCTGCTCCGGCGGATCGGACGCCTGCCCCGGGACAAGGCGATCCAGATCGCCCGGCAGCTTTGCGCCGGGCTCGCCGCGGCGCACGAGCAGGGGATCCTGCACCGCGACCTGAAGCCGTCCAACGTGATGATCGACGGCCGCGGCCGGGCCCGCATCACCGACTTCGGGCTGGCGCGCCTCGCCGAAGAGATCCACGGCGCCGACGTGCGGGCCGGCACGCCGGCCTTCATGGCGCCCGAGCAGCTCGCCGGCAAGGGGGTCACCGTAAGGAGCGACCTCTACTCCCTCGGCCTGGTCCTCTACGAGCTGTTCACCGGCCAGCCGGCTTTCAAGTCCCCGGCGCCCTCCGAGGGGGCGCGGCGCAGGCTCGAGACGACGCCGACGAGCCCGTCCCAGCTCGTCGAGGGGTTCGACCCGGCGGTCGAGCGGGTCATCCTGCGCTGCCTCGAGCAGGATCCTGCGAGCCGGCCGGCGTCGGCGCTGGCGGTCGCGGCCGCGCTGCCGGGAGGCGATCCGCTGGCCGCGGCGCTGGCCGCGGGCGAAACACCGTCGCCGGAGCTCGTCGCCGAGGCGGGGGCGATCGGCGGACTGAGCCCGGCGCAGGCCTGGAGCTGCCTGGTGGCCATCCTGATCGGAGTCGTCCTCGTCATGCTCCTGGCGGACCAATCCCAGATTACCCGCCTCGTGCCGCTCCCGAAGCCGCCCGACGTCCTGTGCGACCGGGCCCGTGAGATCATCCGGACGATCGGCTATACCGATCCTCCCGGCGACAGCGACTTCGGGTTCGACTACGAGGACAGCTACGTCGAACATCTTGCCGCGGACAGGAGCGCTCCACCGGGATGGAGCCGGCTCGCCACCGGTCCCCCTTTTGCCATCTCCTTCTGGTTCCGCCAGAGTCCGCTGCCGCTCATCCCCATCGACCATATCGGCGCCGTTCCTACCACGTTCGTCGACCCGCCGCTCCTGAACTCGGGCATGGTCCGCCTGCGTCTCGATCCCGAGGGGCGGCTGCGGCAGCTCGAGGCGGTCCCGCCGGAGCACGACGATGCGACCGGGCCGGCCCCCGAGCCCGACTGGAATCCTCTGATCGCGCAGGCCGGATTCGATCCCGCCGCGCTCAAGCAGGCCGCGCCCGCCTGGTCTCCCCTCGTCTACGCCGACCGGCGCGCGGCCTGGGAGGGCGCGTACTCGAATGCCCCCACGATCCCGCTGCGGATCGAGGCGGCTTCGTACCGCGGGAGACCGGTCGCCTTCCGGATCATCGAGCCGTGGACCACGCCGCTGCGCATGGGGGCCGTCCAGGAGGATGTCGGGCGGAAGGTGTTTCGAATCGCGGGGATGGCTTTCGTGATCACCGTCATGGTGGGAGGCGTCCTGGTGGCGCGCCGAAACCTCCGCCTCGGCAGGGGGGACCGAAGAGGCGCTTTCAAGCTGGCGCTCTACGTCCTGGCGTTCTCTCTGTTGACCTGGATCGTCTGGGCGCATCACCTGGCCTCGACGGCGGAGCTCGGCTCCTTTATGCGTTATTTCGGCAGCTCGCTCCTCGTGTCCACCGCGGTCTGGACCTTCTACCTGGCGCTCGAGCCATTTCTCCGGCGCCTCTGGCCGCAGCTGCTCGTCTCCTGGGTTCGCCTGCTCGAAGGCCGGTTTCGCGATCCGCTGGTGGGCCGGGACGTCCTCCTGGGGTCGCTCGGCGGAGTCGTCAATACTCTCCTCTATCGATTCATGGAGGTCGGTCCGGCGTGGATCGGCCTGCTCCCTCTTCGCCCGGATCAGGGGGGGGCGCCTCCCTGGGTCGAGCTGGCCCCCTTGAGAGGGCTGCGCCACTCCCTCGGAAATCTTTTCTCCATCCAGACCGTGTTCCTGTTCATCCCCCTGGCCTATCTGATCGTGCTGCTCCTGTGCCGGATTGTCGTGCGGAAATCGATGCCGGCGATCGCGATCTTCGTCGTGCTGGCCAGCCTGTTGGCCAATTTCTCGAGCGTGAACCTGTATCTCGAGCTCGCCGTGAGCCTCGTGGGAACGCTCATGTTCGTGCTCGTGCTGTTCCGCTGCGGCCTCCTCGGCATCGTTGTCTGGGGCATGGTGAACGGTCTCACCTCGGTCTATCCCCTGACCTTCGACGCCGGTGCCTGGTACGCCGGGAGCACCCTCCTCGGCCTGTCGGCGACCGCCGCCATCACCCTGTACGGGTTCCGCACGGCGCTCGGCGGCCGCCCGGCCTTCGGCGACGCCGCCCTCCCCGACTCCTGATGGCGGACAACCCCGCTTTCGCGCGACGAGTCTTCCGCTGGGCGGCGATCTACGGCATCCTCGCCCTGGCGCCGGGCTATTTCCTCGAGACGCGCATCGGCTCGAGCCAGCCGCCGCCGATCACCCACCCGGAGTACTTCTACGGCTTCATCGGCATCGCGCTCGCGTGGCAGGTGGTCTTCCTCGTCATCGCCCGCGACCCGGTTCGCTTTCGCCCTCTCATGCTGCCGGCCGTGCTCGAAAAACTGGCCTTCGGCGGGGCGTCCCTTGTGCTCTTCGCGCTCCAGCGCATCGGCGGGCCGGTCCTCGCCGGCGGCCTCATCGACCTCGGGCTCGCGGTGGCCTTCGTGCTGGCCTACATGAAATGCCCTGAAGCGGCCCAGCCGGGCAGAGGGGCGCTCCCGCCTGTATAATTGGCGTTCCATCGGACAGCGAGCGACCGGGATGCCTCAATTCGCCCTGACACCGCGGAACATCCAGATCCGCGACAACTTCGACGCCATCGCGTCGCGCTACGACCTGACCAACCGGGTCCTGTCGCTCGGCATCGACCTGCACTGGCGCCGGGTGGCGGTGCGGCAGCTGCGCGGCATGCCGGACGACGGAACCGTGCTCGACCTGGCGTGCGGCACCTGCGACCTGGCCCTCGAGGTGCTGCGGCAGCGACCGAAGGCGCGGGTGGTGGGTGCGGACCTGAGCCGCGTCATGCTGGGGCTGGCGCGCAGGAAGGTCGCCCAGCGCCCCGTCTCCCTGGTGAACGCCCCGGCCGAGGCGCTGCCGTTCGGCGACGCGTCGTTCGACGCCGTGACCATCGCCTTCGGCATCCGGAACGTCCCCGACTTCCGGGCCGGCCTGAATGAGATGCTGCGCGTGCTGCGTCCCGGCGGGCGCGCCTGTATACTGGAGTTCTCGACCCCCCCGTCGAAGCTGTGGTGGAAGGCGTACAACTATTATTTCTTCAACGTCCTGCCGCGCATCGGCGGGATGATCACCGGGCGCGAGGCGGCGTATCGCTACCTGACCGATTCGGTCGCGCTGTTTCCGGACGCGGAGCAGTTCAAGGCGGTCATGGAGGAGGCGGGGTTCGCGGGCGTCTCCTTCATCACCATGAACGGCGGCATCGTCTGCGTCCACACGGGGGTCCGGCCCTGAGGGGCGGGCCGGCCTGGAGAAAGGGAGTCGCGTCTTGAAGCCAATGTTCGCGGACCGCATCGAGGGGCTGGCGCAGTCGGACATCCGGCGCATGTCGCTGGAGTGCACGAGGCTCGGCGGCATCAACCTGGGGCAGGGGATCTGCGACCAGCCGATCGAGCCGACCATCAAGTGGGCGGCGATCCAGGCGATCGAGCAGGACCGGTCGATCTACACGCGCCTCGACGGGATCGACGAGCTGCGGCACCGCATCGCCAAGAAGGTGCGCGACTACAACAAGGTCGCCTGCGAGGCGGACGGCGAGGTGATCGTCAACGTCGGCTCGACCGGCTCGTTCGTGGCGGCCTGCATGGCGCTGGTCAATCCCGGCGACGAGGTCATCCTGTTCTCGCCGTTCTACGGCTACCACCTCAACATCCTGAAGGTCTGCCAGGCGACGCTGAAGTACGTGAAGCTGCAGGCGCCGGACTGGTCGTACGACCCGGCGGAGCTCGAGGCGGCGTTTTCCAAGAAGACCAAGTTCATCCTGGTGAACACGCCGTCGAACCCGTGCGGCAAGGTGTTCACGCGAGACGAGCTGACGCACATCGCCGACCTGTGCCAGAAGCACGACGCGCTCTGCGTCACGGACGAGATCTACGAGTACATCCTCTATGACGAGCGCCCGCACGTCAGCCCGGGGTCGTTGCCGGGGATGGAGGACCGCACCATCACCATCAGCGGCTTCTCCAAGACGTTCGCCATGACCGGCTGGCGCCTGGGATACACCGTGGCGCGCAAGCCGATCGCCGCCAAGCTCGCGATCCTGAACGACCTGATCAACGTCTGCGCCCCGTCGCCTTTGCAGTACGCCGTGGTCGCGGCCTTCGACCTGCCGGAGTCGTATTACAACCTCATGCGCCACGACTACCAGAAGAAGCGCGACATGACGGTCGCCGCCTGCCGCGAGGCCGGCATGACCCCGTACCCGCCGCAGGGGGCGTACTACATGCTGGCCGACTTCAGCCCGCTCGGCTTCAAGGACGACCAGGAGGCGGCGCGCATCATCCTCGAGAAGCACGGCGTCGCGACCATCCCGGGGTCGTCGTTCTATCCCGACCCGAAGGACGGCAAGAAGCAGGTCCGCTTCTGCTACGCCAAGAAGATGCACGACCTCGAGGAGGCCTGCCGCCGCATCCGCGCCATGAAGCTGGCCAGGGTCTGACGCTGCGCGCTCTCCTCCTGATTCCGGCGCTCCTGCTGTCGCTCGAGGTCCCGTCCGACCCGCCGCCGCCCGCGATCCCGCCCTCCGACGCCGAGGCCGCCCGCGCGCTCGTCGCCTCGATCACCCCGACCGTCGAGGCGATCCGCGGTCTGCAGTTCAAGCAGCCGGTCCCCGTCGAGATGACCGACGACGCCGGCGCCCGCGGGCATTTCGAAGACCGGATGAAGAAGGACTGGCCGGACTCCCGCAGCCGGAACGAGCAGGAGGTGTACGTCGATCTCGGGCTTCTCCCGCCTCGGACCGGCCTTAAGGCCGCCCTCCTGACCGCCCTCGAAGAGCAGGCGGCCGGGTACTACGACCCGAGCCGTCGCGCCTTCTTCGTCCTGGGGGACATGCCGAAGGGGTTCGCCCCGTTCATCGTCGCGCACGAGCTGACCCACGCCCTCGACGACCAGTACTTCGACATCGACGGGATGGTGGACAAGGCCGGCGACGACGACGGCCGGGCCGGCGGCGTCGTGTCGGTCGTCGAGGGCTCGGGAACCCTGGTGATGACCATCTTCATCGTGCAGGAGGTGGGCGCGGGCCGCCTGAAGCCCGAAGTCATGGAAGAGTACCAGGCGAGCGAGACGGGCAAGGCGGAGAAGCTCAAGGCGACTCCGCAGGTCGTGAAGCGATCCCTGTTCGCCCCGTACGTCCTCGGCATGAACTTCCTGCTCAAGGGGAACCTCACCGGCATGCCGCGCGTGTCCGCCCCCAAGGGGGACCTCGAGCGCGCCTTCACCGACCCGCCGGTCTCCTGGGAGCAGGTGCTCCACCCGGAGAAGTACTGGACCCCCGGCGCGCGCGACCTGCCCCGGCCCGTCGCCGTCCCGGACCTGGCGTCGACGCTCGGGGACGGCTGGGCCCTCTCGGACGAAGGGGGCGTCGGCGAGATGCTCCTGGCGATCCTGACCGACCCCAAGGCGGATCAGTTCGACCCGGCCACGTTTCCGCAACCGGGCAGGTGGACCAACGAGGCCGCGTCCGGCTGGGGGGGCGATCGCTGGCAGCTCTACCGCCGCGGCGACGACACCGTGACCGTCCTCGCGACCGTCTGGGACACCGAAAAGGACGCCCGCGAGTTCCGCAAGGCGCTCCCCCGCCCGCTGCGCCGGACCTCCCTGATGGAGCGCGACGCGGTCGTCCTCGTGGCGGGCGAGGCCGGGGACCGCGCCCGGGCCCTGGGCCGCGAGGCGCTGCGGGCGATCCATTAGCCTGGCCCGGCCCTCGACACCGCCGGCAGCCTCGCCCTCAGTGCCCGCGGCGGAAAACCAGAAGCGTGTAGCCGAACAGGGCCAGGAGGGGCAGGGAGAACAGCAACCCGCGTCCCCGGCCCACGGGTGATTCCGAGTACATCACGCGCACCGCTTCGAGGCCCGGCTTGGGGTTGCGTTCCGAGGTCACGATCCCGTAGTACTCCTCCGGATCCAGATCGTGCGTCTTCTCGTCGTCCGGCACGTGCTCCCGCCGCCAGTAGTCGTCGGGTCCTATCGGGTTGTCGTAGTTCTTCCACCACTCGTCGGCGAACTCGAACACGACCCCGCCTGACGTGCGGGTGCGAATCTCCCCCCAGGTCTCGCTCAAGACCTGGGCCTGCCTGTTCTCGGTCGTCTCCAGGGAGTTCTGGCCGAACTCCGTGATGAGGAGCGGGCGGCCGGCGGCGATCGGTTTCAGGGTCGTGTCGATGTAGTTGCCGTAGCCGGCGAGCACCACCTCGCGGGGCCACGCAGGATAGAGATTGAAGCAGGCGATGTCCATGTACGGCAGGGTCAGCCTCCTGGTCGGAGGCCAGTTGGCGTGGCCGACCGGCACCCAGGGGGCCGCCTTCTTGACGGCGTCGTACAGGGATCGGATGCGGGCGTCGACGAGCTCGACGCCGCGATCCTTCAGCACCCATTCGGGGACTTCGTTCCCGAGAAGGACCGCCAGGAGGTTCGGCTCGCGGCCGATGGCGGCCGCCGAGCTGGCGATCTCGGCGGCGCGCGCGCGGAACGTCTCGTCGATGCCGATCGACTGCCAGTTGACGTGGTAGCTGTGGATCACCATCAGTCCGAAGCGGCGGGCCAGCGGGAAGATCGACTGCGGCGCGTCGTGGACCAGGATGGTGTTGGCCCCGAGGTCCCGGATCATCTCCAGGTCGCGCGACACCGCCGGCTCGCCGGGCCAGCCGCGCTCCTTCCCGGGGCCGGTCCCGGGCGGCCAGGGACTGTAATGGATCCCCTTGACGAGGAAATCCGCGCCGTCCACCAGCAGCCGATCGCCGTCGATCTCGACGCGGGACGAGCGCGCCTGCGTCCCGCTGCCCCGGTGGAACGCGGTCCACCCCCCCGCCGTGAGAATGGATACCGCCAGCAGGACCAGGAGCCGCCGGCGACAGAGGACCCCGCTCGGTGAAATACGCGGCCGGTGCGGGGCGTAAAGGGCCAGGGCGGCCGGCGCGAACAGGAAGACCATCGAGAACAGGTACATGCTGGGCTGCCACAGGACCTCCGGGCAGTACCACGCGGGGACCAGGAACAGGAGGAGGCCGAAGACCGACGTCCCGACGACGCCCGGCACGAGGGACCACGATCGCGCGCGCAGGTTGGTCGGAATCCACGTGCGCCTCCTCCCCATCAGCCCGTCGACGACACCGCGCACCGACGTGAAGGCGACGCTCCCATAGACCACCGCGCACACGAGGGCGAACGGCCACCACTCGGACAGCCGGCGATGCCGCGCCAGGTAGGCGAGGGACGGAAGGAAGATAGAGACGACGATCGCCGTCCCGCTCAGGAACAGGACGAGCGGCTCCCCCGGCGGGAGGCCCGACACGACCGGCAGGACGATGCCGACCAGCAGCAGGTAGAGGATGAGCAGGGCCTGAATGGCGTAGAAGCCCGTGAACTCGAGCAGGCCGAGCTTCTGCGAGACGCTCAGACGGCGATCGAAGAGGACCGGAACCAGGTGCTCCCGGAGCACCTGCCCGCACCCGAAGGCCCACTTGTAGGCCCGCCGGCAGAACGAGGCATAGGACACCGGGTGGGTCTCGCCAAAGACGATGTCCGGCGCGTACACGATGCGCCAGCCGTTCCGGGCCAGCCGGATCGACAGATCGATGTCGTCCGCGAAGACCCCTTCGCGCAATCCCCCCGCCGCTTCGAGGGCCGCCGTCCTCAGAACGGCGTTGTGTCCCAGGAACAGCGTCATGCCGTGCCGCGACTGGTGCCGGGCGAACAGATCGAAGACTTCGATGGCGCGGCGCAGCATCCTGTTGATCGGGGCCTCGCCGCGCGCGTCGACGCCGACGTTCCGGAACTGGACCGCGGCGATCCGCGGGTCCTCGAGTAGAGGGACGGCCTTCCTGAGGGCCAGGGGATCGACGGCGGTCGAGTCGTTGTCGGCGACCAGGACGAACGGATAGTGCCCGCCGAGGCGGGCGAGCACGTGGTTGAAGGCCCCCGGCTTCCCGCCGCGCCGCTCCCCCCGCCGCAGCACCGTGATCGAGGCGCCGGTCCCGGAGACGAGCCTGCGCACGATGTCGTCGACGCTCCCGCCCACCCGGGGATCTCCCGAATCGTCGTGGACGTAGAGATGGTGCTCGCCCGGGTAGTCCAGGCGGCAGAGGCTCTCCAGGGCCGGCTCGTCGAGGTCTCCGGCGCACAGATAGATGGTCGCGATCGGCGGCCAGGACGACCGGGGGTCCCCGGCGGCGGCCGCCGCCGGAGGTGCGGCCGGCGCGGCAGGTGCGGCCGCCACCGCCCCGTCGGCCCCGGGGGACAGAAGGTAATCGAACGACTTGAGGATGACCGAGAAGAAGTAGAAGCTCGCGAGAATCTCCAGGCCGATCTTCAGCCACCTCAGCGGGTGGCCCGCCTCGCCATGGACCTCGGGACCCTGCTGCGAGATCGCCAGGTAGAAGAGCGCGAAGCACCCGACGTGCAGCAAGGTCAGCGCGTAGAAATCGGGCTTCCGGACTGACGGCATTCTCCCACCCGTCAGAAGTCGACCCCTGCAGTTTATTGGCGCCCCGTAAGGATACTTTACAGAGCTCCCGGCCGGCAAATTCTTCAGCAAGGCGGGGCTCACGCCCGGCCACAGGCAATGGACAACGTCCGGGCCGGGCGATTCGCCGAGCTGGCCTCTTGACGCTTTGACGTCAAGACGTTAACATGGCCTCCATGAGCACCCCGCGTCGTGCCACGATCTACCTGGACGCCGAATTGCACCGGGCGCTCCGTGTCAAGGCGGCCGAGACGGATCAGAGCATTTCCGACCTCGTGAACTTTGCGGTTCGGCAGACCCTGGCTGAAGACGCCGAAGACCTTGCCACCTACAGGGCCCGCGCCAAGGAGCCCCGTCTCGATTTCGAGTCGGTCCTGAAAGACCTCCGGCGCCGTGGCAAGCTATAAGCTGCTCATCAAGCCATCGGCAGCCAAGGAGCTCGAGGCGGTCCCGAAGAAGGACCGCCGGCGCCTCGTCGCCAGGATTCGAAAACTCTCAGGCGAGCCGCGTCCGCCCGGGTGCGAGAGACTGTCGGGTCACGATCTCTACCGTGTGCGCCAGGGGAACTACCGCGTCCTGTACACGGTGCATGACGTCGAGCTCGTCGTTGTCGTCGTCACGATTGGCCACCGTCGCGAGATCTATCGCTGACCCAGGGCTCCGCGCCCTTAGTTCCTCGTCGCCGGCCCCCAGAGCGAGATCGTCCCGTTCATGCGGATCAGCTCGACGAACACGTTCCTGCCGCTCTTGTGCTTCGGAATGACGAACGAGTAGATGTGCGAGCCGCCGGTGATGCACTCCTCGCAGCGGATCGGCGCTGTGTTCTGCTGGATGCGGTTGTCCTGCGAGTCGAATACGACGATGTTGAAGGCCTGGATGTCCACCTCGTGCGTGGTCACCCAGGTCACGACGCCGGACCCGTGGCTCGGCAGGCTCGAGAAGGTGATCGAGACCTGATCGATCCTCTGATCGCACACCTCGGGGTCCTGGGAGGCGTTGGGGATCGTCGGGCAGTTGTCGCAGGCGTTCGGGACCAGGTCGCGGTCGGTGTCGACGCCGTTCGCGTCCTCGTCGACCTGGCCGTCGCAGTCGTTGTCGACGCCGTCGCAGACCTCGTCAGCGCCCGGATGGACGTCGGCGCGGCCGTCGTTGCAATCCCCCAGGCAGGTCGTGACACCGTCGCCGTCGGCATCGACGCACGCCGTGCCCCTGACCACCACGAAGCCGATGATTCCGCCGCTCTCGATCCCGTCGATGGTCGCGGTGTTCCCCACGTAGAGGCACTGATCGGCCGGCGGGGCGGCCAGCGTGACGGTGGCGTTGCCCGAGGCGTCGGGCGCGGCCCCGGTGTCGGTCCACTGGGCCAGCTGCAGCACGGGCCCCGTGGTGCACGCTCCGGTGCGCGTCACGATGCGGCCCAGCGCCATCAAGGGGGCGAAGTTGTCCGGACAGGTCCCCCCCACGAGCATCACGCCGACCGAATCCGGGTCGCAGTCGCTGTCGATCCGGGGAACATCGAAGTGCAGCGCGAGGCTGACCATGCCTCCCGAGCTGGTCTGCGACAGAATGCGGGGCGCCCCGGCCCCGTCTCCGCAGGGCAGCGGAGCAATTCCCCCGGTCGCGGTGTCGACCTTGTGCGCCACCTCGACGAGGTAACCGTAATCCGTACTCGAACCGCTCAGGGAGACGATCAGTCCCTTGCCGTCGTTCGCCTGGACGACGATGGCGATCCGCTTTGGCGGGAAGGCCGGGCACCCGAGGAATCCTTCGTCCGACCAGTCGAAGAGAATCTGGGTCGTTCCGGGGCCGAAGACTTGCTCGCGGGCAATGTCCTTGGAGTCGCTGCTGACCAGGATCGGATTGGTCACCTGCCAGGAGAACGCCGCGACCGGCGTCGCGTCCGTGCAGGCGAAATAGGAATCGAATGCGTGGTAGACGGGCGTCGAGCAGCAGCAACTGGCGCGCGCGTCGGAGACTGAAAGTCCGGCTACGACCGCCAGGAGGACAAGAAGTGGAACCGCCTTGCGCATGGGGAACCTCCTTTCACAAAACGGACGAGTGGGCGAAGTTCTACCCTACTGTTTACCCCGTGCGGCGACCACTCGCAACCAATTTTTCGGGCGGACGGAAATTCCTGACGGTGTCGCGGTTGCTCTTGCTTGATCCATTGAGTAAACTTACTCACTATGTTGAGTAATTTCCCATGACCTTCACCCGCCCCCAGGGCGCGGTGCTGGCTCGCAGGATCGCCGAGCCCAGGCGATTCATCCTGGCGGTGGCCGGGCCACGGCAGGTCGGCAAGACGACCCTGGTCCAGCAGGTGACTGAGGCCTCCGGACTGCCCACGCGCTACGCGAGCGCCGACGAGCCGACCCTGCGCGGCCGGGAGTGGCTGGAACAGCAGTGGGAGGCGGCGCGCCTCGAAGCGCGGGACGCGGGCAAGGCTGGCGCGGTGCTCGTCCTCGACGAGATCCAGAAGGTCCACGACTGGTCCGAGTCCGTCAAGCGCCTGTGGGATGAAGACACGCGCGCCCGGTGCCCGCTCAAGGCGATCCTCCTCGGCTCGGCGCCTCTACTCATCCAGCAGGGACTGACCGAGAGCCTCGCCGGACGCTTCGAGGTGCTGCACCTGCCGCACTGGTCGCTGGGCGAGATGCGCGGGGCTTTCGGCTGGACGCTCGAGCAGTATCTCTTCCACGGCGGCTATCCGGGGGCGGCCCCACTCGTGGATGAGCCCACCCGCTGGGCGCGCTATATCCTGGATTCGCTCATCGAGACGACCATCGCCCGCGATGTGCTGCTCCTGTCACGCGTCGACAAGCCGGCGTTGCTGCGGCGCCTCTTTCAGATTGGTTGCAGCTACTCCGGACAGATTCTCTCCTACACCAAGATGGTCGGCCAGCTGCAGGACGCGGGCAACACGACCACACTGGCCCACTACCTCGACCTGCTGGCCGCGGCGGGGATGCTGACCGGGTTGCAGAAGTACTCCGGCAAAGCAGTACGCCAGCGCGGCTCGAGCCCCAAGCTTCAGGTGCTGAACACGGCGCTCTGGACCGCGCAGACAGGAATGACCCTGAAGGAGGCGCGTGCCGACCGCGAGTTCTGGGGCCGGCTGGTCGAGTCGGCGGTGGGGGCCCATCTCGCGAATGCCGCCGCGGCCGGGGTGTGCGAGCTGTTCTACTGGCGAGACGGCAACCACGAGGTCGACTTCGTGACGCGAGCCGGCCGCACCGTGACAGCCATCGAGGTGAAGAGCGCCCGCAGGCGCGAAACACGACCGGGACTCGCGGCCTTCACAGATGCATTCAAGTCCACGCGGAAGCTGCTCGTCGGCGGCGATGGGATCGCGCTCGAGGAATTCCTGGGCCGACCGGTCGAACACTGGGTCAGGACTTGACGGGTTCCTATCTGCGCAGCTGGCGGCCCGAACCGGCAGAAGCCGCGGCCGCCGCTCCCGGGCAGGCGACATCGCAGGACACGGGTTCCGCGGGCCACGAGCTCGACTCGGTCCCCCAGCCGCTCGCGCTCCGCGCGTCCCGGTACTGCACCAGGTAGAAGAACGCGCGCCCCGGGGGCGGGAGCGCTCCGGTCGCTCCCTCTCTGTAGCCCGTTCCGCCCTGCCCCGCGGCCAGGACACGCACGAACCCCAGCCGGATCTTCCCGTCCGATTCATGGACCTGGCTCACGTCCCCCTGGATGACGTCGTACACCTCGGCCCCGGATACGGCGTTCCAGTAGAGATGGGCCATTCCCGGCGCGCCGTCTCCTTCGAGATTCAGCCTCACCGGCTCGGGACCCGTCCCGAGATCGTGCGGCACCGTCACCAGTCCCAGGGCCGATGACGTGTTCCCCGAGGCGTCGGACGCCGTGTAGGTCAGCGTGTAGGACCGCAGGGGGCCGCCGCTCGACCGCTCGGCCCGCAGGAGGACCGTCGTGTCGGGGGTGCCTGCCGCGGCATCCTGGATGTCCTGCGTCGTGTTCCCGTCCCCGCTCCCGGGCGCATCGTCCGGCTCGCTGCTCGTTGCCGAGACCAGGACCGCTCCCGCGGCCGGGTCGCAGACATCGCTCACCTGCCACGCCGCCTGCACCGGAACCAGCCGGTGGTTCGGGGGCCACAGCGTCGTCGGGCTCAGCGCCAGCGTCAGCGACGGAGGGGTCGTGTCGCGCACCGTGACCTCTATCGCGGCCGTCCCCACGGCCCCCTGGCTGTCCATCGCGCGCAGGGTGATGGCGTGCGAACCGAGCGACAGCGTGACGTCGAGCGTCACGCCGGACCCGAGGGTCCGCTCCCCCGGCAGGCCGGCGTCCTCGAGCCAGACGAAGCCCACGATGTCGTCGGCGCCGCCCGCCGTCGAGTCCGGGTCGGTCGAACCCGCAGCGTCCAGGGTCACCGTCGCCCCCGTGGGTCCGCTGCACTCGACGGTGGACGGGGCCGCGATGGATGCCACGGGCGGACTGTTCGGTCCCAAAAAGACCAGCCTGCTCTCGCCCTGGTACTCGAATGTCCCGCCCGCCTTCACGGGAACGGTCGTCCCGTCGGTGACCGTGATATCCAGGCGATAGCTCCTGCCGACCTGCAGTCCGGAGATGTCCACGTCGCCGGGCGGCCAGGAATCGAACGGCCGGTGCAGGGCCGACGCGATGCGGGCCCAGGAGGCCTGCAGCGTCGTGTCGTCGAAGCCCAGCACGGTCATGTCGATTCCGCCCTGGGAAGCGCCGAGCTCGCGCACGCAGACGGCGGCCGGAATGGCGAGGCCGGACAGGTCGAGCCGATTATCGAACGGGCCCTGTGGATTGGCGCAGGTCCCCGCGGCCAGCAGGTAGTCGGGGTAGCTATCGCCGCATTGCAGGTAGGAATCGAGGTCGAACAGCAGCGGGATCCCGAGCCCCGCATTGGTGAATCCGATCCCCTTGCCCGCCACCCCTTCGGGGAGGAACTCCAGTCCGCAATCACCCGTCGCAAAGATGTCGGGCAGCGTGATCGATAGGATTTCGGTGCTGAAGAGGTCCAGGACGCCGCCCAGCTGATCGTCCTGCGGGTCGGTCGCCTGGGCCACGACCTGGACGGTCGCCGGATCGTCCTGCCGGATCGCCGACAGCAGAAGCGTCGGCTGGCAGGCATCCCCGGAACCGTCGTGGTTCGAATCCGCCTGGTCGGGGTTGGCGGCCGCGACGCAATTGTCGCAGGCATCCCCCAGCCCGTCCGCGTCCGTGTCCGCCTGGTCGTTGTTCACCGCGGGACAGTTGTCAACGCTCGGGCACACGCCGTCGCCGTCCGGATCCGGCCCGGGGTCGAGGGGGCAGGGATCGCACGCATCGCCCCTCCCATCGGCGTCGCCGTCGGCCTGGCCCGGATTGACGGCCAGGGGGCAGTTGTCCCTGGCGTTGCAGACGCCGTCGCCATCGAAGTCCTGGAAGGGGGGACACGGCGCGCAGGCGTCCCCGACTCCGTCCGAGTCCGAGTCCGCCTGATCGGGGTTGGGCACGGCCGGACAGTTGTCGCAGGCATTGCCGGCCCCGTCGCCGTCCCCGTCCGCCTGGCCGGGGTTGGGCGTGAGGTCGCAATTGTCCACGTCGTTGCAGATGCCGTCGCCGTCGCTGTCGTAGAAGGGGGGACACGGCGCGCAGGCGTCCCCGACTCCGTCGAAGTCCGAGTCCGTCTGGTCGGGGTTGGGCACGACGGGGCAGTTGTCGCAGGCGTTGCCATACCCGTCGCCGTCCCCGTCCGCCTGGCCGGGGTTGGGCGTGTAGTCGCAGTTGTCCGCGTCGTTGCAGATGCTGTCGCCGTCGGGGTCCTGGAAGGGAGGGCACGGCGCGCAGGCGTCGCCGATTCCGTCGGAGTCCGAGTCCGTCTGATCGCGGTTGCGCACGATGAGGCAGTTGTCGCAGGCATTGCCGACCCCGTCGCCGTCACCGTCCGCCTGATCGGCGTTGCGCGTGAAGTCGCAGTTGTCCGTCTCGTTGCAGACGTTGTCGCCATCGTTGTCCTCGAAGGCCGGGCACGATGCGCAGGCGTCGCCGACTCCGTTGAAGTCCAGGTCCGCCTGGTCGGGGTTGGCCACGGCCGGACAGTTGTCGCACTGATCGCCGCTCCCGTCGCCGTCCCCGTCCGCCTGATCGGGGTTGAACGTGTAGTCGCAGTTGTCCGCGTCGTTGCAGGTGTTGTCGCCATCGCTGTCCTCGAAGGGCGGACACGATGCGCAGGCGTCTCCGACCCCGTTGAAGTCCAGGTCCGCCTGGTCGGGGTTGGGCAGGCTCGGGCAGTTGTCGCAGGCCGTGCCCCTCCCGTCGCCGTCCCCGTCGGCCTGATCGGCGTTGCGAGTCAGGGGGCAGTTGTCCGCCTCGTTGCAGACGTTGTCGCCATCGGCGTCCTGGAGGGCGGCACACGCGGCGCAGGCGTCTCCGACGCCGTTGGCGTCCCTGTCCGTCTGGTCGGGGTTGGCCAGGGCCGGGCAGTTGTCGCAGGCATTGCCGGCCCCGTCGGCGTCGCCGTCGGCCTGATCGGGATTGAAGCGCAGCCGGCAGTTGTCCACTTCGTTGCAGACGCCGTCGGCGTCGCTGTCGAATTGACCCGCTCCGGGGCAGGAATCGCAGGCGTCGCCGAAACCGTCGCCGTCGCTGTCGGTCTGGTCCGGATCGCGCGTCGAGAGGCAGTTGTCCACGTCGTCGCAGACGTTGTCGCCGTCCTGGTCCTGGTAGGGGGGACACAGGGAGCACGCATCCCCGACACCGTTGGCGTCCGTGTCCGCCTGATCGGGGTTGGCGAGGGCCGGGCAGTTGTCGCAGGCATCCCCGATCCCGTCGCCGTCCGCGTCGGCCTGATCGGGGTTGGCCAGGGCCGGGCAGTTGTCGGCGCAGTCGTCCACGCCGTCGCCGTCGCTGTCCGGAACCCCGGGAGTCGAGTCCACGTGCAGCACGAGGGTCCCGCCGCCGGAGACGCAGAAGTTGCTCGCCTCGATGAGATACGTCACACCCCCGGCGCAGGTCGGGAAGGTCACGTGCGACTGCAGCCCGGAGGAATCGTTGTTGCAGGTGACCTGGCTCTTGCCCCCGCAGATCCCGGTGAACACGTCGAGGACGGTGTCGTACGTGCTTCCGAAGGTATCGATCGTGACGGTGCCCGGGGCGGTCGGCGTGAACGCATACCAGACGCTCTTGAAGTCCGGATTGCATCCGCAGCTCGTCGCGTCCTCGGCCCCCGTCGTGGCGGCGGTCGTGTTCACCGTGTCGCTGAAGGGAACGGAGGTGATGACGGTCGGCGCGGCGCACGAGTCGTTCCCCTGCTGGCACGCGTCGCCCACTCCGTTGCCGTCCGAATCCTCCTGGCCGGGATTGAAGACGAACGGGCAGTTGTCCTGGCCGTCGGGAACGCCATCCCCCTCCCCGTCGGGATCGGGCTGCGCGGGCCAGAGCTCGTAGGCCCCGATGTCGCAGGCGGCCGCGCCGTTTCCGTCACCATCGAGGGGCCTGGCCACGCCGCGCTGATCGGTGCCGAGCAGGTTCCCGTCCTGATCGGCGCATCCGCCGGAATTTCCGGCGTCGACGGCCGGGCTCGAGGTCCGGAGTGCGTGCGTCGGCGTGGGGCCGCCGTTGTTCTGAAGGGGACCGAGGCGGGCGTCGGTGTTGATGAGATCGCCCGGTCCGAAGGTGACCGGACACCCGGAGGTGTCCCCGATGAGGTTGCTCCCCGCGGACACCGTGTCGGTCAGGAACACGGCGCGGCAATTCGGCGCGATCGTGGCCAGGTTCCCCGCCAGGATGGAATTCCGCAGGGTCACCAGGGTGCCGCCCCCGTTGTAGATCCCTCCGCCGTCGGCCGCCACGTTGTTCGTGATCGTGCTGTTGTTCACCGTCAGCACGGCGCCGTTGCCGGTCTGGTAGACCCCGCCGCCTTGCGAGGATTGGGTTCCGGCCCTGTTGCCGCTGACGGTGCTGTTGGTCAGGATCACGCGGCCATCGCTGTTGTGGATGCCGGCCCCTCGAATCGACGCGAACACCGGTGCGGAGTTGTTGACCACGGAGCTGCCTCTCAAAGTCACGCTGCCGAAGAGGTTCAGGATGCCGGCCCCGGACATGGCGCTGTTCTCGGTGACGAGGCTGTCCACCAGCGTCGCGACGCCGAACCCGTTGTTGAAAAGTCCGCCCCCCTGATTGGCGATATTGCCGCGCACGGTGCTGGTGTTCAGGGTCAACGTTCCGTCGTTGGAGATGCCGCCACCCGAGATACCGCTCGTGTTGCCACCAAGGGTGCAGTCGTTCAGGATCAGGGTGCCGCCGGCGGCATTCGCGATGCCGCCGCCTGCGATCGTGGCCAGGTTCTCGCTGAGGGTGCAGACGTCCAGGGTGAGAGCGGAAGCCGGACCGTTCAGGATGCCGCCGCCCGTCCCGAACCCCATCCCCCGCCGGATGACGAAACGCACCAGCGTCGCCGTCACGCCGCTCCCGACGGTCACGCCCCGTCGGTTGGTCTCGCCATCGATGATGGATGTGCTTTCCTGCACAGTGAACGCATCGCTCCAGCCGCCCGAGAGGGTCAGGTTCTTGTCGAGCCGGGCGACCTCGTCACCCGTTCCCGTGTACGTGCCCGTGGCGACGAAGACGGTATCTCCCCCTTCGGCCTTCCCGATGGCCGCGGACAGGGAGGCGCAGGCGGTCGAGGGGCTCAGGCAGTCGTCGGTGTCGTGACCTCCAGGCATCACGTACCAGGGGCCTGCCGCGAATGCGGGACCAATCGACAGAGCAAGCACAACGGAAAGCAGGAGCGGTCGGGGCTTCATGTTCGCGGACCTCCCAGATTCTGGACGAAGCGACCCGCTCGCGCGACTCAGATCGCTCCTCTGCCCTTGACTCTGAAGGTAATGGTGGAATCTGGGCGGACGTATACCGCGAATTGATCACAGCCGTCAAGGCCAATCGCCAGCATGGCCCTTGTTGTCGAGCAATACAGTCTGCGTCTCACCGGCCTGCCTTAGGTTGACAGAACATACGAATACTAGTATATTGACCCGTGCCCGACAAGCCGCTCGAGTGGCTCGGTGCCTCGCGCAGGGATGTGCGCGCATTTCCGCGCGTCGCCAGGAGACTCGCCGGCGTTCAGCTTCGGCGTGTCCAGCAGGGTCTGGACCCGCTGGATTGGAAACCGATGCCGTCCGTCGGGCCCGGTGTCCGTGAGTTCCGGGTTCACACGGGCCTGGAGCACCGCGTGCTGTACGTCGCCAGGTTCACGGAGTCCGTCTATGTACTGCACGCGTTCGAGAAGCGCACAAGGAAGACGGCGAACCGTGACGTGGAGGTGGCCCGGCAACGGTTCCGCGCCCTGGTTGGTCAGCGCCGTAGAAGCCTGAGAGGAGGGTAGATTGCCCCAGAAACTCAAGATCACGCCTTCAACCGGCAACGTGTTTCGTGACCTGGGATTCCGTCGCGAGGAGGCGGAGCATCTTCTTGTCCGAGCGGACCTGATGATCGAGGTCCAGAAGATCATCGACTCCCGTCGCCTGAAGCAGAAAGCCGCTGCCAAGATTCTCCGAGTGTCCCAACCTCGTGTAAGCGACCTTCTCCGTGGCCGAATCGACCTGTTCAGCACGGATGCCCTCATTGACATGCTCACTCGCCTCGGCGCTCGCGTTCGTCTGGTCGTCAAGGCCGGTCGACGAAATCTGAAAGTCGCATAACGCCGTCCTGGGGGCGGGCGTGCACACTCATCCACGACGCCGCCCGACCGCGGTGATGGCCGCGGCGAGCCCCAGGATCTCGTGGAGAGGAGTCACACTCCGAATTGTGAAGGATGCTCAGCAGCCCCAGACAGGAACGCTTCGATCATCGCCGTGACCAGCGCCGGCAATTTGCTGTTCTTGTCCGCCGCGCAGATCTCTCCGATGTAGTCGCCGTGACCGCCCGGCAGAATGGCCAGCTGGGCGTGCGGCAGTACGCGTGACAAGGTCAGCGCATGCTCCACACGCACCACCTCGGCATCGCCGTTGATGACCAGGGCCGGTGCCTGAATCCCCTTGAGATCCGCGTCGCTGATGTCCTTGAAGGCGACCATCCTGGCGACGTCCCGGTCGAACATCGCCTGGAGTCCCTTGGGGTCGTTCGTCGCCTCCAGGTAGGCGTCCTTCAGCGGCTGCGGCATGCCCTCCAGGGTCGCGTGCTGCATCCCTTCGAAGAAGCCTGCCTGCATGCCCTCGCGTTTGCAGGTGGCCGAGGCCAGCACCAGTCTGTTCACCAGGCCCTGGTGCCGGATGGCGATCTGCAGGCAGGTGGTCCCCCCGTTGCTGAAGCCCATGAAGTCCGCCTTGTCGATATGGAGCTGCTCGAGCAGGGCGGCCACATCGTCGGCGTCCTGTTCGAAGCTCAGCGGCCGGTCGATGTCCCGGGTATGCCCGTGGGCCTGCATCTCGACGGCGATCACCCGATGCCTTCTTGCCAGGTCCCGCAGGATTCGCCCGAAGGTGGTCTGGATGGTGGAGCCCCCGCCGTGAATCAAGACCAGCGGCCGCGCGGTGCCGTGGATTTCGTAATACATCTTCAGGCCGTTCACCGCTGCGATGTGTGCGGATCTCATGTGCCTATGCTACACCGCACCTGTACGGTGTCGCGCCGCCTCTTGCCTTATCCGCCAACGAGATCCAGGGAGTGATGTCGGCGATCGCGTCGTACAGCTTCGTGGCGCTCAAGCGCGTGGTCAGGCCCTGTGACCAATTGATCCCTGAGACGCCGCTTGCACGAGCCCTGACAGGTCCAGGAACCGTTGCGACCAGTCCCCTGCCAGTCCGGCTACTTCTGCCCGCCGCACAGGGTCAGCCCAGATCTCGACCCAAGCAATACTGTGCGTCTCAACTGGAGCATCGGGAGCGGCCCACTCAATGAACCAGGCGCTCTTATCGAGTAAGCGAGCCACTACATCCATGTGAGCGGGATTGTCGCAGAAGGACTGCACTCTCGCCAGGTTGGCGGCCAAGCCCCCAAGACGGATTGGTAGAGAATCGCCACAGGTCCGCGTGGTTGGAGCAGAGAACACCAACATCGTAGTTGTTGGCGGTGAACTCACGTACGGAGGTAAAAAAGATGGGGAGTGTCTAAGCACTCCCCAGGGGCATAACACTCGGCAAGTGACCCGCCGAGGGGATGTAACGTTGACTCCGGTACAGGGAGCCAAGGGAAATATCGTTGATAAGTTATTCCAATTTCATTTATCAAGTCAACGCGAATGACTCTACCGTCGCCTCGGACGACAAAGCGCCCCGTCCGAAGGTCCTCGATCTACCAGGCCGCTGGTTTGGTAAAGGTTCCCGCCGCGTCCGTCATCGTTGCGGGGAATTGATTTGCGGCGAGCGCTCCGCTCCGAATGTACTTGACGAAATTGGCCTCCCGCCCCAGTACAACGGCGACGGGGTGCGTAGGGCAGAGAATACCCACATTGATTCCAAAATCCCGCCTGGCAATTCTTACAGGCTCCAACAGATCCGAGTCATTTGAAACGACCATGGCTGCCTCGCAGTCCTTTTTGAAGGCATCCAGCAGCAGGTGACTCGCTAGGTTCACGTCCGAGCCCTTTTCGTCTGTTCTAATGACCCAAACAAAGCGGCTGCCCGTTGGTGGCGGCGTGCGAAGAGGCATGAGTTTGGGTTGGGTCAAGAAATGTCCGTAGGTGATCGAGAGGTTGGGAATCGTTCGGAGCGCCCTCAAATATACTTGCTGACGGACGGGCGCGTCGGGATCTCCCACGCTCTTGATCAACGCGGTGTAATACCTGATTTGCTTGATTGTGTAACCGGCCGGGGCATAGGCTGAAGCAAGTCCAGCCAGATCAAGCCATTTGTAGGCGGTCCCCTTGACCGCCCTGTAATACAAATTGAAGCCGTCTATG
>Ga0070694_100000102_pt1 | contig 41227 bp, 28 predicted proteins | sample KBSK1251metaG_FD_65470 | JGI IMG/M metagenome (GOLD analysis project Ga0070694, IMG submission 65470) | Corn, switchgrass and miscanthus rhizosphere microbial communities from Kellogg Biological Station, Michigan, USA - KBS K1-25-1 metaG | ecosystem: Host-associated > Plants > Roots >...
AGGCTTTGAATTCTCGCCTTCCAATTGCCGGCGCTCGGTGATTGCAGAATAGCGCGCTGACGGCGGCCGGTTAATCCTGAGAAATTAGTTAAATTCCTGGTCACCAGGTTCGAACCTTGAGGATCGATCATCGAGAGATTCAGGTTCGCCAGGCTTTGCGTGTCGCCCCAGGCCACTTCGACAGACGCCAGCAGGGTGTCTGCCGGAATGTTAAGCGACGTGTCACTCGATATCCCGGGTGTGACTGAACCGGTAAAAGATTGCGGAGCACCCGTCGTAAATTCTACCTGGCGCTGGTAAGCGGTGCCGCGCCAGGCACCAAAGTGTCTTTGCGGAAACGCCGCTTCCAAAACCGCGGCCTGGGCGTTGAGCATGCCGGCGCCCACCTCGTACATGTAATAGGGAGGCAGAGGAGTCGCGGTCCGCTGAAGAATATCCCGAATTTGAGCCGGCGTAAGGTTTGGATTCGCTTCCAGCATCAGGGCGATAACACCGGCGACCTGTGGCGCGGAATAGCTGGTGCCGCTGCCGGTTGTGTAATAAGGAAGTTCGCCGGCGCTCAACGCCGACTGATTTGGCACCAGGCCATCGACGGTTGTTACGGACGCCAGAGTTGATGGGCGCAAGCTCACTGTGTCTACGCCTGGCGCGACCAGAGTGGGCCGGAAGAGCGGGCTGCCAAAATCGCCGCGCGATGAAAAATTCGCCAGCGTGCCGCGATTGTCTGTGGCGCCTGTGCTGATCACCCACGGCGCGATCGAATAAGGATTGAGCGAATCAGCGCCCGGCCCGGTGTTGCCGGCTGAGAAAACAACGCTGACGCCGTTGTCAGTCAACATCTTCGTCGCAATGTTCACTGGATCGTTGAGGTCGAATACCGTATTCGCTGAGAAGCTGCAATTGACCACACGCACGTTGAAGCTCGCGGCGTTCGCCAGCAGATAGTCAAAACCAGAGAGAATGAACAGCAGACTCGCGTCGCCGGCGCTCAGGCCGAGAATGTTCGCGCCCGGTGCTACGCCGGCATACTTGCCGCTTGATTGTTGACCATTACCGGCAATCACCCCGGCGACAAATGTTCCGTGACCATAAACCAGGTCCGTATTGGGAAGATTTGGCACCGCCAACGGGTAGTTGAATCCGACGCCGAGGCTCTGAGTATCAGCAAGTTTGAGATTTTGCACCACGCGCCCGGACAAATCGCCGTGCGTTCCATCCACTCCGGTGTCCAGCACCGCGACCGTCACTCCTCGCCCGCTAACCGGTAGTCCGTTGTTCGCGCTGGTCAGATCCGAGTTTCGCTTCACTGGTTCAACGGTCGTAATTGTTCGCGCGGCGGTATCGAGATTCCATTGAAAAGTTCGATTGCCGTAAATCGAGCGAACTGACGCCAGATGCGAGATGGCTGCCAGCCGTCCCTTTGTGGTGGTCACTGAGATCATCGGTAACATGCGATAGCGCGTGCCACCGAGCACCCCAAGGCTCTGTAGCTGGGCAACGTCCGCATCGGTGGGCATTTGGTGATAGACAATCACCGCGGCGACGTTGCTGTCATCGGTCAAACGATTCAGCAGCACGGCCAGTTCCGGATCGACGCTTCGTATGCCCGTCTGACCAGTTGTGGCATTCAAGGCGGCGATCAGAGCATTGACGCCGGTATCAACGAAGCTGTCGGCGCCGCTAACCGTGATGCCGTCCGCGCCGCTCACGGTGATGCCGTCGGCTCCAGAGACTGTGATTCCCGTCGGAGTGATTGAGAAAATTGTTCCGTCAAGACCCGTAGCCGTAATCGCATCCGCGCCGCTGACCGTGATGCCGTCCGCGCCGCTCACGGTAATTCCATCTGCCTGGCCGATCGCCCGAGAGTCTGCGCCGCTGGCAGTAATGCCGTTAATGCCGGTTGCGATCAGGCTGTCGGCCCCGCTGACCGTGATGCCCGTGGGATTGCGGATCACCACCGAATCCGCGCGATAGGTGTTGCCATCGGCGCCGCTGATCGTAATTCCGTCGGCGCCGCTTACGGTTATGCCGTCCGCGCGCGCGATCGTCGTCGAATCAGCACCTGAGGCGGTGATGCCGTCGGCGCCGCTGACCGTGATACCGTCCGCGCCGGACGCGGTTATGCCGTCGGCGCCGCTCACGGTTATGCCGTTCGGCCGAAAAGCGAGGACACCGTCAGCGCCGCTTACGGTAATGCCGTTGGTGCCCGTGTAGAGAATGCCATCGGCGCCGCTTACGGTAATACCGTTAGCGCCGATGATCGATAATCCGGCAAACGCCGGCACTGAACTGAGCAGGAACGCCAGTCCCAGCGCGATTGGTCCTCGGATTATCTTGTAAAGTCGACGAATCATCTATCACAAGCCATCGCCACGGTCGGGTCAAGACAGTGGCTTGTTCAGCAAATCAGGCGAGTAGAAAATTCTAAAGAAAACTGAGATGACCAGCGAATTCTAGCCGCCGGCTATCAGCCCAGTGTTGCGGTCGCCTTGCGTTTTTCTTATTGAAAAACAAAGAGTTAGCCCACTAATCTCCAATTCCTACCAACTCGCGATAAGCCTTCTGCGTGGGCGCTGCCGGCTCAACACCTAATTCCGTTTGCAAAAGGCCGCGCAAAGTTTCGTATTGCTCTTTCACGGCCACGCGATTCCCCAGTTCAGCCTGGGCCCGCATAATCAGGCAATGAATATCTTCGCGGAACGGGTCATCACGCAGAATCTTCTGTGCTAAGGCCATCGCCTGCACGAACTCCTGCTTTTTCTCGGCCACGGCCGCCAAAGACTCCAGCATGCGCAAATACTGCTCGCGATAATACGAACGCTGCTCTTCGACCCAGGCATCGTAGCTGCCTTGCATAAACTCGCCGCGATAAAGCGCCACAGCTCGCTCATAAAACTGTATGCAACGATCGAAATCGCGCTCACGCCGGGCGGTCTCGCCGTCGGAAATCAAACGGTCGAATTCCTCTATGTCGATCTGGTAAGAAAATTCCGAGTTGAGCTGGTATTCACCATCCCGGTAACCAAGAAAATTCTGCTTCAACGGTTGATTGCTGTTGAGCGCCTTCCGGATGTGCGACATCGTCGGATGAAAGTTCTTTTCGATTACCTTCAAATCGATGTCGCGCCAAAAAGTATCGACAATTGTGTCCTTGGGCGCGCGACGATGCGGACGCGAGGCGATAAAGCAAAGAATTTCTCGAGCGCGCCGCGTCGTCCACGCATCGGCAGCGAACGGCCGCGCCCGATCGCGGAAGATCTCCACCGATCCCAGCATGTTGATAGTTAGATCTACTATGGGCGGCTTGGCCGTTGACGATGCAGTTGTTTCGGTTACCACTGCCAGTGCGGGCGTGACTGCCGGAGCTTGTCCACGCAAATCCGCCGGCAGCAAATCCTGCGCACCTTCGGAAAGAAACATCGATGCATGCGCAGCCATTTCCTGTTGCAACCAGTATTCGTAGTCATAGCGCGCCGCTAAATCGAGCACGCGGCGCAGGTGTTCGAGCATCCGCGGCTCGCTTGACGCTTCGAAATCGCATCGCGCCAGTCCGACACAACACTGCGCCTCGTAGTAATAGAGTCCGTGTGGCCGGAAGTACTCCAGGGCGGGACCGAATTCGCCGCGCGCAGATTCATAGTCACCCAGGGCCAGGAGGATTCGCCCGCGGGTCACGTGCGCAGTGAAATGTCCTATCGGATTTTTGTCGGCGGGCCGACGTTCCAGCAACCGATCGATTTGCGACAAAGCGCGCGACTTGTCTCCCGAGCGCAAGCTCATCAAAGCGCGCTCTTCGATCAGCTCGACTTGAGCCAGATCGATTCCCGCTTCGTCGTAAGATCGAATCGCCCTTTCGTAGGATTCCCCGGCGCGCGCCAAATCACCCCGTTCGCGATACAAATTGCCGTAAGCCTCAAACGTCTCGCCCAGCTGGCCGACCATTTTGAAAAGTTGGCAGCCGGCGAGCGCTAAATCGAGGTGTTGCTCGCTCTTTTCCAGCTCGCCACGATAGAGATGACATCGAGCGATGTTGAGGTGAGCCGTAGCCTCCTGGGGAATCGGCGGTAAATCGACGTCGCCGCGCAACATGCGACCCAACCAGCGCAGGGCCTCGCCAAAATCACCTCGCATCATCGCCGGCAAACCGAGATTGTGCGTTACCAGTCGAACATGGTGCTCGTCGTGTTGTTCTTCGGCAGATTGCAGCGCGAACCGAAATTCGCGCTCGGCTGCGGCCCATTCGCCCTTGGTCACAAAGCAGTTTCCGCGCGTGTTTGAACATTTGGTGCGAATGATCGAATTCGCTGGGGTTAGTTCCACCGCGCGATCCAGGTACTGGAACGCGGCGTCATAGTCGCCGTGACGGCGGGCAATCGTGGCCATCGAATGCAGGGCCTCGGCCTCACCCTCCTGATCGCCTTTCTCATGCAAACCGGCAGTCGCGCGGCGAAACAGACTGAGCGCCGACTCGAAGTCTCCCCGCAGGCGAGCGACTTCGGCGCGATAGGCAACGGCTCGCGGGTGTGCTTCCAGCGCGGCGGCCGGAAGCTTTTCAGCCAGCATCGAGAGGGATGCGAGTTTTCCTGAGGCAATCCAGCTATCACCGTGTTGCGCGATAATCTCGGCGGCGCGATCGAAGTCTTCCGCTTCCAGCATGTGCTGGGCAGCCTGGTCCCAGGCCTGCAAATCCAAAAAGTAGTTGGCCAGGCGCGCGTGCTCCGAAGTCAGCCCGTTCAAACCAACTTCAGCGCGCAGCCGGCGCCGCAGAAAGCTCTGGAATAATGGATGAAGCCGGTACTCCTCACCGGTCCGATCGCTGGCGATGGTTATGAAGACATTGCCGCGCACGAGTGCCGGCAGGACTACTGACGATCGAGCTTCGGGAAAGAGCCGCGCGCAGGTTTCCAGCTCAATGCGATCGAGCAGCGCTACGCGCATCAGAAATTGCTGGACATCACGAGCCTCAGCCGCGAACACCTCTTCAGCAAAATATTCAAAGATGTCGCGTTCGGATTGGTGCAAGACGGCCAGCGGATCCAGACCCTTCTCTGGCGCAGCCGCGGCGACCTGTCGCTGCGCCACCTGCCGGACCAGTTGCAACGCCGTGATCCAGCCGTGGGTGCGCTCGCCGTATTCGCACAACTGCTCGGGAGTCAGGGACAGGCCAAAGACTTTTCGCAATAATTCCTGGGTTTCATTGTCAGTGAAAAGCAGGTCCCCGCGATCGATGAACGAAAGTGAATCCTGTGAACGCAACCGCGCCAAAGTCAGGGGTGGAATCTCGCGCGAGATGATCACGATGTGAATAACATCGGGCAGGTACGCGATCAGACGGTCCAGAATCGCATGCACCGGCGTCTCAGCGCCGAGATGGTGATAGTCGTCGAGCACCAGGATGAGCTGCTGCTCAAGGCCTTCGAGTATTTCGTTCAGGAGGACGTCGGCCGCACGCTCGGGCTGTTGTGCGAGCGCCTGGGCCTGTTGTAGATAAGCCAGCGTCGTCTCGCCAAAGTCGGGCACGCGTTGCTGGATTCCGTACGCGAGATAACCGAGGAAGACGGCCGGATCCGCATCTGTATGATCGAGTTGATACCAGACGTAAGGCCGATCCTGCTGGCGCAGAAAATCAGCGACCAGAGTCGTCTTGCCTGAACCCGCATTCGCGGTAACCAGCGTTACCGGCAAGGTCAGATTTGCCGTCAAACGTTCGAGCAGACGCGGCCGTCCCAGAATCTCGGGTGCTGGTCTGGGCGGTAGCAGCTTGGTGCGAAGAAAGAAGGACGTTCCGGCCGTCGCCGGGCCTGCCGGTGCGATTTCCGAAGCGAGCGGGCGTTTCTGCCTGGGCATCGAGGGTTCCGGTAGAGAGTCTTCCAGGAGCGTGCGGAGGTTAGCATAGCTCAAAGTCATACTTCTACAGACCGGAAAACCGTTCAGGATCGCCGCGCCGTCCGCGGCGCTGATGATCGGATGCGGGGAATGATTCGGTTCAGGCATTGACCAGCCCACACGTCTGGGGAAAAGTCCCTCTCCCCCGACGCGTTTGCGGAGGAGAGGTCGGGGTGAGAACTACCTGTCTACTTCTACGTCTGAAAATCCGGTGCTTGCGAAAGCGCCGAAAAGCTGGCCCGCCGCAACAACAGGAAATTGTCCGCCAGGGCCCGACCGGCTTTGCCCGGCGTAGACGCAAAATCAGAAATCATGGCTGCCTTGCCATTGGTGTGAATCCAGGCCACGCGGGCATGCTCGTCACTCAACCCGTAGGTCTTAAATAACGTGACGGCTTCCTCAAGAGTGAAAGCCAATTCACTCTCTTCCAGGACTCGCAGCATTTGTTTTGAACGCAAACGCCAAAGCGGAGTGGGCGGCAAGCTGCGGCAGGTAATCAGGACATGCACATCCGGCGGCAACAGCGGCAACCAGCGACGAAAGAAAGGCACCACCCACTCGGCGTCGTAAACCAGGTGCAAATCCTCGATGACGATCAGCAGCGGCTCGCCTTTTGTTTCTCCCAACTGAAACACCAGCGCATCAGCCAGCAATTCGGCGCTCACCGTTTCCGTCCGGCTTAGTTCCAGCAACTGTTCCGACCCCAGCGCGGGCCGTTGCAATCTGACAGCGGTCACCAGGTACTCGCAAAACAGACGCAGGTCGTTGTCGGCGGCATCGACCTTGTACCAGGCCACCACGCGGCCGGCGCGGCGCGCAAAATCGGCGGCCAGCGCTGTTTTGCCGGTCCCGGCTCGGCCATTGACTACCGTCGCGTTGGTCGAGATCAGATTTTCAGTCAGCAGTTTTAGCAGACGCGGCCGCGACGTTCTGGGTCCCGACTTCGGAATGGCGATTTTGTCGTGAATAAAGTGTTCTGCGATCCTCATAAGCAATGCCTTCGCCGGGATAGAATCTGACGCTCCACGAGTCGTGCTGAGCGATGCTCGGATTATTGCTATGCCCCCTTGAGGAATTCTTGAGGCTGGGCGAAGGAGTCAGAACCGGGAGCGATAGCGACCGGGGTTAGCCTGCGGTCACGACTCCGACGAAGCGTCAAGGACCTGGATTCTCGTGGGATTTTCTCTAGCCCAGGCGTTTACGCCGGGGTGCGAAACAGGAGGCGCCACTGAAGCCCCATTAATGGGGCTTTTGAAATTAAGCCGTCTTCGTTCCCCAGGCGTAAACGCCTGGGCTACGGAAAAGTCATTCAACTTGGAGCATTGCCAACGCACCCGGTCGCTAACGCTCCGGGTACTGACTCCAGTATCCTTCCTGGATGAAACGGTTTGTCCGGAGCCTGATTAGTGTCGGCCTGGTGCTGGCGGGAATTGCTTCAGCCGCCTTTGGGCTGAAGGGGTTCCTCTTGTCCAGCCGTTTTATCGATGGCGGCGTGACCGGAATTTCGATGTTGCTTTCGGACCTGCTCCACTTGCCGCTTTCCGTTCTGATCCTGGTTATCAATCTTCCTTTCATCGCGGTCGGCTATCGTTCCATCGGCCGGGCGTTTGCGCTCAAGAGTGCGCTGGCAATCGCAGGTCTTTCTCTCTGTCTCGCCTTCGTCAAATTCCCCGATGTAACTCCTGACAAACTTTTGACAGCCGTGTTCGGAGGGGTGTTTATCGGGGGCGGCATCGGGTTGGCAATCCGCGGCGGCGCAGTCCTGGATGGCACGGAAATCGCCGCCCTGCTCGTCAGCAAAAGCAACAACCTGCTGAAGGTCGGCGATGTCATCCTGATCCTGAACATCGTCATTTTTCTGATCGCCGCCTTCTTCCTGGGAGTTGAATCGGCTCTTTATTCGATTTTGACCTACGCGGCGGCGTCGAAAACGATTGACTTTCTGCTTCACGGGATTGAGCAGTACACGGCGATTACGATCGTCTCTGCGAAGAGCGAAGAGATCAGGGATGCAATCATCAACGAGTTGAATCGCGGGGTGACGGTTTTGCGAGGGCACGGGGGCATGGGCAGCACCGGTCCCGGCACCGAGGACCAGGCAATCCTCTACTGCGTCGTGACGCGACTGGAAATCGGCACGATCAAGACTGCCGTGAAAGACATCGACCCAAACGCATTCATCACGACCAATGCGCTGTCCGATGTGGAAGGCGGACTGATAAAGAAACCGGCGTTTCATTGAAGGCATTGCTCAACAGTTGGTCCACCTCTCTTCAGGCCGGACTTGAGCCCCCGTCGCATGGCGTAAGGAATCAGCAGAACCGTAGCGGCAATCATGAACCTGACGCATCAAATTGACCTTAGGGCTTCGAGGCAGCACCAAAGGTGCGCAAATGCAACAGCCTGGGGCAACGCCCGAGGTAACAAGCCGACAAATCCCGCAGCGCTGAAGGCGCGACATAAGCTCAAAGCGGTTCATTGCAGCTCCCGAGTTTCCGTCCTTATTGCGCGCTTTCAGCGCTTTAACCATTTTCAATTCTCGACCTGGGCCGTTGGCCCAGGCTTTTACATCGCGCGCCGTTGGCGCTCTAAATCCCGACTGACTGAAATCGCGAAGCGAAGGATTGTCAGAAATCACCACCCGCGATAAACTCTCGCTGCTTCGAATCAGTAATTGTCAAAAAGGCAGCGCGCGGTTAACGCGTCCGCTCGGATTCAGAATGAACAAAGGAGTTAACTAATGAAGAAAGGTCTCTGCATTATTTTCTTACTGGCTGCGGCGTCAATCGCGTCGGGGCAATCGACGGCGGCTCCGGCGTCGACTCAAACCCCGGGCCAGACGCCGGCACAGCCGAAAGCCACGCCGGTCGTTCCGCACACGAATCTGAAAGTCGGACAGGCCGCGCCGGATTTCACCCTGCCCAGCACCGTCGTCGGCGCGGATGGCCGCAGCGTGCGCTACAAACTCAGTGATTTCAAAGGCAAGAAAAATGTCGTGCTGGCATTCTACGTGCTGGCCTTCACCGGTGGTTGAACGAAGGAAATGAAGGCGTATCAGGCTGATATCGCCAAATTCGAAACTTCGGACACTCAAATTTTTGGCCTTAGCGTAGACAGCGTTCCCGCCAATAAAGAATTCGGCAAACAGAACGGCATTACCTTTCCCTTACTCAGCGATTTCAAACGCACGGTGGTCAAGGACTACGGCATCTTCAATGAAGAAGGTGGCTATGGTAATCGCGCCACGTTTGTGATCGATAAGGATGGCATCATTCAGCACATTGATGAGGGCAGCGTGGCCATCGATCCCACAGGCGCCTCTGACGCTTGCAACATTCTGACGCACAAGAAAGCCACGCCTTAGATCTCGGGTGTGGGGGAGACCGATGAAAATCTCGATCATCCGAAAGCCGCTCCGGGTGGTTTCGTTAGTGCTGTTGACTGCGTTGGCCTGCTCTTTCGGCTCGTCACCAACCGCGACCTTCAAAGGTTTTATCGAAGCTCAGAAAAATAAAGACGTCGCGGGGATGAAGAAAAGGCTTTCAAAGAGATCGCTGGTGATGGTGGAAAACGCGGCGCTGGCCGAGAGCAAAACCACTGACCAGGTCCTTGCTAACGACTACCCGACCGTGCAAGCGCAGAAAGCTCCGGAGCTGCGCAACGAAAAAGTTACCGGCGACAGCGGCACCCTGGAAGTTAAGTACGATGGCGTGACAGAGTGGCAGACGATGTACTTCGTCAAAGAGGACGGGGATTGGAAGATCGCCTTCGATAAGACTCTCGACGAGCAGATAGAGAGGCTAAAAAAGGCGAAGTCTTAACGCGGCACGCGCGGCCTTTGCCAAAGTCTGAGAGCGCCTCATCTTATTCACACCGGGCTTTAGCCCGGTGACCCAGAGCCGTGAAGATTCAAAAACCGTTCAACGGTTTCTACATAGTCGACTCACCAGCATCTCTCAGCGGTAAATCCGGTATGGGAATCCCGAAGGGATTCATACCGCGATTGAATTCTGCAAAAGGCTTCTCGGCTGGCTGGTGACGTAACTTCCTCAGGCCCAGCCACTCAGTGATCTGTCAAGAAGGCAAACCGTTAAAACGGTTTCACGCATCTTTTCGTGCGGCTCATCATGGGGCTAAAGCCCGGTGTGAATGAGAGGGTGAACTACTCGAGTTTTTGCGGCAAAGCCGCACGCGCATGGTGCGCCCTCATTTCACGGGCGAGACGCCCGTGCCACTTATCAGGGAATCGCGATCCACGTCATTGCGCTGCCCGTCCGTCCGCTCTGTCTGTCGCGCACTGCCACGCGCACCTGATAGAGGCCCTGAGGCAATCGCAGCAGTTGAGTCCACTTCACGAAACGATCATTGCGACTGAGAGCTTCACGCGGAATCTCCAGCTTCTGCCTGAAGGTCGAACACACGCCGCGATCGTCAATAGCCGCTCCCAGCACGTCAACCAACGCAGTCTCTTTGCCGCTCGGGCTATCGAACGCCAGCATGCGACTATCGATTTTCATTGAGAGGTTCAGTAGCTGGCCCTTCGGATCCGGATCAATGTTCGCGGCCAAAAAGGTCGGCAGATCCGGGCGAGGATACAACGACGCAAGCGCCGTTTTCAGATCATCTTCCGATGAAGTAGTCGAGGAATTGGCAGTCTTCACAGTCTGATCAGTTTTCAGCTCGAAATAGTAGCGTCGCGTTCGCACCTTCAAGTCCGGGCGGCCTTTCACTGTCACTTGAATGCTAGACCGCCCCGCCCGCTGCTTTTCGGTGTCGGGACGCCAGCCGAGCAAATAGTAAGCAGAATTCTCGGCTAACGCTTCGGAAATGCCTTCGTCCAGTGCGTTGGCATTCAGGTACGATCGGCCACCGGTCTCGTCAGCGAGAGTTTCGAGCGGTTCTTGCGGGGCTTTGCTCTCAACAATGCTGCGCCATGCGGTCCCACCGCTGTAGTCGGGATACTCGTTACGCGACACGTCGGCTCCTGGTCCAAAGAAAGCCGCTCGTGTATCCAGCGCATAAATCACTGCCCCGACGTCTGCTGCCTGTTTCCCGATGCGTTGGATCGACTCGGCTCCATTTGATCGCTTGATGTCCGCGATAAAGCCATCCGAGATAAAGAAAACCACTTTCCGGCCCGGCAGCGGACCAGTCGAACGAATCACATTCTCCAGGGCCGAGAGCGTAGCCAGTTCTGCGCTCTTTCCCTGTTGATTGATTTGCCGCACCCGGTTCTTGACCATCATCACGGCGTTGATCGGGTTTTGCATCTGGTATTCGCGCATCGTCAACGCCACGAGATAACTGAAAAGGCCCCGGTCCGCATGGTTCTCGACCATGTTCGCGTCGGCCTCGCTGATGGTCACTTTGCTGCCGGTAGTTTCGGGATTGTATTTCGGACTGAGACGGCTGACCGCTTCGCGGAGGACGGCTTTGTTGTCGGTAAGCTGTTGCAGGAAACCAATCTGGCCGCTCGTTGAAACGATCGCGACGCGATCGTTCGCTTTCATCTTGCGCTCCAGAAAGGTCAGCAAAAGCGCGCGCGCTCGCGACCAGCTCTCGCCGGCAAGATGGAGGTCGTCTACAAAGAAGAAGATCAGTTGCCCGCGATTGGAGTCGCTATTCGCAGTCGGGGCAACGGTTGCCGATTTTCCTGCGCGAGCGGCCTTTAGTTGCTTTTCTTCCTCGGGGCTGCCCGTCATCACCTCTTCAAAAAAGGTCAGCGACTGTGGCCCGGAATCAATTCGTAATTCAAACTGCTCCGGTTTTAAGCCGGGAATCGCGTGACCCTTTTTGTCGACGACGGTTACGTCGGTCTGAACCAAATCCGTGTTCACCCGGATGACGTCGTCAGCAGGCTCGGCAGGCTTTTTTGTTTGCGACGGCTGCTGGGCGATCACAGATGCCACAGATGCCACAGATGCCACAGACGCCGCGGACGCGCTCAAGGAAAGATAAAGTGCGAGAACGAAAATCTTCAGGGGAGAGCGACTTGTTTCATATCGCATGAAGCCGCCTTTCTTACTTAGTCAAAAGCGCCACGAGCGCATTAGCAGGCTGCTGAAAAACGATTTTGGAGTGCGGCGACTCGTCGCGGCTTTTGCGTTAGCCCAAAAGCAAGTATTGAAATTAGTGGCAAATCTAACGTGCGGCCAAAGCGGCGACGAGTCGCCGCACTCCAAATTATGGGCTCCAGCAATTTGAATAGCTTTTCAACAGCCTGTTAGAACGTTCGAACTTCCGGATCGCCGTCTTTGCTACACTCTTCTTCGGTCCAGCTCGTTAATGAATATTCCTTTTGCAGACTGCGAAAGACTACCACCTGCACAAACTCGGTCGTCTCTGCATCTTCGCCCTGTTTCTGATAACTAACTTTCAGGCAAAGCCGATAGTTGATTCCAGCAACAACCTGGGTCTCGGCCTTTGCGACCGAAACCAGTTTGTAGGTCAGCTCTTTTTTCTCTGACTGATCCTTTACCGCAAACTCAGCCGCGGCCGCGGCGCCTTCGTCAGCCTTATCGATCTCGCGGTAGCCGCCTGTTCTTTGGGCCAGCACCGCGACCGCGCCGAACAGCGAGACCACAACCGCGATTACCACGGCTCTTGAATTTCTTTTCATATTGACCCCCGAATGAAACCTTGAATTTAACGCTGCCACAATATCACGAGAGCAACCAACCGCATTAATAATGCAGTTTGGAATAAATGTCCGACGAACTTCAGTTTGTCGCCAAGGCTTCGACAAGCTAAAGCTTGTCGGACATTGGCATTTGGAGTCCACAGCTTTTTCTATCGGAAGTAAGCCGTACAGGCTTTACGCTTCAGAACCTGAGGTTCACCCGCCGCGTTCTTAAGATTCAATCCGGCGGCAGTCGCCGTCCCCGTAAACTTTTCATCACCTACCGAAAAGCTGACGCTTTTGCCTTTAACTTCTGCCGGAACAAACTCGGGCTTTGGATCTTCGGCGCCGCCCTGGGCAATCTGCACGATCGCGTAATGGCCACCTCCGGCGGGAACGATCACGACTCGCATTCCTTCGAGATCGCCAGAGTCCTTACCGACGGTGAAATTTTCGTAAACGCCAGGCACAGTAACGATTGGCTGGCCAAAGTTCTTGGTAATCGCGACACTCAATCCCACGACTGCAACCAGGCAAAGCAGGGCAATTCGAATAGTCAACTTCATTAAGTAACTCCTCCTACGATTTTTATTCAACTGAAAATGTAATTGTTTGCGAAGTGCTGGCGCCGCCGTTCCGATCCGTCGCCGAAACCTGCAGCGTGTACGATCCCGGCCTCAAGTCAGCCAAAGCAATTTCTGACCAGTAAGGTAGCCGCCACCCATCTTTAGAAACGTCCGGCGGAATCTTACCCGGCGAAACAGTCATTACCGGCTGATTGCCGCGGAGGATGCGAGCCTCAATCCACACATCAGGCGCGCCGGCGCTACGCGAAGCGTTATAGACATAGGTTTGAAAACGCAACACGGAAGTGCGCGCAAAGCGACGATCGACTTCGATCGGAACTGCTTGCGGCTCGCGAATCGAAGCGTTGTCGATGCTGCTTTCGGCTCGACGCTCACCGAGAAACAAACTGCTCATAGCCAATTGCGGCGAGGCGCTTTTGGGAACCTCAATCCATTCCATGGTGCTGCCCGTGCGCCCTGAAGATCTCTCCCGAACGGCGACGCGCAGCTGGTACAGGCCGGGACGGACGTTCAAATGCTGATTCCAAATAACGGGCAGGGGCGTCTGGCCGGCCGGTCGCGGCGTCACCGTCAGCACCTGTTTGAAACTATAGATCAGGCCGCGATCGTCTATGGCCGCGCCAATCACGTCAATTTCACTTTTCTGCGGCGCACCGACCGACTCAAAATTGAAAAGCTCTCGCGGAAGTTGCATCGCGGCCTGGAGCGTGAATCCGGCGTCGGCATTCCGAACATATCCAACCGAAAGCGAAACCGGCAGCGTGCGGAGCGGTTGTGACGAGCCCAGCGCCCCCAATATCTCAACTTCAGGATCAGCTATGGGTTTCGCACCTCCAACGGCCTTTGTTTGAAATGGCTTGTCGCTGACAAAGTAAGCGCGACGCAGACGGACCTTCAAATCAGGACGTCCTGAGATGCTGATTTCGAGCCGCGCCTTGCCGTTTCTCTCAATTTCGGAATCAGGTCGCCAGGCCAGCAAATAATAATTCGAGGTTTCGGTCATTGCCTGCCCCAGATCCTTGTCCAACTCTGTCGAGTTGATGATCAGGCGCCCGCCGGTTGCATCCGCCAAAACGTTCAAAGGCTCGCGGGGTTCGATCAGCTCTCCCATGCCCACGCCGCCGTGGCGGCTGGTCATGTCAACATAATCATTGTTGCTGGCATCGACGGCCGATTCCAGAAAGGTCCCGCGCATGTCGACGGAATAGACGACGGCGCCGGATTGCGCCGCGATTCGCGTCGCCTGGTGCAGTAGGTCTTGCGAGATGGAGCGCCGCGCGTCGACGATAAAGCCGTCGGAAAGAAAGAAGACCAGCTTGCGGCCCGGCAGGTTAGCTGAAGACTTCATCAAGTTTTCCAGCACGCTCAATGTGTTGTTGGTCGCCACCTTACTTTGCGAGTTGATTTGACCAAGACGACTGCGAAGCAACCGGGCCGCCTGGCCGGCGCTATCGTTGCTGTGATCGCCGCGCAGTGAGCCGAGGCCCATGCCGTACTCGACCTTCACCGACTCCATGAGGTAAGCAAACAAGCTTCGATCGCCCGATTCAATCCGGCTCGCGACATATTCGCTGATGCGAGTGCTGCCCGCATACGTTTCTGTACTCTTTTTGTAGTTAAGACGGGCAATTGCTTCGTGCAGCACCGCGCTGTTGTCGGTCAATTGCTGGAGAAAACCGATTTGGCCGCTGGAGGAAACGATTGCCGCGCGATCCTCAGGATTCAGTTGGTTCTCAATAAAGTGAAGCAGAGCTTTCCGGCCGCGGGCCAAACTCTCGCCGCTCAAATGCAGGTCATCGACAAAGAAAAAGATTAGCCGCCCCGGCCGGCTGGCGGTTTTTTGATTGGCAGGAGCGGCAGTTGACCGCCCCGCGTTGACCTGCGCCGCCTCTGAACTGCTGCCGGAAGTAATCCGTTCGAAGATGGAAACAGTTTTCGTCTGGCCATTCAGCGTGAGGACGAACTGTTCCGGTTTTAGACCGTCAACGAACTGTCCTCGCCGATCGAACACCATCACATCGGTTTGGACGAGTTCAGTGTTGATGCGGAGGACATCATCGGATTGTTGGGAAGGCGATGGGGTGGGGGTCTGGCAAACGACGGCCGACGCGAGAGCGACCAGCGAAAGACCCACGGCCAGAAACGCGAGCCGTAGCCGTCGGGCAATTCCGTTAATTGCTTTGCAAAATGTCATCCCGCTTCTCACGAACGCCATAGGCTCATTCACACCCGGCTTTAGCCAGGTAAACTGCGCAACGCCGAAGAGACGGAAAGCTTTAAACAGCATCCCACATATTTAACTCATCAAGCGATGGCTCTGCCACTCTGATGCGCGGCAAGTCTGCGACTTGCCGGCTGCGAACCCCTCTCTTTCATCGGGTCTTCGACCCGCAACGGTCAAAGACCGGTTAGACTAAATGAGCCACGTATCGGCAAGTCGGAGACTTGCCGCGCATCAGAGTGGCAGAGCCATTGCAGCGTAGCGAAGTTCGACGGAAGCCCGCGCGGAGTCAAGTATGTCATTGCCGTTTGAACAGTTTTCCCTTCCTCGTCTATCTTGAGGCACCCGGCTGAAGCCGGGTGACTGACATCACTCAACCATGATTCTGGTCTGTTGACTGACGCTGGTCTTGGTAACCTCGTCAGTAACCATCAATTCCAAAGTGTACCGCCCGGGCGCCACGGTGTTGAGCAGGATATCCCCATTGCAGACGATCCGCGCCTGGTCCTGCGAGGCGAGGGAAACCTTCTGCACCTGCGTATTTATGACGGCTTGCCCCATTCGCAAGAGGCGCGCGTGAAAAGAAAGATTGGGCGTCGATTGTCCGTCCTGTCCCTTCGTCGCGTTATAAATGAATGCCATGAAACCAAGATGCCCATTTCGCGCAAATCGATGGTCGACACTGAACTGGACCTGTTCCTTTGCAGGCCCTACATTCTCAAGACCGAGTAATAAGCTGCTCAGGCTAAGATGCTTTAGGGCGAGATTCGGTATCTCAACCCACTGCTGCGCACTGCCCACGCGACCGCTGTTGATGTCCCGCGTCGCCACGCGCACCTGATAAAGACCGGGCGCCAGCGCTAGCCGGCTGTTGTAAATACTCGAAGAATTTTGATTTCCACGCTCGCCCAGCGTATTGATGTTGAGCCGGGTTTGGAACGAGCCCGCCGGCTTGCCGCGATCGTTCACGACCACCCCCACCACTTCGACTACCGCGAGCTGTTTTCCGTCTTTCACCTGATATGAAAGCGTCTCGTTCGCCACCTCGACCGAAGTTGTCAGCACAGCTCCGCGCTCGGGAGTATCCAGATAAACCGCGGACAACGAGGTCAAGATCTCGCGCCTTGGACTTAGCGAGGTCAGGGCCTGTTGCATTTCCTGATGTGACTGCGCCGGAGTTTGAACTTCGGTGGTCGGTTTGGCTGGAGTCTTCGAACTGCCTGGCAAAAAACCGCGCGGCACGCGTACCTCGTATTCAGGATGGTCCGTAACGCGCACGGCGATGTTCTTAAAGCTGGTCAAAGCCTCGTCGTGATTGGTCGGACGCCAGGCGAGCAGGTAATACTCCGAAGTCTCATCCAGAATCTTATTGACCCAACGATCAAAATAATTCTGATTGCGCAACGCGCGGCCGCCGGTGTCTCCGGCCAGAGCATTAAGCGCGTCCTGCATCGCAGCTCCTTCGCGCAGCGAAGTGCTTTCCAAACGATTCTGTTTATCGAAGGCTACGTTGTTCGTGGCGTCGAGTTGCCCGGAAAACAAGCCCCGCGCATCGATGGTGTAAACGACCACACCAGATCGCAGGGCCGCGTCGGTAATCTGTTTCAACTTGTCGCGCGGGCTCTGGTTGCGTGGGCCGGTGTCCAGCAGGAAACCATCCGAGAAGAAAAACACGAGCTTACGCCCCGGCAGAAGCTTCGCCGATTGCATCAGGCTTTCCAGCGACACGTAAGTATTCATGATTACGGAAGCAGCTTGCAGCAACATCACGCGGGCGCGACTCTTAATCTGCAACTCGCAGGTCTCGCGCCGGTATCTGAGCGGATAGGCCTCTTGCAGACAGCGGTCGATATAGAAATCAAGAACACCCGGATCTTCGTTACGCTCGATCGCGAGCGCTGTGTACTCCGTCATGGGTGTGCGCGAATCGGTCAAATCTCCCGTCTTGTAAGCATGCTGAGTCAGACGATCGGCGGCGGCGCGCAAGACAGATTTGTAATCTGTAAACTGCTGCAGGAATCCGATGTCACCGCTGGTCGAAGCGATCGCCACGCGATCGTTTTCAGTCATTTCGTTATCGATAAACTGACTGAGCACTTTGCGCGTGCGTCCCAGGCTGTCCAGCGAAAGATGTAAATCATCGATGAAAAAGACGATGGTGCGGCCACGGGTCTCATTAACCGGCGAACTGTCAGGAGCCGCCTTTTCCTTTGATAACAGCTGCACCTCTTTCGCACTGCCGGCCCTGACCTGTTCAAAAAAACTTATCGGTTGAGACTTGCCTTCAACGGTCAATTCGAATTGTTCGGGTTTGAGTCCGCTAATGAAGCCCCCCTTCTTGTCGAACACCATGACGTCGGTTTGCACCAATTCAGTATTGATTCGGATGACCTCATCGGGCGATGGTTGGGAAGGAGTTGGACTTGGAGTTTGAGCTGATATTTGGAGCGGCAGAATCATTGCGCAGATCCAAAACAGGAAACTATTTATGAGGCAGTGTCCTGATTTGCCTTCGCGTCGAGGTGCGGAAACCCCACCGTCAGGGAGGGTGCCCGGGTTCATTGCACCCTCCCTGACGGTCGGGTTTCTGCCAATTCTCGTCATAAAAGTTGGCCGCATTTCGTCAAGGCCGCTTTCCCGCCTTCGCAAATGCTTTCTCGATCGCTGATTTCAAACCTGCCGTTGAATACTCAGTCAGAATCACGCCATTGATAAAGAACGTCGGTGTCGAATCGATGCCATAGCCTTCGCCTTCTTCCATGTCCTTGCGGACTGTTGGCTCGTACTTGCCGGAATCGAATTCAGTGTCAAACCGTTTACGATCCAAACCAACTTGCGTCGCGTACTTCTTCAGCGATTCCGTCTCGAGCGTCGTCTGGTTCTTAAAGAGTAAGTCGATATATTCCCAGAATTTGCCCTGGGCCTTGGCTGCTTCGGCGGCCTGGGCGGCGTTGAACGCGTTCGGATGAACCGAGGTCAGCGGAAAATTGCGGATCACGAAATGGACGCGATTGCCGTAGGACTTGAGCACCTCCTCAACGATCGGATACATACCGCCGCAAGCTGAACATTGAAAGTCGGTGAACTCAACTATGGTCACCACCGCATTGACGTCGCCCCGGGATGCGCCACTTGCGAGATTCACGTTCATCACCGGCGCCTCGGGTTCTTTCAGCAGCACTTGTACTTTGCCGGCGGCTCGTAATTTTTCGGCGAGCGCGACCTCTAATTTCGCCTGCTGTTCATCCTGGAGGTAACTGGCGATCGCGGTTCGGGCCTCGGCCAAATCGCCCTTGATGCGTGCTTTGTTGTCTTCATAAAACTTGGCGACTTCGGCTTCGGTGGGTGTCTTTAGCTTTTCGGTGATTTCCGTACGGACAATTTCCTCGGGGCCGACCTTGCGCTTGTTCGCTTCGGCTACTACCAGGAGATCGTTGATGCGGCGATCCAAAACCTGCCGGCGCGCGGCGTAGACTCGCATCTCGAGTTTGTAAGCATAAGCCTTCATCCGCTCGTTAATCGGGTCGACGCGCAGCGGTTCGCCGTCAACGGCCACCAAAACGGTGCCCGGCGCCAGGTTAGGAGCGTTGACGTCAGCGCTTTTCGTGACCACGTGCGTCATGCGCAAACGGCTAACCAGCGCCGCGTATAAGTCCTGACTGCGCTGGTTGCGAATGAAGTTGGCCAGTTCAGTGCGGACAGATTCGAGCTCCGCGCCGCCGAGCTGATCCCGATTCGCATCGTAGGCTGCTTTGATTTCCTGATCGGTCGGCTGCGGAATGCGCGAACTGACTTCGCTGGCGAGAATCTCGTCAGGGGTCTTGCCTTTTTTCTTTGCCTCTGCGGCTATCAACATTGACGCGACGCGCGCATCGACCGCGCGCTGGCGCGCTTCGCGAATCGCCTTATTCGGATCGGTGTAGTAGTCATGCAGGTAAGGATCCGGATCTTTGAGAATTATTTGATTGACCTGAGTTTCGATGTCCGAGGTCGAGATGGTTTGGTCCCCAAACACGGCCAGAGTCGTAGCCGTGATGTTGGCTGCCGGGACGGGCGTCGGTTGCGGAACCGCAGCCGCCGGCGTGGGCGTTGCCGCCGGCTTCGCCGTCGATGGTCGCGAGGTCGTCCCGCGACGTGTTGATTGGGCGGCGACGGCCGCCAGCGCAATAACGTTAATAAAAGCCAGGGCAACAATTTTTGTTTTGAGCATGAAGGAATCTTCCTGAGTGGACGCGAGCTTTCTGGAACAATGACCCGATAATACTGCGACTGGTACGCACGCTTCCAGCGTGCAGCGTGCCGGAGTGATGCGGTTTGATGTCCGACAAGCTTTAGCTTGTCGAAGCTTCAGCGACAAACTGAAGTTTGTCGGACATTTATTCCGAGATTGCGGGTATTGTTACCCGGTCGCTACCGCGCCCGGTACTGACTTCCCTGCCAGCTTCCTGACTGTTTCGAGAGTATCAATCTCGTCCGGATTCTTGTCCGGTCGCAGACGAACAATGCGCGGAAAACGTAGCGCAAATCCACTTTTGTGGCGGTTTGATGGCTGAACCCGGTCAAAAGTTACCTCTAAAACTATTCGCGGCTCGACAATTCGGACCCGGCCATGAGCGAATTGCTGAATTGTATGCTCACGAAACCACTCGGTCATCTCCGCGATTTCCACGTCCGTTAATCCCGAGTAAGCCTTCCCGATGTTCAAAAGTTCGCCATCGGTTTCGGCTCGGCGCACCGCAAAGGTGTAATCCGAAAGGACGCTGCGTCGCTTGCCATGGCCAAGCTCGACTGCGGTCACCACAACGTCGAGAGTTGCCAGCGCTTTCTTCAATTTCAGCCATTCACGACCGCGGCGGCCAGGCTTATAGAGAGAGGACGGGTCCTTAATCATCAGGCCTTCGTTACCCCGCGCCCGAGCCGCATCGAACTCGTCATCCAACGCCGACGCGTCAGCAAATCGTTTCGAGAGCGACAGTCTTACTCGCTCAGTCCCGGCCCCGATTATTTCTTCCAGGCGCACTCTTCTGACCTGCAACGGATCGTTGATTAGCACTTTGCCCGTGGCATACAGAAGGTCCCAGCCGACAAACACGACCGGGGTGCTCGCGAGCAGTTCCGCGCTCACAGTCTTACGGCCCAAACGCTTCTGCAAATCGCTGAAGGGCAAAATCTCTTCGCCCCGCGCGGTGATGATCTCGCCATCGATAATCACGTTCGTGGGCAAGGCAGCCAACGGCGCTTCCAGCTCAGGAAAGCGAATTGAAATTTCATCAAGCGTGCGAGAGTAAATTGCCACGCGTCCATTTTGCACATGCGCCTGCGCGCGAATGCCATCAAATTTATCTTCGACAAAGAACTCGCCCGGCATCGTGCGCGCAATGTCCGACAAGTCAGAGGCCGGCGTTGCCAGCATGAACTTGAGTGGATGAAACAAGCGCATTTCGACATCGCGCAAAGCGCCGGCCCGTGCGCGCAAAGCGGCTTCGCCGATGTCGCCGCGCAGCATGTTCGCCATCGACACGTCGGCCAACAGTTGCTTGAAGGCGCGCGCGCGATCGCATCTTCGACCAGGCCTTCGCGCAAACCGATGCGCAAATCTCCGGAAAGAAGTTTGACCAGGTACTTTGCTTCGAGCGGCGTAGCCCGCGCGAAAACCTGTGTAAGGGTTTGGGTCTTGGCATTCTTGCCCCGAGTTGTACTGAGACGCGCGAGCAATTCTTCTGTGCCTTCCAGCGAAATACTCGGCTGAGCGTCCGGCCTGGTCTCGACGAAGATCTCAAAAGCGACGTCACCGCCATCGCCCCAACGCGCGTAACGCGGGCCGAGACTTTCCGGATTGATGCCCGTTGCCGCGACCATCGCCTCACTCAGAATGCGGCCGCCCACGTTCGTCGTGCGCGCGTCGCTCTGGGCAAATTGCTGGCCCGCAAAATAGCGAGCCGCGCGAGCGAGATCGTCGTCACCAAGTTGTTCAAAGTAAGCTCCGAGCAACGCGGCCTTTTGGAGTTTTTTGGTCGTCGCCGCGACAGCTTCGGCAGTACGAGCGAAATTTTCAAGCGAGTTTGCAGGTAAGGTCATGTTCAGCCATTTTCGGCTTCGGTGGGCGTCATCGCAACGTCGCCCGACTACGAAGTGCCAGGAAATTCACCGCCTTATGAAAAAATTCCAGCGGAGGTCTGATAACCGTCGACAACCGAATGAAAATAGACGGTTCATGAGGTATGATGACGGCCAAAATACATTTGAGCGCTATTAAGACAGTAACTACGGCTCGCAAGTCACCCACAAGCCAGGAGGTTCAAATGAAAGTCCTAAGTCACTTCCGCTGCGTCAATGTGCTGCCTGATTCTCGCCGGTCGGCTTCATTTCACAATCTTCGTGCTCTTTATCTCTTGCTGATCATCTTCGCAGGTGCTCATTCCGGCGCCGCGCAGCCCGTGAAATTCAAATCTCCAGTCATGTATCCGGCAGGTCGCCCGTATGTAGTGTCGTCGGGGGACTTCAACGGTGACGGTAAAGTTGATTTAGTCGCCGGCGATCTAACCAATAGTGATTTAGTGATCCTTCCGGGCAATGGAGACGGCACGCTTAAAGCTCCGATTACTTACCATGTGAATCCCGCGCCCGGGTATCTTCTGGTAAACGATTTCAATAGGGATGGCAAGCTCGATCTGATTCTTGCCAATTCGACACCCGCTCAATTCAGCGTTTTGTTGGGAAAGGGCGATGGATCATTCGAGGCGCCTGCAAATTATCCAGTCGCAGGATTCCGCATCCTGGCGGCCGACTTTAACAATGACGGCAAGCCTGATCTGGTCACCCGATCCACGACCACGAGCCTCGCCGTACTCCTCAATAATGGCAACGGTTCATTTCAGAATCCGCAGGTCTACTCCGTGCCTCAACCGATTGTGCGCGTCTTTACGACGGGCGATTTCAACGGTGACGGCCTGATTGATTTATTTGCCTTCGGCAGAGATCTGATGAGCGACTCTCCCGCGTTTGTAAGCGTACTCCCCGGCAGGGGCGATGGCACATTCCAGCCGGCGATCAACTCAAATGGAAACTGGGCACTGGGCTCAGGACCATATTCCATCGTGGCTGGCGACTTTGATCGAGACGGAAAACTCGATGTCGCGTTTTCAGATGAAAACTTAACAATCCTGAAAGGGAACGGTGACGGAACCTTCAAAGCGCCAGGACCCCGAGTGCGCTTGAATAACACCTCAGCGGATCTAAAATTTGGAGACTTCAATGGTGACGGAAAGCTTGATCTCGTAACCTCCGGGGTCTTCTCAAGCGGCGCCCTTCAGGTCTTGTTGGGAACCGGCGACGGCAATTTCCAGAGTTTGGGAGACCAGATTACCGGCAGGAGTAGCGTTTCGGTAGTCGTAGCGGATCTCAACGGTGACACGAGACCGGATTTGGCGGGCAACATTGACGGTCAACTGGCAGTGGCGCTCGTCAACGTAACGCCCGGCGATCCTGATAGCACGGACTACTTTGTCCATCAGCACTACGCAGACTTTCTTGCTCGCGAGCCCGACGCCGGCGGCTTTGATTTCTGGGCGAGTCAGATCGCTTCGTGCGGCGCTAATCCGCAGTGCGTCGAAGTAAAACGCATCAACACTTCGGCATCCTTCTATCTGTCTATCGAATTTGGGCAAACGGCTTATCTGATCGAACGGTTGTATAAGACCGCTTATGGCGACTTTAGCGGAGCATCGAACGACGGCGGTGCCCATCAACTGGCGGTGCCGATTGTCCGCTTGAACGAACTGCTGATGGATACGGAGCAGATTAACCATGACGTCGTGGTGCTACGCGCCGGCTGGGAAAGGGTTTTGGAAACTAACAAGCAGAGTTTTGTGGCTCAGTTCGTTCAGCGCTCGCGCTTCGTCGCTGCCTTTCCACCTTCTACCACCCCAACAGCGTTCGTCGATATGTTAAATCAGAATGCCGGGAATGTTCTGTCACCAGCTGAGCGCGCGACAATGATCGAGCTGTTTGGCAGTGCAGGCGATAGCAGCAGTCTCACCATTCGCGCGCAAGTGCTCAGACAAATTGCCGAAAACCGGAATCTGTATAACTCCGAATTCAACCGCGCGTTTGTCCTGATGCAGTACTTTGGGTATCTGCGCCGCAATCCCAACGATGCTCCTGAAACAACGCGCGACTACACCGGCTACGATTTTTGGTTGAAGAAGCTAAATCAATTTAGCGGGAACTTCGTCGAGGCGGAGATGGTCAAGGCCTTCATAACTTCAATTGAATATCGTCAGCGGTTCCAGCCTTAGCTGGACCCCGGGGCGTGCAAACCGACGCTCAGCGATCCCGCGAAAGATCCCTGCAACCACTCAAAGCGAATCACGACTCCATCAAAGTCGCGGGAACGTGGAGGGCTTCCGATTCAGTCGGGAGACCAAAGATTTCGGGGTGGAGAATTCGGGCCAGGATCTCGACCCCGTCCACGACTCTCGGACCTGGTCGGCTGAAGTAAGAAGTTGCGTCCGTCGCCCATACTTCATTGTTGCGACACGCCGGCAAATCGTTCCAGCCTTCCGGCAGCTTAGCCGTGGGCAGCTGGCGCAGAATGTCTTCCTTGTAATAGCCGCAGGGAATCAGAACAATCACTTCCGGCGCGTAGGCGCGAATTTCCTCTGAGGTCGTCGTGACACTCGGCTTACCGGCTTTGCCAAAGGCATGATCGCCGCCCGCAATCGCCACCTGTTCCGGCACCCAATGACCAGGAGCAAACGGCGGCTCGAGCCATTCCAGCATTAGCGTGCGCGGGCGAGAGACCTTTGAGGTTTTCTCTCGCACTTGATCAAGACGCGTCGTCAACGACTCGACCAACGTGTCAGCTTCGCGCACGCGGCCGGCCAGCTCCCCCACCATGCGAATGTTCGCAAAGATGTCCTCGATCGTGTTCGGCTCCAGCGAAACAACTTTGACATCAGCCTCGAAAGCACGCGCGGCCTGAGCGACGATTTTGTAGCTGACCGCGCAAACGTCGCAAAGCTCCTGAGTCAGGATCAAATCAGGATTCAGTTCGCGCAGCCTGTTTTCATCGAGATCGTAAATCGAACCATGACCATCCAACTGCGAGCGCACCGCGTGATCGATTTCCGCGCTGGTCATCGTCTCGTGAGAAATGCGGCTGGCCGTCAGTCGCGGCCGGTCCGTGATGGCCGCTGGGTAGTCGCATTCATGGGTAATGCCCACCAGCTCGTTTTCCAAACCGAGCGCGCAGACAATCTCAGTCGTCGACGGCAAGAGAGAAACAATTCGCATGAACGGAATCACAGATTGCGGGAGCAGGTCAGGCCTGTCAAGCGCGAGAGGAGGCGGCGGCAGACTTTGCCTGCGGTGAGACAGTCGATGAGCTTCGACCAGGAAAATCTTATTCACACCTCGCTTCAGCGAGGTGGTTGGGCCGAATCAAAAGCAGCAGGCAACCGTTTCAACGGTTTTACAGGGAAGCCGTTGAAACGGCTAAGCAATGCCGTTTCAGTGCCCTGTCACCTCGCTGAAGCGAGGTGTGAACGAGAACGACACCTAAGCCGTGATTACTATTTGCCGCGAGATTTTCGTCCATTCTGTACGCGCGCTCGCCATCGCGCTACAATCTGGTTTTCCGACTAAAGGTTTTAGGCCGTATTCTTATTAAGACATGTATTTATTGATTCTAGATTCGCTTGGCAGTACCGAACTGCTGGTAATCCTGGGAGCTGCGTTGATCTTTTTCGGCCCGCGCAAACTGCCTCAATTGAGCCGGCAACTCGGCAAAAGCCTCTCAGAATTTCGCCGCGCGTCCGAAGATTTCAAACGCACCTGGGAACGCGAGGTCAATCTGGACAACCTCGACAAAGACGTCGAGCCCGACGCGACCAGTTCCATTCTCGACAAGGCCACCGAAAAGATTCGCGCTGCCCGAGAAGCCGCCGCCCTGGATTCCGCCGGAGTTTCGGCCACCGCCGAAACAATCGCGCCATCCATAACGCCGATCGACCCGGCGCTTGTCCAGCCGCGCGCATCCGCCTCTGCGACTGAACCCGAAGTCTCTCCAACAGCATCCGCCAAACATGAATGGCTCTAAAGGAGTCCTACACAGGCCGTAAGTCTGTGCCACACCTATGGCTCGTTTGCGATTAATTAAATCCGACAGAAAGAAGGAGAAGCGCGAAGACGATTCCGGCGGGCAGATGTCTTTCCTTGAGCATCTGGACGAGCTGCGCACACGTCTGATCCGCAGCATCGTCTTTGTTGTGGTCGCCGCGACTCTGGCCTGGTTTGTTTCTGGGCCTATCTATAGTTTTTTGGCGCGACCGATCAATCACGCCCTCGCGGAAGCGCAGCAGGCGCGACAAGTAACGATTGCCGGCCTCAACGGACAGCTTTTCACGGTTCCGTTGAACTCGCTCCATCAAAACGACAAGGTGCGCTACATTTTTCCTGAGCTGACCAGGTTGGGTCCCGCATCGATCCCCGCCGGCGCGTCGGTCTCGGCTCGCGTCGACAAAGACGCCCAAGGCCTTGGTCTTTTCACTGATGAGCCGTTCACATCCGGCAACGAAATAATTCCCAAAGACGTAAAATTACCGCTCGATCTCAACAGGGGCTACGAGCGACTGACCGATCCCAGTGAAAAGCTGATCGTGACCACGGCGCTCGAGCCTTTTGCCCTTTACGTCAAAGTTTCCTTGTATGCGGCTATCGGAGCCTCGGTGCCCTTTCTGCTCTGGCAGATTTGGGGCTTTGTAGCACCCGGCCTTTATCCGAACGAACGCAAGTACGTGACTCCGTTCATCACGCTCTCGAGTACTTTTTTCCTGCTCGGCGCGGCTACCGCTTATTACGTAATCTTTCCGCCGGCCGCCAAGTACCTGTTGGGAGTTGGTGAGGATTTTCGTCTGTTGCTCAAGGCCGACGACTACTTTGATTTCATCATTCTGTTGATGCTGGGCATGGGACTCGTGTTTCAAATGCCGGCGATTACCTACGTGCTGGCACGGATGGGTATAGTCACGGCGACCTGGATGCTCAAAGTCTGGCGCGTTGCGATCATTGTGATTCTGGTGGCCGCCGCGGTTTTATCGCCGACCAATGACATTCCCAACATGCTGCTTTTTGCGGCGCCCATGCTGGTGCTTTACGTCATTTCAATAATCGTGGCGGCCATCTGTGGCCGGCAAAGACGAACGACCTAGGGCTGGGTCAGTACCATCCACGTCAGCGGATGGGTTAACGGAGTTCTTTGGAGAGACTCATGCCACCTCTCTGTCCCATTCGCTTACGCGAATGGTACTAACTCCAATCGCCGGAAGAGCAGAAAACCCTTAGTTACAAGGCAACTTTTCGGGCTTTTCGCCGCATCTTGACTCTGGTTCAAGCCAAACCTAGAATTCGTTGATAGTCTCCGTGTCCGCGTTACTGACTCATAACAACCGAGGCCGAGTCGCCTGAATAGTTTCCATAGTTTTTCGCAGGAGTAATTCACATGTCATCACGCCGTTTGCGCCGTCTGGCCGTAGCTCTTCTGACCCTGACCTTTGCCGTGCTTTTGAGCCTGGCCCAAATTGGCCTGGCACAAAAAGCTTCGCAGGATCAGGATCCGATGAACAAGGCTCGCAAGGAAAAGGCCGAGTTGAAGAAAGCCTACAAGGACTGGCTGGACAAAGACGTCACCTACATCATCACTGACGAAGAGCGCAAAGCGTTTAAGAAACTGGAAACCGATGATGAGCGTGAGCGTTTCATCGAAGAGTTTTGGCGCCGTCGCGATCCCGATCCGGACACCGACGAAAACGAATACCGCGAGGAATACTACGAACGAATCGCCTACGCCAACGAGCATTTTGCCTCGGGAATACCGGGCTGGAAGACTGATCGCGGTCGGATCTGGATCATGTACGGCAAGCCCGATGAAACCGAAACGCACCCGTCCGGAGGCCACTACAATCGCGAGTCTTATGAAGGCGGCGGCTCGACTTCGACCTATCCGTTTGAGCGCTGGTTCTATCGATACCTTGCGGGCGTAGGTTCCGGAATCGAAATCGAGTTTGTCGACCCGACCGGCAGCGGTGAATATCGCATCGCGCGCAATCCGGATGAGAAGGACGCCTTATTGCACGTGCCCGGAGCCGGCCTGACGATGGCAGAAGAGATGGGCCTGGCCGACAAGTCTGACCGCATCACCGGTGTCGGCGGCGTCGGCATGCAAAACTACATGCGCGAACAGGACAGCCCGTTTTCGCGTTTGCAGATCCTGACCGATCTCCAACGGCCACCCCAAATCAAATTCAACGAACTGGCTTCGGCGGTTAACACGCCAATCATTGAAGACAATCCTCTCAGTTTTGATCTGCGCGTGGACTTCTTCCGCCAATCGGACGAGCGCGTGATTACTGCGTTCACCATTCAGACGGACAATCAGAATCTGGTTTTCAAAGACAGCGGTGGCCTGGCCCAGGCCCAGCTGAACATCTTTGCGAAGATTACGCACGTGTCTGGCCGCCGGGCGGGCGTCTTTGAAGATCCGGTAATCACCCGCGCCACGCCGGAAGAATTGACCGAAGCGAAAGACCGCAAGTCTGCTTATCAGAAAGCCGTCGCGCTGGCGCCGGGCCGTTATCGTGTCGATGTGATCGTTCGCGATATCGAGTCGGGAGCCACCGGCGTGAGGCACCAGGGTTTCGAGGTGCCAAAGTACGATACGGCAAAGTTGTCCACTTCAACTCTGGTGTTGGCCACCAAACTCGAAGGCCTGGGAGATCAGCCCGCCGTCGGCATGTTCACCATCGGCAACGTGAAAGTAATTCCCAACGTCTCCGGCACATTCCACCGGGGCACGCCGGTCGGTGTCTACATGCAAATCTATAACGCCGGCATCGATCAAACGACCCTCAGACCTTCAGTCGATGTTGAGTACGCCCTGATGAAGGACGGAAAAGAGATCGGCAAGCAGGGTGAAGACTGGCGCGGCACCAGCGATGCGGGACAGCGCCTGACGCTGGCCCGGCTGATCAATTCAGCCAACCTGGCTCCCGGCGACTATGCCGTCGAAGTACGGGTCAAAGATCGCGTCAGCGGCCAATCGCTGATCCAGAGCGCAAAGTTTATCGTGGTGCAATAGGCACCAGGATTTAGTTTCGGGTTTCGGGTTTCGAGTTCCTAGTTCACTGGTGCTAACACGAACTAGAGACCCGAAACTCGAAACTGTTTTTTAGTTGGTCTCCCCTGACCTCGTCCGGCTTACTCCACTCCGAAAGGAAAAACCATGGTCAGCCGAAATTCGGTCCGGATTGCGGTTCTGATGGGACTAGCTGTGTTCATTCCTCAGGCTTTATCACAAAGCGCCAGGCCCTCAAACCCTCAGGACAAGCAGCGAAAGATTAAGCCTGAGCCAGACCGGGCTTTTATCGACTGGCTCCGAGACGTGGAGCCGATCCTGACGGCTGGTGAAATTGACGCCTGGAAGAAATTGACAACTAACGAAGAGCGCGAAAAGTTTATCGAAATCATTTGGCACAAACGCGACCCTGATCCGGATACCGAAGAGAACGAGTATCGCGAGGCTTACTATGAGCGTCTCGCTTACGTGAACGAGCATTTCAGCTCAGGCATTCCCGGTTACAAAACTGATCGCGGCCGGATCTATCTCAAGTACGGCAAGCCTGACGAAATCGATTCACATCCGGCCGGCGGCCGTTACGAACGAGAGGCAGCGGAGGGCGGCGGCTCGACTTCAACTTACCCGTTTGAGCGCTGGTTCTATCGAAGTATTCCCGGGCGGTCCGGCGTCCAGCTTGAATTCGTCGATCCGGCCGGCACCGGAGAATATCGTTTAGCGCTCAATCCGTTTCAGAAGGACGCCATGCTGACGGTTCCCGGGGCCGCGCCGACCACCGACGGGCGAAGTCAGGCTGAATACCTCCAGGCCTCTTTTGGCGTTGGTAATCCCTTCTCAATGCGCCAGCAGGATTCCCCTTTTGAGTGGCTCGATCTTTATAGAATTGTGAACGCCCCTTTGCCGGCGCCGAAAGATGATCCGTTCGGACCAAGCACTACCGGCATCCTTATTGAGGACAATCCGATCAGCTTTGAAACCAGTTTCGGATTCTTCAAGCTGGACGACAATCGTGTCATCACCACGATTACAGTTCAGGCAGAAAATAATGAATTGCACTTTGAAGACAGCGGCGGAGTGCAGGTGGCCACCATGAATATTGCGGGCAGCATCCTGAACGTTTCCAACCGTCGCGTTAATTTCTTTGAAGAAGTGGTTAAGACGACGGCCACGCCGCAGGAATTGATCGAAGCCAAAGAACGGAAGTCCGCTTACCAAAAGACTGTCATCCTGCCACCCGGCAATTACAAAGCTGACCTGATCGTACGCGATCCCAAAACCGGCGCCGGAGGCGTGCGACACATTGGCTTCATCGTGCCAAGGTTCGGGTCGACCCTGTCCACATCATCGCTGATTTTGGCCTCCGTGCTGGAATCTGTGACCAACCCGGCAGCTTCTCATCAATTCATGATCGGCGATCAAAAAGTGATCCCGAATATTTCGGGCACGTTTCATCGGGGCTCGCCGGTGGGCGTCTACCTTCAAATCTACAACGCCGGAATAGATCAAACGACTTTGCGGCCCTCAGTCGAGGTCGAGTACGCGCTGATCAAAGATGGAAAAGAACTAGGCAAACAGGCCGAAGACTGGCGCGGATCCAGGACCAACGGAGATCGACTGACCTTGTCTCGTTTAATCGATTCCCGCAATCTGACGCCTGGTGAATATCGGGTTGAAATGCGCATACGCGATCAGGTCACAGGCCAGACGCTGGTGCAAAGCAGCAAGTTCAAAATCCTGCAGTGACCGCGGTAAAAACCCAAGTCTTCTCGATTAATGGCTTTGCCACTCCGATGCGCGGCAAGTCTTTGACTTGCCGGAAAGCGCCCACCTCGGGCTTCGGTCTGTGACCGCGGGTCGGAGACCCGAAGAAAAGGCGGGCGCGGTGACGGCAAGTCTGAGACTTGCCGCGCATCGGAGTGGCAAAGCCATCGCGACGGAGACCGCTCCCCTAGCTGCCCAGTGATCGAGATATCGCGAAGAGACTTGCCTCGAGGCGCCCGCTTGAACATTCCACCGCGACCTGCGACAAACTACCCCTACCCTTTGGTCGCTCGCGTTTTTTGTTAGAATCTAAACTAATCAATGCAGACGCATCTCACAGGTTTGTCACTTCCGGAGTTGTCGGAATTCGTCGGGTCACTCGGCGAGCCCACGTACCGCGCGCAGCAGTTGTTCCGGGGAATTCACGAACGGCGGCTGCCAACCTTCGCCGAGATGACGGACTTGCCGAAAGAGCTGCGCGTCAAATTAACGGAACAGGCGGTCGTCTCGACCTTGACGCTGGAATCGCGTTACCTCTCGACCGATGGAACGCGACGTTATCTTTTCAAAACTCATGACCATTTTCCCGTCGAAACGGTTTTCATTCCCGAAGAGCGGCGCGACACGATCTGCTTTTCTTCGCAGTCAGGCTGCCCTTTGCAATGCACTTTTTGTTTGACGGCCCAACTTGGCCTGTTGCGAAATCTGACTGCCGGAGAAATCGTCGAACAGATTATTTTCGCGCTCAACGATGCTTATGGAGTGGGGGTGAAAACTCCCCGCGGAACGAATCTGGTGGGAATGGGAGCGGGCGAGCCTTTTCTGAATTTTGATGAATTGATGAAAGCGATCCGCATCCTGAAAGAACCGGACGGCCTGCACATCGTCGCCAACCGGATTACTGTTTCGACGGCCGGCATCGTGCCACGCATCCGCGAATTGGCAACGACCACAGATCGTCCACACCTGGCTATTTCGCTGGCTGCTCCCAATGATGAGCTGCGCAACGAGCTGATGCCGATTAATAAGAAATGGCCGATTGAAGAATTGCTGTCGGCCTGTAAGGAATTCGAGAAGTCCCTGAAACGTAACGAGCGATTTACTTTCGAGTATGTAATGCTTCGCGGCGTCAACGACTCAGACGAACATGCGCGGCAGCTCACCAAACTGATTAACCGGCACCGCCTGCAGGCAAAAGTTAACTTGATTCCGCACAATCCGGCTGAGCCGTTGCCCTTTCAACCATCATCCGCTGAACGGGTTGAATCTTTCCGGCAAATTCTGGAGGCGAAGGGTGTTCACGCTTTCGTGCGACGACCGCGGGGAAGGGATATTCTGGCGGCGTGCGGACAACTGGCGGCGCGGAGTAATCTTTCGCACCCGCTTGCGTGACCCTTTCAATGGCGCGGAGGCGTGGCGCACGTGTAAAATGAGTCGCATTATTCAGAAAACGATGGCGTTACCACAGCAATTCCTGCCAGCAATCACCGCTGAGCAATATCTGCAGCTCGAACGCGCTTCAGAGATGCGTCACGAGTTTCTTGATGGCCTTATGTATGCGATGGCCGGTGAGAGTCGCGACCACAGCAGCATTTGTTTTAACCTTGCGTCCGAAATTGGGGCTCAAATAAAAAATGGGAAGTGCCAGGGCTTTTCGCCAAATATGAAAGTGCGCGCGGGTCTTGGCGGGCTCTATGCCTATCCTGATCTAATGATAGTCTGCGACGAAGCAAGATTTCACGATGAGCAGAGCGACGTTCTGCTCAATCCAACCGTCATCTTCGAAGTTCTCTCTCCTTCAACCGAAAAGTATGATCGAGGTGAAAAGTCTCGTCGCTACCGAACACAGATCGAGAGTCTGCAGGACTCTGTGTTGGTATCGCAGGACCAGTTGCGCATTGAACATCATCATCGCGAATCCGACGGCACCTGGACTCTGGCCGAAGTCCGCGGCCCTGAGGGCGTCCTTTCTCTGATTTCAATCGAGTCACAGCTTTCGCTGGTGGACGCCTATCGAAATACGAAAGCAGCCGCTACATAAAAAATAACCGAAAACTGGGGATCGAACATGAAACACGCTACCAAACTTCTATTGACAATTGCGCTCGTTGCTTTCCCGCACAGCTTTATCGCGGCGCCTACTCCGCAACCAAACATAGAGGTCAAAGGCTACTACTCGAACGACAAAGCGCAGCGCGGCCGCACGGTGCGCGCCGCAATTGTTATCGAGATTCCTTCGGGTTATCACGTGAACGCGAACCGCCCGCTCGGCAAGTACGCGATTCCCACAACTTTGAAGATTGAAGCGCCCAAGGGAGTCACCGTTAGTCCTGTCACTTTTCCGCGGGCCATCGTGCGCAAGTTGAAAGCGACGAACAACGAATCGCTGGCGCTTTATGAAGGCCGTGCGATCCTGCGTTTCAACGTCACTGTGCCGGCAAATTACGGTGACGGCTGGCTCAATCTGAAGGCGCGTTTGCGTTATCAAAGCTGCAATGATGAAGTGTGCTTCCCGCCCAAGAATGTTGACCAGGACCTTGGGATTAACGTCGTGAACGCGACTGAGCGCGTCAAGGGCACAAATGGCTGGGTCTTCGGCGGAAAGTAAAGATGGTCCGCGCCTCTTGCGTGTGATACACGGGCAAGCGCCCGGGCCACGTGCCCGATTCATTCACAATAATGTTTCAGGACTTTCAAACTCCCGCGCTTGCCGGATTCTGGATGCGATGTCCAATCACTGACATCAGACGGCCGACTCGCCCGTGCACATGTTTCTCGCGACGATAGGAAAAGAACAGATCGTTTCGATCCATTGTGCAGAAGGGCGCGACGTGAATTCGCTCAGCGGCCAGGCCGGCATCGATTAGTTGATTGCGGTTCGCCGTTTGTAAATCAATGCGCGCATGGCCTTCCCGAGTTGGTTGGAACAAATGCCCGGCCTCGGGAAATCGTTCTTTGAAGATGTTGATGACGTCGCCGCCGACTTCGTAACAGCAAACATTCGCCGCCGGACCAATCGCGGCGCGCAGGTCTGTGGCGCGTGCTCCGTATTCGCGTTCCAGCCTGGCGATCGCCAGTTTGATAATTGAAGTTGACGTGCCGCGCCACCCGGCATGCACCGCGGCGAACGCCCGCGTCACGGGGTCGCCCACCAGGATCGGAACGCAGTCGGCCGTCTTTACGGTCAACAGGACGTTCGGGGTGTCGCTGACCAGAGCATCACAGTACTGGTCATCACCGAGCACGCCGGGTTTTGGCATCGCTTCGGCTTCGGAATGAACGACGCGAATGTCGGCGCCATGAACTTGCCAGCAGCCGGCCAGTGTCCAGCTGCCGGCGAACAGTTTGAGGAATCGGCGGCGATTTTCGTAAATGTTTTCGGTCTGGTCTTCATTGAATCCGGCGAGGTTCAGCGAGTTTTCCAGCATCGGGCTGACGCCGCCCATCCGGGTTGAGAAGGCGTTAACGAAACCGTCCGTCTCCAAAGCGGCGCAAATCAGGCCGCGCACGCCCTCGCGTTCGCGCCAGTAGAAACCGGAGTTTTCCAGAGCAGGTTCAGCTGTGATCATTTCCATCGGAGTTGACATTATCGAAGTTCGCCGCGTGCGTGAAACCATCGAGCGCACGCCGCGCTTTGCCCAGCGTGTGTTCACCGCAGCCGAACGCGCTTACTGCGAATCGCGTGGCGCGGTGGCCGCTCAACATTATGCCGCGCGGTTCGCGGCAAAAGAAGCGGCGCTGAAAGCTTTGCAAACCGGTTGGAGCGGCGGCATCAGCTGGCAGGACGTCGAAGTGGCCGCGAAAGAATCAGGCGCACCTTTGATCTTGTTTCATGGCCGCGCCCGCGAACTATACGAACAAAGCGGGGCCAACGCTGCGCATCTCTCGATCTCGCACACGACCGAACATGCGATTGCGGAAGTTGTGCTGGAAAAAAATTGAAAACACCTAACGTTAGATCTCATTGACCCTTGTCCAAGTTTGGGAAAAAAGTTGCAGAGAATTTTTTCCGCAAACGCAAAATCGACTATAGGATTAGTTCGTACGCGCTGAGCGCTTGCGTTCGTTGGCGGCTGCGCCGACTGATGTGCGGAAGGTCTCTGACCTTCCGGGAACGCCCTAATCTTTTCGGGGCTTCGCCCGTAAGTCGATGTCTCCCAAATTCCAAATCTCAAGAGATTCGCCGGCTCTCTACATCACCGTGGTAGCTAAAGATCGGCTGCCTGTCTTCAAGAGCGACGCGATCAGCTGGGAACATGCCAAGCGCTCGATGAAGCCCGCAAGTCGGGAGGATTCCTACTTTTCTCCTACGTGATCATGCCTGACCACCTGCACTTCCGGACGGATTGCCCAAAGAGCTCTGCAGACGTGCTGCGTCGCGTGAAAGGCCTTATCGCGCGGCGAGTAATCGATTACTTGCAAGAGTATGATTATCAGAGCTCACTTGCGAAACTGCGACTCCAGGAATGGAAGCGCAAACACAGGTACTCCCTTTGGCAATAAGAGAAGAATGTTTTTTCGGTCTTCAGCGAAGCTGTCTTTATACAGAAGGTGAACTACATACACCTCAACCCGGTGCGAGCTGAACTGGTCGAGCGGGCAATCGACTATCGGTGGTCGAGCGCGAGAATTTGGCAGCGGATCCCGAGCGATGATGAACCCCTGACGGTTGATTTTGATCGGATCGAATGGAGGAGGACATAGCCCGTCTGGAATCTAAGAAGTCTTCGGAAGGTCAGAGACCTTCCGCACATCAGGCGGCAGAGCCGCAATTCACTACCGGACACTCATCTCATTCACCAGGACTTTCCTGCCACGCTTATCAGTATCAACTTGAGTATTGCGTAGCAAAGCTAATTCCGCCGAAAGAGTCTTCCTTGATCGGCTCTTGCTGGCACGCGTTGTTTCCGCTTTGCTGATGGCTGGAGTCTCGGCTGCCGCCGATTCGCTCCGCACATCAAAATAAACATTGTGCTGAAAACACTCTGAGGTCGGCGCTTGCGCGGCGAGCATGGCCACCCGTTCATGCGACGGGCACTTGCCGGTGGCCAGATTGTCGGTCTTCGGATCAATTTCTACGATGGTGGTTCCTTCCGGCTGATCGAACGCGCGGCCACCGAGTTCCGGGCGCAAATCGACCGCGCCTTTCATGAATTCCACCCAGGCCGGCAGGGCAGCTTCCGCCCCGGTCAGTCCCAGCTGCTTGTTGTCGTCGAAGCCGATCCATACGGCGCAGACCAAATTCGGCGTGTAGCCGACAAACCAACCGTCTCGTGAAGTTCCTGTCTTGCCGGCCACCGCAGTCTGTTTGAGCGCGCCGCGGGCTGCGCGTGCGGTTCCGTGATCGATGACCCCCTGCAGCATGTCTGTGATCATGAATGCAGTTGCGGGGGCAATTACCTGCTCACCTTCGACGGCGCCGGCGTCAGCAATCGCAAGCGGCTTGGTCTTTCGGCCGCCGTTCGCAAACGCGGCATAGGCCGCGGCTACTTGCAGCGGCGTCGCTTCTGTCGTACCCAGCGCCAAAGCGGGATACGGGGTTGGCCGCGGCAATCCAAAGCTCAGCGCGGTGTTCGCCACTCGCGCGAGTCCTGTCTGCATCGCCACATCCACCGTCACCACGTTGAGCGATTTGATCAGGCCGTCGCGCATCGGCACGTCGTTCATCGAAAACCCGCCACCATAGTTTACCGGGCGATACTTCTGATTGTGAGCGTAAGCAAACTCCTGCGGTGCGTCCTTGAACATGCGCAGCGGCGACATGCCGGTTTCCAGCGCGGCGGCATAAACGATGGGCTTGAAAACTGATCCGGGTTGGCGCTTGGCGTCGACCGCCCGGTTAAGCTGCGACTCGGCGTAATCACGGCCGCCAATCATCGCCAGCACCTTGCCTGTCCTGGGATCAAGTGCGACCAGGGCCGCTTGCGGCCGCACCGCCCGCGGCTCGTAAATCTTGTCCAGCCGATCGAGTTGCTGCTTGATTGCCGTAGACGCAAGCTTCTGCAGATCGAGATCGACCGTCGTGATTGTGGCAGGCGTGTCCTGCGCATGATTCACGGGCGGGACGCCCGTGCCACGCGACATTCGATTCACATAATCGATGAAGTAGGGCGCAACCGTTTCACGCGCCGGATCGAAATCAGTAACAGTTAGCGGTTCCCTGGCTGCTGCGCCAGCCTGGTCCAGCGTTATGAATCCATCACGCACCATCGTTCCGAGGACGGTGTTCCGTCGGGAACGAGCCGATTCATTCTGCCGGATCGGCGAATAACGGGCCGGGCTTTGAATCATACCGGCAATCGTCGCAGCTTCCGCCAGCGTCAGGTCCTTCAATTCCTTTCCAAAATAAATGCGGGCTGCCTGATTGACGCCGCGCACCGCGATGGCGTCGCGCTGGCCCAGAAAGATCTCGTTACAGTAGAGTGCGAAGATGTCCTGCTTCGAAAGGCGCCGCTCGATGGTGAACGACAGCATCGCTTCCGCAAACTTCCGCCGCAGGGTCCGTTCCGGAGTCAGATAAGTGTTTTTGACAAGCTGTTGGGTGATCGTCGATCCACCCTGACCGATGCGCTCGTCGCCGGCGTTGCGCAGCATCGCCCGGGCCACACCGAAAATGTCCAGACCGGGGTGATCAAAAAAGCGTCGATCCTCGATCGAAGTGATCGCCTGCACTAAAACCTGAGGGATTTCTGTAAAGGCGAGCTGCGACCTCGTGCCGCTCTTGGTAAAAGCGTCATTGGTCAAGGATTCGGGCGCAAGAGTAAACGATTCAAGCGAAACATCGTCGCCCGTTAGCTTCGCAATCCGATCGTCTTCCAGATCGACTCGGACAGCAGCAGGAAATGATCCGGCCGTCGGGCGGACCACGATGAATTTCTGATTCACCGAAAAGCTGCCGTTCCAGACTTCACTGACCGCGTCACTTTCGGCGTACCCGGCAGAGCGAAGTGCCTGGGACAGGCTGGCCACGGAGTATTTCTGACCCACTTGCAGCGTGCGGGGCGCGGCGTAAATCCCGGCCCGGCTGATGAGATAGCCATGCGCCAGCCGCGCATCGACAATCCTTGCATATGAGCGGTACGTTTGAACTAAAACCAGGCCGAGCGAAATAAAGACGACTGCGAGAATTGCAATCGACCAACGCACCAGACGCCTGAGCCTGACACGGCCCACGGGCTTCACAGCCGAATTCTTAAAACGAGTTGCTTTCCTGAATTTCATCGGGCTTTTGGCGAAGCTCTAAAACCACGAAGCCTCCTCAAGAGGAGGAGGCTTTGCGGAAATCCACCACTCTCTTTTCCCCGTGCTATTAGGCGCGGGGTCAAGCGGCGAGCGATCCTTCAGTTCAATCCGTTACTCTACTTAAAGTGCGAATGGGGCTCGAATTCTTGGGGGAACCGCTCCAGATGATCAGGGATGGTAAAAATTATCTTCCTAATTCAATTTGCGGGGAAATATCTGTTTTATCGATAGCATTATTGTAAACAGCGATTGATTCCATTTTTTGGTCGACCATCGCACGTTCATTGATCAAGTTTTTGATCTGATCAATCGCTGCCAGGCCTGCTTCGTAGCCAAGCTTAATCAATTCCTTCGAGTGCCGTGTCTGATCCCAGCGAATGTGGCCGACTTTCGGAGCGATCATCAGATCGGCCGTGTCTCTTTCCTGATTCGAAACAATTTTTTCCACGGCGCTGAAAACGCGCATGAGAACGCCGAGGGCGGTCCGCGGACGATCAAAGAACCGCACCCCGTCAAAATTGACGTCGACTGCAATTACCAGGTCGGCCCCCAATTCACGAGTGCGACCGATCGGAAGATTGTCGAGGATGCCACCGTCGATTAGAAACCGGCCTTCCCGATCGCGCACCGGCGTATACAGGGCCGGGACGCAGCAACTGGCGCGAATCGCAAACGGCAAATCGCCGGTGTCGCGAAATACGATCGTCTCACCTTTCTGAAGGTCAGTCACCATCACGGCAAGAGGAATTTTTAGATCCTCGAATCGCGTGACCGGCAGACGTTTGCGCAGAAACTTTTCCATACGCGCGTTCGACTGCAGACCCAGCCGTGAAAGCGAAAGTCGTGACGTGTGGCGCCAACGAAACTTGCTCGCCATCTCTTCCAGCTTTGCGATTGAAAGTCCGGTAGCGTAACAACCGCCGATCAAGGCTCCCGCAGACGCGCCGGCAATAGCATCAATCGGGATATCGTTTTCCTCCAGCGCGCGCAGCACGCCCACATGCGCGATGCCGCGCGCGGCGCCACCGGAAAGCGCCAGCCCGACACGGGGACGATCGAATTTATTACTCCGTTCCATCGTCTGAGTCGACGAACTGCTCGTAACGCAAACTGTTAGTTTGCGAATTGCCGAACGCAAGCTAACAGCTTGCGCTACAATTCGAGACCGCAATTATTTCGCTTTGGGATAATAGCCCTCCCGCGTCCGGACCCGCAATTCGGCGCGTTGAGGTGTGCTGACGACTATCCGCCGAAAGGTGCGGTTCGCAGCTTCGTTGTTCGAATAGTATTGCAGCAGGTATTGAGAGCGCAGCTCTGAAGCGATGCGATTAAAGATCGCGGGCAACTCGGCTTCATCTTTGGGCACGAACGCGGCGCCCCCGGTAGCATTGGCAATGCGCTCAAGGCCTTGTTCGGCCCGCGTGGCGCGCGCATTCAACCTCAGCGATTGGCCGCTGGGGTTAATTGAATAAAAAGTAATTTCTGATCGCTGTACCTCACCTTGAGTCTCCTGCACGCCTTTTTGGTTGAGTTGGTTTTGGGCATCAACCCCCACCAGACGCAGGTCGCTGCCGCTCGACTGCGCCACTGAAGCGTCAACAATCCGCGCGGTATCGTCGCCATCGGAGATTACCACCACGATTCTGCGCCGGCCCGTCGGCGATGATTGATCGAGGTATTTCGCTGCCGCCAGCACAGAGTCAAAGAATGCGGTATAGCCTCTCTGGGCTTTGACGGTCATCACACTTTGAGCTGCGCCCGTCGCAGTCGTGAGCGGCTGGATCAGCCGCGGCGATTGATCGATCGCGAACACGGTCGCACGATCCTCTGACTTCAAAACCTGCTTAAGAAACTCTGCCGCCGCTTGTTGCTCAAAATCGAAGCGGGCAACCACACTGGCAGAAACGTCGATCAGGAGAGCAATGTCCAGCGGGACGTGCTCGGGATCGCCGACCTGGGCAATCTCCTGTGGCCTGCCGTCCTCTTCAATGCGAAAGTCCGTCTGTTTCAATCCCAGCACCGCATTTCCCTGCGCATCGGTAACCGAAACGGGCACCATCACGAGATTCGAAGTAATGCGCACCACGTCGTACTCAATCGGAGCCGGTGTCGGTGTGGGTTTTGGTTTGTAACGCGGAGCGGGTGGAGGCGGACCCAGCTCTTTGGTTTTTTGCGCCTGGCTGGGCGGCGTGGCCAAAAAAACTGCCAGTAAAAAACTGAGCGCCAGCACTGCCATCAACAGTGCCGGCGCCAGAGACTTCCTTCTAGTTAAGTTCATCCACCAACTCCTCATGCCGCCCGCTTGCTTTCGCCATCAAGTATTTGACGCGCTCGACGGCATGATCGTTGGCATTGTAGAACAAACGCAAACAAATAGAGACTGTTTGCGGGCAATCAGGCAATTAACAACTTGCCCGTGCTACTGGCCGCTTCCGCTGCCCGGATTCATTGTCGGCGCCGGCTGAATCAGACCCTTGTTAACCAGGACCTTGACCTCGACGCGCCGATTCTCAGCCCGACCAGTTTTGGAAGTGTTATCAGCCACCGGATTCGATTCGCCAAAGCCGTACGGCGTGACGATGCGACGCAGCGGAATCTGATGGTTCTCGACCAGGTAACGAATCACCGCATCCGCGCGACGGCTGCTCAAAGCTCGATTGCGGGCGGTGCTGCCGGTTGAATCCGCAAAGCCGGTTACCTCAATGACATAGCCCTTGGCGGCCAGCGCTTTCGTGGCGACGTCGTCGAGCTTGGTCTTGGCGTCCGGCTGAAGTATCGAACTGCCGGTCTTGAAATTCACCGCGATCGACTCTTGCGGCACATAATCATCCAGGGCCGAGATGCGATCGTTGGTGGCATTTACCCCGGCCACGGCCGCATCGGCAGTTGCCTGCGCAGCTTTCGCGCCACCCCGGGCGGCGTTGGAAACCGCGGCGAGTTCATCAAGTTGTCCGGAAAGCTTCTGAGCGTTCTGCTCGACTTCAGTCAAGCGAGTTTCACTGGCACTGGCCCGCTCTTCCAACGGCGTCGCTCGCGCTTCAACTGAGCGAGCAGTCTTCAGGTCAGTGTCGCCAAACCGAATTTTCTCAGCGTTCAACTCGCCATTCGATCCGCCGCGACCTTCAACTTCGAGGTTCAGCCCGCGCAGGATGTTGGTCTGTCCATAATTGGTACCGCTGCGCAGAAAACCGCCGTTGCTCTTAACGGAGGTTTTGTCGTTCAAGCGCACTATTGTGTCCACGCCGCTAAGATCGCGAACCGTGAAGGTGTCTGCATCGCGACGCGTGACCACGCCTTTGATTTTCATCTTCTGTCCGCTCGAGACAGAGCGGGCTCTTGACGCATCAGTCGGCGCGCTGTTCTGTGTCGAGTCCTGTCCGAACGCTAATGGGGAAAGAGCCAGCGCTAACCCGAAAGCAAGCGCGGATAATCTGATCGCTTTTGATTTCATAATTGTTTTCCACTCCTCCATTGATGTTAGCGACGCGCAGCCTGACCGCGCCGGATGGTTGTTTGAGTTCAGACGATGAACTCTCTAATCACGTTGTCTGCAATCTGTAGCAGACTGTCTCTGAGATCGTCGGGTTAATGAGCTTCTTTGGCTGGCGCCCATCAACTTAGAATCTCGAATACTACAAGTGCATATAGGAGTGTCAAGACAGAAAGACGCTAAACAGGTAAGAAACAGCAGTTACTAGGGATTCATTATTGCTTCGCTAGGGGTTTGCAAGAAAGAGTGCCCTTGTCCGACAAACTTCAGTTTGTCGTTGAGTGCGACA
>Ga0070694_100000104_pt1 | contig 40886 bp, 31 predicted proteins | sample KBSK1251metaG_FD_65470 | JGI IMG/M metagenome (GOLD analysis project Ga0070694, IMG submission 65470) | Corn, switchgrass and miscanthus rhizosphere microbial communities from Kellogg Biological Station, Michigan, USA - KBS K1-25-1 metaG | ecosystem: Host-associated > Plants > Roots >...
CGACCAGGCGCGCATCATGGCGAGCGTCCCCGCGATCATGCAGGCGAAGCCGGCCAGGAAGTGGGGGAAGAGCATGAGAGTGAAGAACGTGCTGATCTCGGGCATCCACCAGCCGGGGCTGCCCAGTCGCGGCACTCCGGGAAGCGGTCCCAGAAGGCGGAAGAGCCCCTCCCAGCCGCCGCCCAGGAGCAGGACCAGGAAGCAGGCCAGCCGCTCGCCGGGTCGATCGAAGAGACGGCGGGCGAGCCGGAAGAGCAGGACGATCAGGAGCGCCCCCAGAAGGACGCGGGCCCCCGAGTACACGGCGACGACGCTCCACCCGGTCAGCCGGCACACGGTTCCGAGCAGCCACCAGAGCAGGTTCACGTAGTTCCGGGGGTGGTCCTCCGTGGTGTACAGGTCGGTCAGGAAGAACCGGCCGTCGCGGGCCTGGCGCATCCAGCTCCAGTAGGTTGCGGCCTCGTCGGCGTAGGTGACCGGGGCCCCGTTGAAGACCAGGTCCTCATGGAGGCCCCTGGCCTCGGCCCTGAAGCCGCAGGCGGTCGGGAGCTGGGAGGCGGCCAGCACGACGAGGCCGAGAACCACGCAGGCGACCAGCTCCCAGCGCGGGGTCGGCCGCGAATCGTGAGCGGGCGGGGCCTGCGGCTCTCGTGCGATCACGAGGCACCCTGGGAGACAGGGGGGCGGAAGCGCGGGTCGGCGAGCAGGATCTCGACGAGCGGCGCCAGGAGCGCCCCGCTCATGACCCGGTGCCCTGCGGGGGTGAAGTGCATGTCGTGACTGAAGTACAGGGGCTCGTCGCCGTGATGGCTTCGGAAGGCGGGGACCGTGTCGATGAGGGGAATTCCCCTGTCGACGCATTCGCGGCGAATCGTCTCGAAGACCTTGTCCGAAGCCACCGCGTCGGCGGGCATCCAGTAGGACCGGCCTGGACGCCATTCGCGGTCGTTCACCTGGTGCCCCCAGGGATAGACCGCCAGGATGAACGGGATGCTCTTGCCCCGGCAGAGCGCGTGGATGCGCGAGACGCTGTCGAACAGGTCCCGCCACTGGCCGCTTCGGTCGACCGTGTCGCCGGCCAGGGTGTAGGCGAGCAGGTCGCCGTTGCGGCGCTGGATGACCGCTTCCATCCCTTCCTCCGGGTCGAGGCGTCGCCGCACCTCGAGATAGGCGAAACGGACGAAATAGAGGTTGGTCTTGATCCAGTCGTCGACCCAGTCGGCGATGCGGCCCCGCAGCCGCGGGTTCGGAACGGCTTCGATCTCGCCGGCCGATCCGAACCGGGCCAGGGATCGGTAGTATTGCTCCTGCAGGAGATCGCTCAGGTCGAGGCTCAGGACGATCGCATCCGGATCGAGGCGGAGGAGGTTCTCACGCAGGTCGAGGTACGAGAGAATGGGGGCGTAGCTGTCCACCCCGGCGTTGAGGACCTCGACGGCGACCGGCAGCCTCGCGGCGAGAGACGTCTCGAGGAGGGCGGGAAAGGCCTGCGTGTCCGACACGCCTTCTCCCAGGGTGAACGAGTCGCCGAGCATCAGGAGGCGGCGCACTCCGCGCTGCTTCGGGACCTCCGGCTCCCTGCCGCGCAGCCCCAGCCTGTTCACGTCAAGCGTGGCGAGGAAATCCTCGCTCTGCAGCGTCGTGGTGCCGGGCCGGAGCCGGTGGTGAACCACGGGATCCGGCTCGGTGCGCGCATACCGGTTCATGTCCTTCAGGCGATTCGCGACGGCATCGACCACCACCAGGCAGAGGGTCGACGCCAGGACGGCCAGCCAGGCGTTCTGGATCGCCGCGGTGTGCCGGCGATAGCGGACCACGGAGAACAAAAGCCCCGCCAGGAACACCAGGTACAAGGAGAGGCACAGCAGGGAGAAGGGGCTCCAGGGCCGCCGCCATCCTCCCGGCTCGACGAGGATCGCGACGAGCAGGGACGATGCGCCCAGGAGCAGGACGAGCAGGAATCGCCTCACGCGGCCGGTAAAATAGCAGACTCTCCTCGCTGATGCCAGACGCGGGCCGCCGTCACCCGGTCGTCTTCCATCTTCTCCTCGCCACGCTGCTCGGGGGCACGACCCTCGTCCTGGTCGAGGCGGCGCTGCGGCTCGTCCTGGGCCGGGAGCTGGGCAGGCCCCCTGCGGACGCGGAACGGTCCGCCGAGCACACCTTCTGGCGCAGGGACGCATCGCTCGGCTGGTCCAACATCCCCGATGCCTCGGGGCACTTCACCAACGGCGTGTTCGACGGCCGGGTCCATTTCGACTCGTTCGGGAACCGCATGAACGCGGAGCAGGGGACCCGCATGCCGGGGTTCAGGAACGTGTACTTCCTCGGAGACAGCACGACCGCCTCCCTCGAAGTCGATGACGACGAGACGGTGCCCGCCCTGCTCGAGCAGGCCCTGAGGCGCGGCGGCCTCGAGGTCAACGTGCTCAACCTGGGAGTGCGCGGATACGGCACGGACCAATCGGTGCGCAAGGCGCTGGATCTGGCCGGCAGGCTCCCCCCGGACGAGATCCTCTACATGTATGTCGAGAACGATGTCTGGGACAACAACGTCCTCCGGGAAGCGGGCCGCAGGTACGGCAAGGGGGCCTGCGTGCGCCGGGAAGGGGAGTCGTCCTTCTCCCCGCTCCGCGACCCCGTGCCGGACGACCCGGCGGGTTTCTTCGGCATGGTCGTCTTCGACCAGGCCTGCCGTCCCTCCCTGCACACCGGGACCTGGACGCGGTCCCCGCGCCCCCTGGACGCCCCGCGCCGCTTCCTGGAGGATCACCTGTTTTTCGTCCGTGCCCTCGGCCGCCTGCGCCACGCGATGCAGGACTCCGGTCCGTCGGGCATCGATCCGGACCGCCTGATCCGGGAGCAGGGGATTGCCTGGAGCGACGAGTTCTCCCTGGCCTATTCCGACGCCGGGGAGGTCGGGCGCCGCTGCGCTTCGTACTTCGACGCCCAGATGCGATTCCTTCTGGACCGGCTTCGCCGGGCCTCCGGCGCCCGGCGACTCTACGTGGTGCACTATCCCGACTGGGCCGTGTTGGACAATCTGAAGCGCGGCCGGTCGTCGCCGCGCGTGGACCATTTCCGTGAACTGGTCCGCGAGGGGACACTGGACGGCTATCTCGATCTGACCGAGCCGTTCCTCCGGGAGGGGATCCGACGGCAGGACGTGCAGTGTCCCTACGACGAGCACTTCTGCGAGGAAGGGAACCGCTGGCTCGCCGCGCACATCCAGGCGTTCCTCGAGTCGACGCGATGACCTTCGCACCGGCCGGGGCCTTGCGCGACGACCGTCGCCAATGGATCCTCCTCGCGGCGGTGCCGGCCACAGCACTCGTCCTGCTGTTCGTGACGCGGGCCTCCGAGCAGACGGCCGACAGTCTCGCGTACGCCCTGGCCGCCCGCACGGGCGAATGCATGTTCCATCCGCACCACCTGCTCTTCACGCCGCTCGTCCGCCTGTCCGCCCTGATCCTCGCGGTCGCCCGGCCGTCGGCGGATCCGATCCTGGCCGGGCAGATTCACAACATCCTGTGGGCCCTCATCGCCCTGGTCTCGATCCAGGTCGTCGCCCGCGAGGTCCTCGGAACGGAGGTCGGCGCCCTGCTTGCGGCGCTCGGGCTTCTCGTGTGCCGGGGCTTCTGGCTCTACGCCACGGAGATCGAGGTCTACCTCCCCGCTCTGGGCTGCCTGGCGCTGATCGCCGCCGTCCTGGCGCGCCGCGGCGACCGGCCGCTCGGGCCGCGCCATCACGTCCTTCTGGCCGGCCTCCTGGCCCTGGCGGTTTTCTATCATCAGGGAAACGTCCTCTTCTGCGTCCCGCTCGCCTGGTACCTGCTGGCGGCGGGACGAAACGACCGGCGGGGGGCGGTGACGGTCTTCGGCCTGGCGGGACTGGCCGTCCTGTGCGGCTACGTGGCGGCGTTCCGTTTCTCGGACGCGTCGGGGAGCGCCGCGGCCGCCGTGGGTTTCCAGGCCGCGACCGGGGTCCGCGGATTCGTGCAGTTCTGCCTCGCCTATGCCTTCCATCCCAGCCCGGGCTGGGGCACGTGGCGGAACCTGGGCCTCCTCGGGGCGGGGAGGCTCGTCCACAGCCAGCTCAGGGACATCGTCACATTTCCCTGGGCACTGCGGTTCGTCGCGATCCCTGGGTTCGGGCTGTCGCTGGCGCTTCTCGCCGGGTGGCACCTGAAGAGGCTCGTCAAGGACCGGGGTCGGGATGCGATGCGGGGATTCCTCCTGATCTGGCTCGCCACCTACCATGCGTTCTATCTCTGGTGGTTCCCGGGAGAGAAGGAGTTCTTCATCATTCCGCTCTTCCCGCTGGTCCTTCTCGTCGGGCTCTTCGTCAAGGACCTGATCGAGCGGCGCGGGCCCTTGAGGAGCAGGAGCCTGCTGGCGGTCGCGCTTTCCCTTCTGTGCCTGCTCGGAGCGAGCAACGCGGCCACGACCATCCTTCCATATCACCGATCCCGCGGTCCGGCCTACCAGGACGCCTCGCTCCTCGCATCCCGGGCCCCCGCGGACTGCATGGCGGTCGTCGACTACGCGGTCGGCCAGAACCTGAGGTACTACTTCGATCGGAAGGGCTTCATCGAGGCGCAGATGCCCCTCTTCTATTTCTACCTGGACCGGCCCCTGCCGGACGCGTACCGGCTCGAGGGGAGCCCGTGCGTGATCGCCGATCTCGCCCTGATCTCACCGGCGTACTCGCTGGGCGGTCTGAATGCGTATGATCGCCCCGACGAGTGGCTGCGCTATTTCCGATGGGTGTTCGGCACCGTGGAGCCGGACTCGATCGAGATCCTCGGGGGGGGAGAGACCGGCGTCTACGCCTGGTTCCGCTCCGCCCCCCAAGGCGTGGCGGATCTCGATCCGCTGTTCGCCCGGCTGGACGAGGAGTGGGCGGTCAGGGGCGAGGGGGGCGGGAAGCCGTTCTCCTCCTGGCGCGTGAGGACCGGACGGTGAGCCGCGCATGAGTCCCCAGATCGCCCGCCGGCTGCGAACGGAGGGAGAGCGTGTCCTCGCCTGGCTGTCCCGACTCCTGGGCGGGCTCGGAGACGGCGCGCTTCCGGGGGGAGGGGCCGTCCTTCTCGCCTATCATCGGATCCTTCCCCGGGATCGCCTGCGGTCCTTCCCGTTCCTGGAGGATCTCGTCACGACCGAAGAGGACTTCGCCGGGCAGATATCTCTTCTGGCCGCCCGCTTCCGCGTCCTCCCTCTCATGGAGATTGTCCAGGCGCTGCGCCGCGGGGACCGGCTCGCGCCCGGGACGATCGGAATCACCTTCGACGATGGCTATGCCGACAATTATCATTGCGCCTGGCCCGTGCTCAGGCGCCACCGCCTGCCCGCGACGGTCTTCCTGACCACCGGGCACGTGGGAGGCGCGCGGGGGCTCTTCTGGTGGGACGAGGTCTCGCGCTGGCGGTCCGCCGGAGTGAAGCGCATCGAGGTGGAGGGCCTGGGGATGCGGTCGGTGGCGACGATGGGAGCGCGGGACCGGTTGCTCGAAGACCTGAAGACCCTTCCGGTGGATGAGGCGCACCGCCGCGTGCGCGAGGCCTCGGCGCGTGCCGCCATCGGCGCGGTCCCCGATCCAGGGAGGGAATTCCTGTCCTGGGACCAGGTCCGGGAGATGCAGTCGGAAGGGATCTCGTTCGGCTCCCACACCGTGAGCCATTGCCTTCTTCCGGTGGAGACGGCCGGGAGGCGCCGGGCCGAGCTGCTCGACAGCCGCGCCGTCATCGAGAAGGAGACGGGCCGCCCCTGCGCCCTGTTCTGCTACCCGAACGGCGCGGCGACCGGGCCCCTCGCCCGGGAGGTCCAGGACGCCGGGTTCCTCGGGGCCGTGGCGACGGGGGCGCGGGAGGTGATCCAGGACGCGGGGATCGATCCCTGGCGGCTGCCGCGCAAGCTGGTCAACTACCGGGCGGGGATGACCGTGTTCCGATTCAGGCTCTCGCCGCATTCCGGGCGGATCAAGCGACTCCTCGGAGCCAACGCGGGGGGAGCGTCCTGATCCTCCTCGGCGTCTCGTCCCTCGACAAGGAAAGCACCGTCGCCGTCGTGAGGGACGGCGTCCTGACCTTCGCCCTGTCGGAGGAGAGGCTGACCCGCGAGAAGCAGCAGGGGGGATTCCCGCACCGGAGCCTCGAGGCGGCGCTCGCCTTCGAGCGCCTCGCCCCGGAGCAGATCGACGCGGTCGCCTACCCGTTTCTCTCCAGCGGCGATGAATCGCGGCTCATCCTGGGATGCCTTGCCAGGGGAGCCGCCGGGCTGCCCCGCGCCCTGATGCGCCATCCCGGATCGAGCCTGCGTCATCTGTATTACTTCGGCCGTTGGTCCGGGAAGGCGATCTTCGACCATCGCCGCTACCACCGCGAGCTCGAATCCGGCCTGCGGCGGTACGGGCTGCACGGGAAGCTCCGGCGCATCGAGCACCACGAGGCGCACGCCTCCTCCGCCTATTTCGCCTCCGGGTTCGCGAGGGCCCTCATCCTGACCGTGGACGCCTACGGCAGCGGCCTGACCACCACACTGAGCCTGGGGGAGGCCGGGACCATCCGGAGGATACATTCGGTCCGGTTCCCTCACTCGATGGGGATGTTCTACGCCCAGGTCACCAAGGCGCTGGGATTCGTCCCCGACCGGCACGAAGGAAAGATCCTGGGGCTGGCCGCGTACGGGAAGGCGGGTCGCCTGGGCTCGGAGGTGCGGGCCCGCTTCATCGAGCGGGACGGGACCTTCGAGGCCCCCTGGCTGTTCGACCGCCGGTACGTCCGGGGCCTGGCCCGGAACCACCCGCGCGAGGACCTGGCGGCCGCCTGGCAGGAAAACCTGGAAGGTGTGCTGGTGCGCTACGTCGCCCATCACCTGGAGGCGCACCGCGTGGATTGCGTGGCCCTCGCAGGGGGCGTGGCCGCCAACGTGAAGCTCAATCAGCGGATCGCCGAAACGCCGGGAGTCTCCCGGGTCTTCGTCTATCCGGCCATGAACGACTCCGGAACGGCGGCGGGGGCGGCCCTGACGGTGCAGGCCTCGCTGGCCGCGCTGCGCCCCGCGCGCCTGCGCGATGTGTTCCTCGGGCCGGCCTTCACGGACGGCGACGTCGAGGCGGCGCTCGCCGGGCGGGGGCTCGTCACGCGCCGGATGGCCGACCCGGCCGACGAGATCGGAGACCTGCTGGCCAGGGGGAAGACGGTCGCCCGGTGCGCCGGGCGAATGGAGTACGGCCCGCGGGCGCTCGGGAACCGCTCGATCCTCTATCAGGCCGTCGATCCGCGCGCCAACCAGTGGCTGAACGAGAAGCTGAGACGGACCGAGTTCATGCCGTTCGCGCCGGCGACCCTCATCGAGCACGCCGGGCGCTGCTATCGGAACCTGGACGTCGCCGCCGATGCCGCCCGCTTCATGACCATCACCTATGACTGCACGGACTTCATGAAGCAGGCCTCCCCCGCGGCCGTCCACGTGGACGGCACCGCCCGGCCGCAGCTGGTGGACGCCGACACGAATCCTTCATTCCACGCGATCCTGGCGGCGTACCACCGCCGGACCGGCATCCCCAGCGTCCTGAACACCTCGTTCAACATCCACGAAGAGCCGATTGTCTGCAGTCCGGCCGATGCCGTGGCCACCTTCCTGTCGGGCGACCTGGACTGCCTCGCTCTCGGCGACCTGCTGGTCTCGAGGGCCTGAACCGCGACGGCTTTCAGTGGACGTACCCGAGCGAGCGCAGCTGCTCCCGCAGCCGCTCGGGGATCCGCTCGTCATCGAGATGCTTTTCCCGTAGCGGCTCGAAGACGCGCCCCACCCGCTCCAGCAGGCTCCGCAGCATCTCGGTCGCCTGAGGCGGCATCCGCCCCGACAGATCGTGCTCTTCGCGGGGATCGGCGCGGAGATCGAAGACCTCCACCGGCTCGACCGGGAAGCCGATGCCCGCATTGACCTGGTCCGGCGCGGGCGCCACGATGACCTTCAGATCTCCCTGCCGGAGCGAAAAGCGCCCGGGGCCGTATTCGATCGACTCGGCCTGGATGGGCACCGCGTCCGGTTCCTTCCCATCGCGCAGCGCCCGCTCGAGACTGCGGCCCCGGTGATCGCGATCGGGAGGCAGTCCCGCCAGCGCCAGGAGCGTCGGGGCCACGTCCAGGAGGCTGACCGGCGTCCCGATGCGCCCCCCGGCCCGGACGAGCCCCGGGGCGCGAAAGAACAACGGGACGTGCAGCAGCTCCTCGTAGAGTGAATGGCCATGCCCCGGGCTGCGGAGGCTGCTGTGGTCCCAAAGGTCCTCACCGTGATCCGAGGTGACCACCAGGATCGCCCTGTCCAGAATCCCGTCCCGCCGGAGCGTCTCGAGCAGGCCGCCCACGACCTGGTCCGTGTAGGCCACATCGGAATCGTAGAGCCCCGAGACATATCGCCGCTCGGACGTCGTGAGAGTCAGCGTGCCGTTCTGGACGGCCGTCACCTCCTTGAAGCCGAACGGGCACGACAGCCGGCCCGCATCGCCCGCGTCGGCGTGCTCGTCGTGAGAGTACGGGCTGTGGACCTCGTAAGTGTGGATGAAGATGAAGAAGGGGACGTCTCCGACCGAGCGAATCCATTCGAGTGCGGCCGCCAGGATCGGCTTCGGTCCTCCCTCGCGGACCTCATCGTGCTCTTCGTAGATCTCGAAGCCCTGGCCGAGGCCGAGCGCGGCGGAGACATAGCCTCCGCCGTTGAACGACGCGGTCCTGTACCCTGCCTCGCGAAAATGCTCCGCCAGCGTCGCGATCGCGGGATGCAACGGCCGATGTTCCCAGCGCGTCCCGTGATCGTACGGAAGTCGTGAGCTGAACAGGGACGCGTGGGAAGGAAGAGTCCAGGGGGCGGCGGACTCGGCGTGGTCGAATGCGGCTCCATCCCGCGCCAGGGAATCCAGCATCGGTGTCAGGCCCCGGGTATTCCCCAGGATTCCCATCCGGTCGGCCCGGAGAGTGTCGAGGGAGACGAGGATGACCGGCGGGCTCTTCGGGGACCGACCCGCCGGAATCCAGGACAATGCGAGGACCGATGAGGCGGTCAGGACGACCAGGGCGGCTCCGGACCAGGCCGCGACAGCCGGCCGGCGCGAGCGTATCCGGGCGCCGCCGGCCGGATCGGCCTGGCCGGCCCGCGTGTCCAGGAAGCGGGCCAGGAGCAGCCCTCCCAGGATGCCTGCCAATACCAGGAACAAGCCGATCGACAACGGCTTGGGGCTGAACATATGCAGCGGGAACAGCACAGGGCGCAACGGCACGGCCGCCAGGCCGAGCGCCGTGGCGTAGCACAGGACGAGAAGCGCCATTCCCCCGAGCCACCACCGCCGGCCCGCCCGGAGCAGCCGCGAAAGGAGCAGGGCGATCAGGAATGACGCGGCGGCTCCCAGGACGGCGCCGACCAGTGCCAGGGGAATGAAGCGACCCGCGGCCAGGTGGAGCATTCCGTGCGGCAAGTCGCGACTGAGGTAAATGGCCCAGCCGGCCATGAGCGTGCCCATCGCCCAACCGGCCAGCGCCCCTTCTCCGGCCGCCCGTCTGGACGGCCTCACCGTGCCCGAGCCGGGCTGCCGGCCGTTTTTCTGAAGGAGCTCATCGCCTCAAATTCTATCAAACGACACGGGATCCCCGGCACGGGCTGCTAGAATCCGGTCGCGGCCGCCCATCCGGACGGCGACGAATTCGGTGCAGGCCGATCACGCTTCGTGTGGGATGAAGAACGATCGCTGGCTCTGGACCATCCTCGTTGCAGGAGCGGCCATCCGAACGATCGGGCTCGGCGGCCGCAGCCTGTCGTACGACGAGTGCCAGCAGTACTGGGCGTCGCAGGGGAGCGTGCTGATCTCCAATCGTGAGATCACCCTGGACCCTCCCGGGTTCGCGTGGCTTCTGCATGCCCACTCCCTCGCGGGTCGAAGCGAGATCTGGCTGCGCCTCCTTCCGTGCCTGTTCGGCGTTCTCGCGATCGCGGCCGTCTACCGGCTGACCCTGTCCGTCACGGCGAGCCGATGGACGGCCCGCGCCGCCGCCTTCTTCGTCGCCCTCGCTCCGTACGCCATCCGGTACTCCCAGTCGCTGCGCGTCTACAGCCTGGCGATGCTGTGCGCGTCCCTCGTCATTGCGGAGTTTCTCGAGGTGACGGATCGGGAAGAGCCCCGTGGCTCCGGGCATGTGCTGCTTCTGGCGTTGTTCACCTTCGTGGCCCTGCTCTCCGTCTACGGCGGCGTCTGGCTCGTCCTGGTCATGGGGGTCCTCTTGATCTGGCGCGGCCTCCGCGAGCGCGGGACGGCCTTCTGGCGGGGCCTGATCGGCCTGGGAATCGGCGCCGCCCTCGCCCTGCCCTGGTACCTTCTCTCGGTCCCCTTCCAGCGGGCGCACGGGACCCCCGCGTCGTTCTACGACGACAAGTTCATGCCCCTCGCCCTGCTTCCGGGCCTGCGGTTCCTTTTCGGCGGGACGTGGGACCTGGCCTCTTTTTTCTCATTCATCCATCCCGTGACGGGGCTCCTGTTCGGGTCCCTCGCCGTCCTCGGGATGATCCGGCTTGCTCGCGACAGGCGCGGGGCGGACCTGGTGGTCCTGTTCCTGGGAGTCCTGCTGTCGGCGGCCGTCGCCTCGGCCTTCCGTCTCTATCCATACGGCGGGACGAGGCAGATGCTCTTCGCCGCGCCGCTTTTCTACGCCCTCGGAGCGGCCGGAATCGAAACACTGCGCCATCGGCTCCGGGGCGTACCTGCGCTTGCGGTCCTGGTCGCCATCGTCGCGGGCTGCGGGATCTTTCTCTACCGCTATCACACGGAGCCGGGCGGACAGGAGATGCGGCCGGTGATCCGCTCGCTCGCGGAAGCGGCAGGCGCCGAGGACCGGATCCTGGTGAACCGGGACGCCATCCCGCAGTTCCGGTTCTACTATCGAGGGGACAAGGCGCGCGTCGTGGAAGGCAGGGAGTCGGTGATCGGGGACTACCTCGCCGAGGCGAACCGGGTGATGTCCTCGGCTCCCCGGTCGAGATGGTGGCTCGTCTTCTCCCACGGCTGGAGCGCCGAGCGACGCCATGAATTGGCGGCCCTCGACCCGTCCTTCCTGGAAGGACGGCGGATCGAGGCCTACCGCGCGGGCGCGTACCTGTTCGTGCCCCGGGCCGACGGGACCGCGCGGGACGGGGAGCCGCCGTGACGGGATCCCCTGGTCCCTTCCTCAGGGGCCTGGCTCTCCTGGCGGGCGCCCTGGTCCTCGCGCTCCTCCCGGGAGACGTGACCGGCACCGCCGCGGGGCTTCTGCTCGGCCTGCTCCTGCCCGGCTATGCGCTGGCGCTCTGCTTCCGGGCCCCGCCCCGGCTCGGCTCGCTCACGGACCTGCTCTTCTGCGTCGCCGTGTCGCTCGCGATCACACCGCTCTCGCTCCGCCTCGCCGGCCTGATCTTCCCGTTCGATCGCCTCCACGTCATCGGCGTGCTGGGGGGGATCACGCTGGGGCTTCTTCTCGTGGGACGGTTCGCTGTCCGGCCTGCCGCGCCGGCCGCTGCCGGAAGGATATCCCCCGCGGTCACCGCGATCCTGATCGCGACGTTGCTGCTGCTGATCCCGACCCTTCTGATCGGCCCGACGGCCGACGGCGGCGAGACCCGGGTCAAGGGCTGGGACCTGAACAACCACCTCGCCATGGCCGAATCGATCGCCGCCAGCGGCCTGCCGCCGCACAACCCCTTTCTCAGCACCGACGCCCCGTTCTACTACCACACCTTCTTTCACATCCTCGTCGGAGCGGTCCTGGTCATCGCGGGGAGCGGGGCCCATTCGTACCTGATCATCTCGGTCGTGACGCTGCTGCTCTCCCTCGTGTTCCTGGCCGCCTTTCACCGGGTCGTCGCGGAAATGACGGGGGACGGCCGGGTCGCCCTGCTCGCGCTCCCGTTCGTGAGCCTGGTCGGCGGCTTCGACCTGAGCCCCATGATCGCGAGGCTCCTGCTCGAGAAGGGGGGGATCGGCTCCGTCACGCCATTCTTCCTGAGGCACTGGAACGTCGATGGCTGGGTCTCGAACCAGGGGATGCTCGTGCCGAGCATGTTCGCCAGCTTCTACTGGGTGCCTCATGCCGTGGCGGCTATGGTGGTCTTCCTCGTGGCCCTCTCGTGTCTTCGGCGGACCTCGTACGGTCCCGCGGCCCCGGCGGTGGCGGGAGCCTGCCTGGCGTCGATGGCGGGCTACAACGGGTACGTGGCCCTCGCGGGCGGGGCGACCCTGGTGGTGCTGGGCGTGCTGGATCTCGTCCGATTCGTCTCCTCCCGGTTCCGGGAGGGGCGCGACATTCTTCTGCGAAGTGCTCTGGCCGGAGGGCTCGCCATCCTGCTCGGACTGCCGGTCCTGAGGCTCTACCTGGGGAGCGCCGGTGCGACCGCCAAGTTCCGCTGGGCGGACCTGAGCCCGCTCATCCCGGTCCAGATGATCCTGGAGTTCGGGCCGGCGCTCTTCCTGGGGCTGGCCGGGCTCGTGGCGGCCTGGCGTGTAGAGAAAGCCCGGGACGGGCTGATCCCCTTCTTCGTGATGGGGGGGGTGAGCCTGCCCGCCGTCTGCCTGGTGGCGTCGACCGGCGAGAACAACGACCTCGCCATGCGGATCTCCATGTTCCTGTGGATCGTCCTGGCGGTCTGCAGCGGGCTCTTCCTGGCGCGCCTCTTCCCCGCGCACGGGGCCCCGGTGCGAGAGACCCGCTGGGCCCGGGGGGCGTCGCTGGCCGCTCTGGGGCTCGGCGCCCTCTCGGTGGCCTGGTTCGCGGTCGGCGCGTCGCTGGCCAAGCCGTCCCTTCCCGCGGACGAGGTGGCGGCCGGACGCTGGATCCGGTCGCAGGTCAGGCCGGGAGGACTGGTGCAGGCCTCTCCGCTTCGGGACAATCCGGACCTGGTCTACCTGGGCGGCCATCCTGCGGTCCTCTCGGACACCTGGGCGGCCCGCCTGTTCTACTCGGACCCGGAGGTCTATGCGCGCCGGATGGCCGCGCTTCTGGACGCGTTCCGGACCGACGATTCGGCCGCCGCGTGCGCCGGCCTCCGTTCTCTTCAGGTCGAAGCGGTCGTCGTGGGCCCACAGGAGCTGCAGGACTTTCCCCGGCTGGCGCGGCGGGAGCTGTGGCCCTGCCTCTCGGAGGCCTTCAGGCGGGACACCTGCACGGTATACAGACTGTCGCCGTAGCGGCGGGGTCAGTCGACCTGGATGCTGGTGTTCGCGAACTCCACGGGCAGAGCCTCGCTGGTCGCTCCGCGCACGCTGGAGTTCTCGAAGGTCAGATCGCTCCGTCCGCGGCCGATCGCGCGGAAATCCAGGACCACGAGGCTCCCCGAGCCGGTGAACGATCGGGACGTGCCGATCAGGGCCAGCCCGACGGCCAGGTCGCCCGGGCGCTCCGGATTGACCGACGCCAGGAGCAGCGGCTCCAGCGAGCTGGACACGAAGGCCGGCCCGGTGCGGGCCCCCAGGAACTCGAGCAGGGCGGGGTCGAACTTGAGATGAAAGGGGACGCTGGTGATCTTCTCGCCCCCGGTCACGACGACCCGCACGGTGAGGACCTTTCCGTAGGCGACCTCCGGCGTGTTCGGTACGAGGCTCAGGCGAGGCGCGCCGGCCTCGGGCGGGCGGTCCGAATCCGGTGAGGGATCGGACGTGTCCTCCTCGGGCTGGGGAGCGGGGGAATCGGCCGGCTGGGGCGGGGTCTCCGTGGCCGGTCCGGCCGCCGGAGCCTGGACGAACAGGCTGCGCACCCAGCTCAGCGGGCCCGTGGTCGAAGGGGGCGGAGGGGCGCCCGGCGCACTCCCGCTCCCCGCAGTCGGAGATCCCGGCTGCGGGGCAGGGGGGCGCACGGGTGCGGCGCTCTCGGAGAGGCCGGTGCGTCTCGTGGGATCGGAGCCCTCCGTGCGCCCCGTCGATGCCCGTGGCGGGATCTCCCGCTCCGCTCCGCGCGGGCCCGGTGCGGGAGCGGCCACTGCGGTGCTCGAAGAATGCTGTACCGGCTGGGCATGCTGCACCGGCTGGACCTGCTGTGCGGCGCGGCCCGAAGGGGCCGGTGCCGGAGGCGGCGCCATGCCGGCCGCCAGGATCGTATCTCCGCGAGCCGGAGGCGCGACGGCCGCGACCGCCGTGGGGGGATCGGTCCCGGCCGGAGCCCGGTACTCGGGCGATGGCGACACCATGTCGGCCTGCCGGTAGGTCCACCAATCCCAGACCGGCAGGGCCAGGAGGAAGCCGGCCATCAGGGCGGCGACGACGAGGAGCGCTTGATACGTTCTGAAGCTCATCAGGGCACGATGAAGATGCCGCCGTGATCCGGCTGGAACGATGCGGGGCGGGGATTGCCCGATTCGTCGAGCACCACTTCGTCGACCAGGCTGCCCGGGCTGTCGTCGAAATCGATGGCCCCCGTGCCGCTGCTGATCTTCCTGAAGGTGATCGTCATCAGGATCTGGTTCCCGACCGCGGCGACGCTCGGGTCCGCGCCCAAGCGGGACGCCGTCACCTGGATCACCCCGGGAGCGGAGGTATTGACGAGGAAAACGGGAGCGTTTGCCGGCGAGCCCTGGAGCAGCAGCGGCCCCGCCGTCCTGCTGTCGTAGGTCAGGACCGAAGCCGGAAACGTGAGATCGAAACCGACCGTCCAGATGCCCGAGAGGTCGTTGACGATCACCGCCACCTCGACCGTGTCGCAGGTGTTGATCAGCTCTCCGAGAAAGACATCTCCGGCCGCGATCGTGGCGATCGCCGGCGTGAAGCTGGCCGTCGTGCACGGGGTCGGGCTGTCGTCGCCGCCGCCGCAGCCGGCGAGACTCAGGGCCACGCAGAGGACGGCCGCCGATCTGAAGACACCTCCCCGGCCCCGGGCCGTCACGGACACACCGCCAGGCGCTGGCCGAAGAACTCGCCGAAGATCGTCAGGTCGATGGGGCCGACGTAGCTGTCGCCGTCCAGATCGGCGGCATCGACGTACCCGGCCTCGCCGTTGCGCGTGTTCCAGGCGCGCGCCAGGATGTTGAGATCCGTTCCGTCGATCAGGCAGTCGCGGACGATGTCGGAGGTCTTGACCACGGCGAGAGCGTCGACCTTGCTCCCGGAGCGGGCGTCGGGATTCGTGATGGTGAGGGTCCTCGGCCCCAGGGTCGCATTGGACGCCACGTCGATCGTCGCCGTGAGCTCGTCCGAATCGGCCACGGAGGTGGCCCCGGCGACGACCCCGGGACCGAGAGTCAGGAGGGCGTCCTCCATGAAATTGAGGCCGTTCACCCGGACGGAGTGCCGCCCGGATTGCAGGATGTAGTGCGAGCCCGTCCCGTCCTCCACGGCGGTGGACACCACCGGCGCGGGGGCGGCGGCCACGGTCGTGCTGGCCGTCGCGGCCGTCAGCGGGGCCGTCTCGTTCGAGTCGATCTGGCAGGCATTCGAGGTGACGACGCTCCCCACGGCCAGGGTGCCGCTCACCCTCACCACCAGCTGCACGGAGCCGGAGCTGCCGACCGGGAGGGCCCCGATGCTCCAGGTGACGGTCGAACCCGAGAGGAGACCGCCCGAGGTCGCCGAACGGAACGTGGTATTGGCCGGCACCTGCGTCGTGATCACCACGCCGCTGCCGTGGGCGGTGCCGCTGTTGAGATAGGACAGCGTGTAGGTCAGGTTGGATCCCGCCATGACCGGGTCCGGCGAGTCGGTCTGCGAGAGGGCGAGCGCCGGCGACGAGGTGACCGTGGTGCCGACGACGCCGGCGGAAACCGGCGCCGTCTCGTTGCTGTCGATGCTGCAGGTGCTGTTGTTGATCACCGTCCCGTTGGTCAGGGGACTCGCGACGCGCACCGTCATCTGGACCGATCCCGAGGCCCCGGCGGCCAGGATCCCCAGGCGCCAGGTGACTATACCGCTCGCCAGGGTTCCGCCCCCGGTGGACGAGACGAAGGTGGTGTTGGCCGGGACCCCGTCGGACAGGATGACATTCGTGGCTTCCTGATCACCGGTGTTCGCGTAGCTGAGAGTGTAGGTGACGTTCCCCCCGGCCGCGACCGGGTCGGGAGAGTCGGTCAACGAGACGGCCGGCCGGGGTCCGATGACCTCGACCGGTTGCGCGCTCACCGAATTGGAGGCCGGGCTCTCGTTCCCGGCGGAGTCGAAGGCGTGCACCACGAAATAGTAGATCGTGCCGGGATCGAGACTCCACACCTCCGAGCTCGTCGCGGTTCCCGCTTCCTGCACCTGGGTGTAGACCCCGGGGGAGGTCCCGTAGCGCAGCCGGTATCCCGCGAGGTCCGATTCGTGGTTGGCGTCCCAGGAGAGCCGGACGACGGTCGCGGCGAAAAGGGGAACGGCGGTCGAGGCGAATAGACACAGGCAGGCCAAGGCGCATGCCCTCAGCCCGCCGACCACGCCCCTCCCGCGTGTCGCCATGACCCCCCTTCGCCGGCGCCCCGGTGGCGCTCATCGGCATCCCCCGTACGAATAGGGGTTTAGCAAGATGTCTGCCACTACGGCTGGTACACGCGATTGGTAATTGAATTTGCAAGTTGTTCAATCCAAATGGCTTAATTCTGGTCTCAAGATAGGTGCAATTGAGACATTGAGTTGGCGCACGGTCACTGTAACCTGCGCTGACAGTCCTGTCGTTCCCGGCCACGGAAGGTGACACCCGCGGGGGACAGAAGTTAGCGGAGGAGCCTGACCAGGGGCGCGACCGACTCCTATCGGGCCAGGCGTGACTCGGCTTCCTGAAGGTCGTTGGTGGCCTGGTCCCAGTCGTCGTACAGGTGGGCGAGCTCGATCTCGAGCCCCTTCTTCTCCTCCCCGAGCCTGCGCGCCAGTCCCGGCTCCTTGTAGAAGTCCGGCGAGGACATGGTGGTCTCGATCTCCTTCAGGCGGGTCTCGTGAGGATCGATCTTGGCCTCGAGGGCGGCGATCCGCTCGCGGTACGAGCGCAGCTCGCGGTTCTTCTGGTTCCGGGCCTCCGCATCGGCGCGCCGCTGCTCGCGCCCTCCGGTCGAGCGGGGGGGCGCGGGGCTGCCGCCGGGCGCGCGTCCCTGCGGCGGAAGCGGACTCTGCGGGGGCGCCGGCGAGGGAACGGCGGCGACCGGACGCGCCGCGGGGGACGGAGCGGCCGAAGGGCGCGGCGAGCCTCTCTGGTCCCCGCTCCGGAGGGCCGCCATGTAGTCGTCGTAGCCGCCGTCGTAGAGCCGCAGCCGCCCGTCGACGAACGCCGCCACGCGCGTCGCCACCCGGTTGATGAAATAGCGGTCGTGGGACACGAACAGCAGCGTTCCTCCGAAGCCGGCCAGGGCGTCCTCGAGCGCCTCGCGCGTCGGCAGGTCGAGATGGTTGGTCGGCTCGTCGAGCAGCAGGAAATTCCCCGGATCGAGCGTCAGGCGCGCCAGGGCCAGCCGGTTCTTCTCGCCGCCGCTCAGGACCTCGACCCTCTTGAACACCTCGTCGCCGGAGAACTGGAAGATGCCGAGCAGCGATCGCAGTTGGCCGGGGGCCTTCGAGGGGGCCCACGCCTGCATCTCCTCGAGGACGGTCCGCCCCCGGGTCAGGGTCTCGAGGACGTGCTGCGCGAAGTAGTGCAGGACGACCTTCTCGCCGATCTCCACCCTGCCGGCCTCGCAGGCGAGCCTGCCGGCGACCACCTGGAGCAAGGTGCTCTTGCCGCAGCCGTTCGGCCCGACCAGGGCGATGCGGTCCCCGCGCCAGATCTCGAGATCCAGCCCCTTCAGGACCTGCCGCTCTCCGAACCCCTTGCGCACGCCGGACAGGAGCGCCACACGCTGCGCCGCGCGCGTCACGGGCGGGAAGGAGAAGCGCCAGGTGAAGTCCTCGGCCATCACCTCGGTGCGCTCCATCTTCTCCAGCATCTTGATGCGGCTCTGCACCTGCCGGGCCTTGGTCGCCTTGAAGCGGAAGCGCTCGATGAACCTCTCCACCTCCTCCACGCGATGCGCCTCGCTGGCCGCCTTCTTGACGGCCAGCTCGCGGGCCTTGGCCTTCTCCTCGCGAAAGCGATCGTAGTTGCCCGGCCAGACCGTCACCTTGCCGGAGCTGATCTCGGCGATCGAGGTCGCCAGCCGGTTCAGGAAGGTCCGGTCGTGCGACACCACGACGAGCGCCGAGGGAATGTCCGACAGGAAGCCTTCCAGCCAGCCGACCGCCTCGAGATCGAGGTGGTTGGTCGGCTCGTCGAGGAGCAGGTACTCGGGGCGGCGCAGCAGGAGGGCCCCCAGCGCCGCGCGCATGCGGTAGCCGCCCGAGAACTCCCGCAGCGGACGGGCGTGGTCCTCCGGTCCGAACCCGAGTCCTCCCAGGATCACCTTGGCCCGGGCCTCCAGGTCGAAGCCGCCGGCCGCCTCGAAGCGGTGCTGCACGTCGCCGGATCGCCGGGTCAGGTTCTCGAGGCGCTCGCCCGTCGCCGTGGCCATCTCGTGGTGCAGCCGCTCCATCTCCTTTTCCATCTCGAGGATGTCGGCGAACGGCTGCAGGAGCGCCTCGAGCACCGTCCCCTCCGCCAGCCGCGCTCCTTCCTGCGGGAGGTATCCGAGCGACGTGCCGCGCTGGATGTTGATCGAGCCGCGATCCGGCTCCTCGACGCCGGCGACGAGCCGGAGAATCGTTGTTTTGCCCGCGCCGTTCGGGCCGACCAGCCCGACCCGCGCGCGCGGCGGGATCGCCCAGTCCACGCCGGTCAGGACCTCGTGGACGCCGTAGCTGCGGACCACTCCCTCGAGCCGGATCATGCGTTTAGTCTATCAGGGTGAGAAAATGCCCTACAACCGTGGAGGTGGACCGGATGCGCTCCCTCGACAATTGGGCGTTTTGATCGGGGCTGGGGACCTCCTGCGGCAAAACCCTCGGCCAAGCCGACTATATACTTGAAATTAAATGGGTTAGTCGACCGCCACCCGAATCCACCTCCACGGAAGTAGGGCATTTTCACGCAGGGTGCGGGTCGACGGCATCAACGCCGCGCCTATCCCTACGGCATGGCGGGCGGCGCGTACGGAAGCGTCTGGGCGAGCAGCCAGCAGAGGAAGAGGACGATCGGGGCGTGGAAGAGGAGCTGCAGGATCGAGAACCCGGCCAGGTCGCGGGCGCGCACGTTCAGGATGCCCATGAGCGGCAGCATCCAGAACGGGTTGATCAGGTTCGGCAGCGCCTCGGCCGCGTTGTAGATCTGCACGGTCCATCCCAGGTGGACCTGCCAGGTGTTCGCGGCCGCCATGACGTAGGGCGCCTCGAGGATCCATTTTCCTCCGCCCGACGGCACGAAGAGCCCCAGGACGGCCGAGTAGAGGGCGACGACCACGGGGAACGAGCCCTGCGTGGTGACCCTGACGAACAGGTCCGCCATCGCCGGCTGGATGGCCGTCTTCGAGATGATCCCGAAAATGCCGCCGTAGAACGGGAACTGGATGAGGACGCCCGCGGTCGCGGGGACGGCGCGCCCCACCGCGGAGAGGAACGACGCCGGCCGCCGGTGCAGCAGGAGGCCGAGCGCCAGGAACGCGAAATTGAAGCTGCTCAGGTCGAGCGCCGCCACCAGTCCCTTGTCCCGCCACTGCAGCACGAGGAAGGCCAGCATCAGGAGGGCGATCCCGACGCCCCAGGCCGGGCTGTGCTCGACGCGCTCGGCCGGGGTGCGCGGCGCCCTGGCCTCGATCCGGACCGGATCGAAGCGGACGCCCATGGACTCGGCGGTCCGGGCGCGCGCCGCGTCGGGACACGAGAACCAGGCGATCGCCACGGACACGCCGATCAGGACCATGGCGACGAGGAGACTCTGCCACAGGAAGACCGTCTGCGACAGCGGGATGACCCCGGTCACCGGCAGCAGCGCGGCGGGAATCGTCGAGGGGGTGGCCTGCAGCAGCGCCGCGGACGACGACAGCCCGAGGGCCCACACGCTTCCCAGGCCCAGGTAGGCCGCGGCGCCGATGGCGCGGTAGTCGATCCCCTCGATCCGGCGCGTCAGCTCGCGCACCAGGAGGCCGGTGAAGATCAGCGACAGGCCCCAGGACAAGAGCGAGGACGCCATGGCGAAGAAGGCCACGAACGCCACGGCCCCCCGCGGCGTCGCGGGCACGAGCGCCAGGCGACGAATCAGTCGCTCGAACAGGGGAGAGGAGGCGACGACGGATCCGCCGATGATGACGAGGGCCATCTGCATGGTGAAGGGGACCAGGGTCCAGAACCCGCCGCCGAACTCCCGCACCAGTCGGGCCGGCGTCTCGCCCAGGGCCAGCCCCGCGACGAGCACGAGACCGACCGCCGCCAGGGCGAAGACGAAGGCATCCGGGAACCAGCGCTCGCAGGCGTCGGCGATCCGCATGCCGGCGCGCGCCAGGAGCGTGTCGGTTCGAGGGGGATCGAGGACGGGGCCTTCTCTGTTCAGCGGCTCACCTCGGGTCGGCGGCCAGGGGTGTATCCGAGTCCTGAGCCGGCGGATTGTAATACAATCGCGCGCATGGACAGTCTTCAGGAAAGCCTCCTTTCCCTGGTCGTCGAGACCTCGACCAACCTGCCTCCGGACGTGCGCCGGGCGATGGCCCGGGCGCTGCGGACGGAGGACCCCGGCACGCGATCGTCCCAGGCGCTTCAGGTCATAGCCAGCAACATCGACATGGCGAAGGGCTGCGAGGGGCCGATCTGCCAGGACACCGGCTGGCCCACGTTCCTCGTCAAGACCCCGATCGGGACCGACCAGATGCGCGTGCTCGAGGCGATCCGGCAGGCGATCGCCGAGGCGACCCGGCGCGGCAAGCTGCGTCCGAACTCGGTCGACTCTCTCACAGGGAAGAACAGCGGCGACAACCTGGGCCCGGGAACGCCGACGGTCCACTTCAGCCAGTGGCCCGAAGCCGGCGAGATCGAGGTGCGGCTCCTGCTGAAGGGAGGCGGCTGCGAGAACAAGAACATCCAGTACTCGGTCCCGACCGAGCTTCCGAACCTCGGCCGCGCCGATCGGGACCTCGACGGCGTGCGCAAGTGCCTCCTGCATGCCGTCTGGCAGGCGCAGGGACACGGCTGCAGCGTCGGCGCGCTGGGCGTGTGCATCGGCGGCGACCGGACCACCGGCTACGAGCACGCGAAGATGCAGCTCTTCCGGACCCTGGACGACGTCAATCCCGATCCCCGGCTGCGCGAGCTGGAGGAGTACGTCCTGACGACCTCCAACGCCCTGGGCATCGGCACCATGGGGTTCGGGGGGGGCGTGAGCCTGATCGGCTGCAAGGTCGGCGCGATCAACCGGCTGCCGGCGTCGTACTTCGTCTCGGTCGCCTATGACTGCTGGGCGTTCCGGCGCCTGGGCGTGGTGCTCGACGCTCGAAGCGGCGCCATCAAGCGCTGGCTGTACAAGGAGGACGCCCCGGTCGAGCCGATGACCGACCGCGAGGGGTTCCCGCTGACCGGGAGGGAGATCCCGCTCCGGCCGCCTCTCAGCGAGGCCGATGCGCGCAAGCTGAAGGTCGGGGACGTCGTCCTGATCAGCGGCGCGCTCTACACCGGGCGGGACGCCGTGCACCACCATCTCATGCGCCATGCCCCGCCGGTCGATCTGCGCGGCCAGATTCTCTATCACTGCGGGCCGGTGGTCCTGAAGGAAGGGGATCGCTGGCGCATGACCGCCGCGGGGCCGACCACGAGCAGCCGGGAGGAACCCTACGAGGCCGAGGTCATCGGCCGCTACGGCCTGCGCGCGGTGATGGGGAAGGGGGGGATGGGTGAGAGGACCCTGGCGGCGCTGAAGGAGCACGGCGCCGTCTACCTCAACGCGATAGGGGGCGCGGCGCAGTACTACGCGCGCTGCATCGAGGCCGTGGACGGCGTGGATCTGCTCGAGTTCGGCCTTCCCGAGGCGATGTGGCACCTGCGCGTCAAGGACTTCCCGGCGATCGTCACCATGGACGCCGCCGGCCACTCGCTGCACGCCGACGTCCAGGCCAGATCGGCCGAGGTCCTCAAGACGTTCGCCGCTCCCGTGTTTGGATGAGGCGGTCGAGCTCGCTCTTCAGGCGGACCAGCACCTCGTCGTAGCCGAACGTCCCGATCGTCTCCGCCTTGCGCTTCAGATTCACGTGCGTCGGGGCGCACCACAGCCCCAGGTCGGCGTCGTCCGTCTCGCCCGGCCCGTTCACCCGGCACCCCATCACCGCGATCGTGATGGCGTGGTCCCTGGCGTACGCCGTGAACTCCCGCACCCGCTCGGCCAGATCGACGAAGGCCTCGTTCTCCACCCGCGAGCAGGACGGGCAGGAGATGATGTTGAGGCTCTTCCCCAGGTTCTCGGGCACCGAGCGGAAGCGCCCGTGCGCGATGTCGTCGAGGATCGCCCGGCCGGCGGCGATCTCCTCCCCCTTGCGGTCGTTGGGGACCGTGAGGGAGACGCGCAGGGTGTCGCCGATGCCGCGCGCGATCAGCTGCTCGAACGCGATGCGCGTCTTGAGGATCCCCTCGGGAGGCAGGCCGGCCTCGGTGACCCCCAGGTGCAGGGGCACGTCCGGGCGGGCGGCCGCGAAGCGCCGGTTGGCGTCGATCACCTTCATCGGGTCGGAGTCCTTGAGCGACACGCAGTAGCGCGTGAAGCCGAGGCCGTCGAGGAGCGCCGCGTGCTCGAGGGCGGACTCGACCATCTCGGCGACCGAATCGTCCCCGAACCGCCCCGCCTTCTCCGGATCGATCGATCCGCAGTTGACGCCCACGCGGATGGCGCAGTCGTGCTTCCCGGCCACGCCGGCGAGGAACGCCACCTTGTCGCGCACCGGCCGTCCCTTCTCGTGGTGGTACAGGTGGCCCGGGTTGTAGCGGATCTTGTCGACATGCGGGGCGACCGCCTCGGCCAGCCGGTAGTTCTCCTGCAGGTCGACCGACAGGCTGGTCCCGGTGCCGGCGCGGATGGCTGGCAGGGCGGCTGCGTCCCTGGGGCTGTCGACGGCGATGCGGATCACATCGGCGCCGGCCCGCTCCAGGTCCCGGATCTGCCGCACGGTCGCCTCGACGTCCCAGGTCTTGGTGGCGCACATGCTCTGGACGGCGATCGGATGGCCGCCGCCGATGGTGGTGCGGCCGATGCGCACCGCCCGCGTGGGGTTCCGCGGCAGGACTCTCGTGTCGGGCATCACGCGGCGATCATAGCAGGCCGACGCGCGGCCTCACAACCGGCGGCCGATCCCCCGGGGCACCAGCCCGGCGCGCAGATCGCGAAGCGCATAGAAGGTGTCGCGCCACACGATCCCTCCCCGGGCCAGGACACGGACGGCCGAGTTCCAGGCCGCGGCAAGGAGCAGCAGGATGGCGGCCGGGTAGAGCGCCGCGAGCAGGAGCGGGCTTCTCCCCTGGCGCTCCGTCCAGATGCGCGCGCCGCTCCAGACCACCAGGGCCTGCAGGACCAGGGGGATCCAGCCGGCGAGGAGGACCGTCGTCGGGCGCGGCGCGGACGCCGCGAGCAGGCTTCCCGCAACCGCGGTGGCCGCCGGGCCGAACGCCAGCGCCAGCCCGAGCGCCGTGTGGCCGATCAGCTCGAGGAGGGAGTAGTTGAATCCCGCGAAGAAATTCTTCTCCAGGCCGCGCGCCACGTTCAGGGCCCCCTTGTGCCAGGGGCAGCGCACCAGACCGACCGCGTCGAAGAACCGCTGGCGCGCGCCGCTCTCCTTGAGCAGCCGGCCGAGCTTGAAGTCGTCGGCCGGGTCCATCTTCAGGAGCCGGTGCCCGCCGATCCGGTCGTAGGCCGAGCGTCGCACCAGGTTGAACGCCCCGATCCCTCCACCGCCGCGCCGCCGGTCGCTGTCCGCCTCGTGCAGCCGCGAGGCGAGGAGGTACATCTGCGCGAACACCATGAGAAGCGCCGACTGCGGCGCGGAGACCGGACGCTGGTCCGGCACCAGCGCCACGTGGTCGAGCCGGCGTTCCTCCGCGAGGGCCACGACCCGGGCCAGGAGGTCGTCCCGGGCCAGCTCGACGTCGCCGTCCATGAAGAGCAGCCACTCCCCCCGGGCGCGCGCGGCCCCCAGGTGGCAGGCGTGGCATTTCCCCAGCCAGCCCGGAGGCAGCTCGCGGTTGTGGATCACCTCCAGGCGGGCGCGATCCACGTGCGCCTGCAGGCGATCGAGGATCGCGGCCGTCCCGTCGGACGAGCGGTCGTCCACCACGACGATCTGGAGCCCCGGGTCGCGCTGCGCCAGGAGCCTCTGGACGGTCGCCTCGATCCCTTCGGCCTCGTCCCGGGCGGTGACCACCACCGACAGCGAAGGAGGCGAGGGCGGGGCGGGCCCGGTCCCCTCCGGGTCGAGCGTGTCCTGGAGCAGGGGGAGGTTGCGCGCCGCGCGGCGCAGGAGCATGCCGTAGCCGGTCCACGCCATGGAGAGAAGCGCGGATGAGATGGCGAGAGGCGCAACGCCCGGGGTCACGGGCATAGGATACTTGACTCGAAGCGGGCGTTGGATTTAACTAGCGCCGGAGTAATCGCCGAACCGACAATCCTCAGGGGGGACTGCATGAAGCGTCTGGCTCTCGTCGTCGCCGTCATCGTGTCGTCAGTAGTGGTCGCAATCGCTGGGACCCCGGGACCGCCGGCCAAGGCGGTCAACTGGAACATGAACGCCACGATCATCGAGGCATGTTCCTGCCCGATGTTCTGCCAGTGCTATTTCAACAGCCATCCGTCGGGAGCGCACGGCGAGGCTGGCGGGCACTATTGCAAATTCAACAACGCCTTCAAGGTCAACAAGGGGACCTACGGCGCCGTCAAGCTCGACGGGGCCAAGTTCTGGGTCGCCGGTGACCTGGGCGGCGATTTCACCACGGGGACGATGGAGTGGGCGGTTGTGACCTTCGACCGCGCGACCAGCAAGGAACAGCGGGACGCCATCGGCACCATCCTGGGCAGCGTCTACCCGGTCAAGTGGAACTCCCTGACCACGGCCGAGGGGGACATGTCCTGGACGGCCTCGAAGGACGAGGCGCACGCCCTGCTCGACGGCGGCAAGACGGCCGAGGTGTCGCTCAAGCGGTACCAGGGGAACACCAGCGACCCGATCGTGATCCACAACCTGAAGTACTGGGGGGTGCCGCGCAACGACGGCTTCATCCTGATGCCGAACGTCGTCGAGGCGTACCGGACCGGAGACAAGGCGTTCGAGTACAAGGGCACCAACGGCTTCATGATCACGATCGACCAGAGCTCGAAGGACGCCGGGGCGGCCGCCAAGTCCGGCAAGTAACTCAGAAGCAATCTGCAGGGGGGCCGGCCGGCGACGGCCGGCCCCGCTCAGGACGCCGGCGGGGCGGAGTAGACCGCCGAGCGGGCGATGTCCTCCTGGCGGATCTTGTTGACGTCGAACGCCTCGAGCGCCGCGATCAGCCTGTTCATCGCCTGATCGAACGTCGGGACCGTTTTGCGCGCGCGTGTGAGGGGGTTGCAGCGCGCCATGACGAAGTTCTTGACGAAGGGGTGGTTGATCCCGCGCCGCTTCAGGCGCTCCACGATCTTCTTGAGAAGCCCGTCGGCCTCCTCCACGCGTGAAGCGCGCTCCTGCCGGGTCGCGTAGGCCGACCTCAGGCCCGATCCCAGGAAGCGATCGACGCGCCTGAGAATCGGTGAAAAGGCGCCGCCCGCGAAGCGGGGGAACTTCTCGTAGAGAAGCCCCAGGGTGATGAAGTAAGGCTCCTCGAACTGGAAGGCGTACGCCTCCTCGTCGCGCTTCACCCCCTGCTCGATGAGCCCCCTATACATGCGGATCACCTCGAGCGACTTCTCCTTCATGTTGTGCGCCTTCTCCGTGTTGAGGGCCAGGATCTGGAAGGCGACCTCCGGCTCCGGGATCACGATGGCGGGGACGAACGCGGCCTTGAGCTTCTCCAGGACATGGCGGCGATGGTTGCCGTTCGGGGTCCAGTAGACGCCGCCGGAGCGGACGGCCACGACGGGGTCGACGAACCGATCGATCTTCCGGACGGCCCGCAGCAGCCGCTCCGCGTGCGCCTTCGAGAGGTCGCGCTGATAGGGGGTCGGCTGCACCAGGGCGGCCGGCAGGAGCGCGAAGATCTGCCAGTGATCGCCCACCGGCTCGCGGTACGCGGCGAGGGCGGTGCCGCCGTCCTTTTCGATGGTCTCGGCGAGCCGCAGCACCTCGGGCGGCGGTTCCTTGTCCTCGGGATGGACGGCGAACCGCAGGGACGCCACGGAGCTAGCTGTCCTCGCCTTCGGCCTCGGCGGGACAGATCGTCAGGTTGCTCTTGACCGCGTGAACGCCTTTGATCCGCCTGGCCAGGTTGCGCGCCCGCTTGATCTGGTCCTTCGAGTCCACGCAGCCGTTGAGCGTGACCACGCACTCGTCGGTTTCCACGTTGATCTTGAACGCGCCGACGACGTCGTCGGCCATCAGGCGCGTCTTGACCCCGGCGGTGATCAGGGCATCGAGGCACTCGCCCGCCCGCGCCGGCGTGGGCGCGGCCAGGAGGCCGGACAGCACGAACGCGGCGAGCAGCAGGGCGTACGGGCGACGCGCGCGGGACGAATGTTCCTGCATGGCGGTTCCTCCTCGGCACGACACCCCGACACCTTACCGTGAAGCGTCTTCCCAGGCAAGAAGGAAGCCTCGCCGGGCTACAATCCGGGAAGGAGGATGCCACGATGAGCCTGAGCGGGAGGCTGCGGGAGCGGGCGGCGGGAGTGTGGGAGCGCGAGCTCGCGCACCCGTTCGTCCAGGGGCTTGGCGACGGCACGCTCGACGAGGCGCGCTTCCGGGTGTGGCTGCGGCAGGACTACCTGTTCCTGGTGGAGTATGCCCGCGTGGTCGCCCTGGCCGCCGCCCGCGCGGAGGACCTCGAGAGCATGGGGCGGTTCGCCGAGCTGCTGCAGTCGACTCTCAGGAGCGAGATGGACCTGCACCGCCGCTACGCGGCGCAGTTCGGCCTCAGCGCCGACGATCTGGAGGCGGCCGTGCCGCAGCCCGCGACCCGCGCCTACACCGATTTTCTCGTGCGCACCGCCTACGAGGGGCCGCTCGCCGCGATCGTCGCCGCCCTCCTGCCCTGCGCCTGGGGATACGGAGAGATCGCCACGCGCCTGGCCGCCCGCGCGGATCCACCGGCCGCGGATCGGTACCGGGAGTGGATCCGGACGTATTCCTCGCCGGAGTTCGCCGCCTACGCCGACTGGCTGCGCGGTCTCCTGGACCTGCTGTCCGAGTCCCTCTCGGGCGCGGAGGAGAGGCGGCTGGAGGAGATCTTCATGACCGCCAGCGAGCACGAGGTGCGCTTCTGGGACATGGCCTGGGCGGGGGACGGGGGCGCGAACGGGTGAGACGCGTGCGCTACTGCTGCGCCCCCTGGGGGTACTGGTAGAACGCGTTGTTGGTATAGATGATGTCGCAGTTGAAGTCGTTGGTCGCCCCGCCGGGATTGCTGCCCGCCACGCCGTCCGCGCCGAAGCTCGTGATGGTATAGACCGTTCCGGCCGAGTTGGTGTCGACGTGCCAGGAGTTGCTCCAGCCGTCGTTGGGCGGGACCGACTTCAGGTACCGGGACAGGTAGGCGGAGAGGGCGGCCGCATTCGCGTCGCTCAGGCCCCGCGGATAGAGATTGTTGTCGATGGAGTAGGTCTCGAGGGCCGAGCCGATCGTCCGCATGTCCGCGAGCGTGCGCCCCTGCTTCGCCTTGTTCATGGCGTTTCTCAGGTTCGGAATGGCGATCGCGGCGATCAGGCCGATGATGGCCACGACGATCAGGAGCTCGATGAGCGTGAAGCCGTCCTGCTTCCGCATGCCGCGATACCCCCCGGAAAAGGCGCTAGTCTAGCACGCGGCCCGGCAAGCGTCAGGAGCCTGCGTGTCGTCTCCAATACGGAGCCGGGGGCCCGGTCGTCTAGTAACGGGGCGCGCGGCCGCGTCCTTCAGGTCGCGGCGGGCGCCACGAGAAGGGCGGGGTCGGCGTTCCCTCCGCTCAGGACGACCGCCGTCGGGGCGTCGTGGGTCCGGGCCGCGCCCGAGAGGAGCGCCGCGACGCCGACCGCGCCGCTCCACTCCACCAGCAGGTGCTCCGTCCTGAGGAGGAGGAGAGCCGCCTTGCGGATGGCCTCGTCCGGCACCGTGACGACCTCCGCCACGAAGGCCCGCGTGATGGCGTAGGTGAGGTCTCCCGGACGGGACGGCAGCAGCCCGTCGGCAATGGACCGCGCCGACTGCAGGGTCCGGGGCCCGCCGGCCCGAAGCGACGTGGACATCTTGGCGGCCCCCTCGGGCTCGACCCCGATGACCCGGAGGCCCGTGCGGTGGTAGGCGCACGCCAGCGCGATTCCGGATACCAGGCCCCCGCCCCCGACCGGGACCAGGATCGTGCCGACGTCGGGCATCTGCTCCAGGATCTCGGCCCCGCACGACGCCTGGCCGGCGATGATCCACGGGTGGTCGAAGGGGGGAACCATGGCGAGCCCGCGCTCCCGCTGCAGGGCCTCGGCGCGCTCCTTGCGCTCGAGCGACGTGGTGCCGGCCAGGTGCACCTCCGCCCCGAGCCCGCGCACCCGCTCGAGCTTCAGCGCGGGGGCGGTGGTCGGCATGACGACGACCGCGGCCGTCCCGGCTCGGCGGGCGGCGTGGGCCACGGCGATCGCGTGGTTCCCCGAGGAGTAGGTGATGACGCCCCGCCCCCTCTCCTCCGGTCCGAGGCGCGCGATGAAGTTGGTCGCCCCCCGCATCTTGAACGCCCCGCCGACCTGGAGGTTCTCGCACTTGAGCGCCACCCTGGCGCCCGCCTGCTCGGATAGGCTGTCCGAGCCGAGCAGGGGAGTGACGCGCGCGTTCCGCGCGACGCGGGGGCGCGCCTCCCGCAGGTCGGCGGGGCCCAGCCCTTCCTTCTCGAACGCGGCGTTGTCCATGACCCTTGCCACTCCCCGTGCCCGTTGAGGGCCCCTATCTTCTCCCAGTCCCGGATGCCCGGACAAGCCCCGCGCCTCAGTCCGGCCGGACCTTCAAGATCGCCCCACCCGGGCGCGGGTGCAGGCTTTATAATGTTTCACATCACGCAGCGAGACCGCGGGGAGGTGTCCGGTGTTTGCCAAGGAAGGGCTGGAAGGGGTCGTCGCCGCCCGCACGGGGCTGAGCCTCATCGACGGCGAGAAGGGGCGCCTCAGCTACCGCGGTTATTCGATCCACGACTTGGCGGAGCATTCCTCCTTCACCGAGGTGATCCACCTCCTGTGGTACGGCGAGCTGCCGACGCGCAGCCAGCTCGAGCAGACGCGCCAGGATCTGTCCTCGCAGCGGGCGCTGCACCCGGACGCGCAGGACCTTCTCAAGCGCTTCTCGCGCGACGCCTCTCCCATGGACATGATGCGGACCGTGGTGTCCGCCCTGGCGGTGCACGATCCGGACGTGCACGAGTCGACCCGCGAGGCGAACCTGCGCAAGGGGATCCGACTGACGGCGCAGCTGCCGACGATCGTCACGGCGCACGAGCGCCTGCGCAAGGGACTCGACCCGATCCCCCCCGACCCGAACCTGGGTCACGCCGCCAACTTCCTCCATATGCTCCACGGCAAGAAGCCGGACGACCTGGGGACGCGGGCGCTGGACGTGGCCATGATTCTTCAAATGGACCACGGCCTCAATGCCTCGACCTTCGCGGCCCGGGTCACGGCGGGGACGCTGGCCGACCTGCACGCCGCAGTCACGTCAGCCATCGGCACGCTGAAGGGGCCCCTGCACGGCGGCGCCAACCACGACGTGATGGTGATGCTGCGGACCATCGGCGAGGTGGACAGGGCGGTCGAGTTCGTGCGCACGGAGCTGCTGCAGAAAAAGAAGATCCCGGGCTTCGGGCACCGGGTCTACAAGACCATCGACCCGCGCGCCATCCACCTGCGCTCCCTGTCGGAGAGGCTCGGCAAGGCGCGGGGGCAGGAGAAGTGGTCGCAGATGTCGGTGGTGATCGAGAAGACCTGCAAGGAGCTGAAGAACCTCAATCCGAACGTCGATTTCTACGCCGCGTCGGTCTACTACCTGCTCGGCTTCGAGATGGACCTGTTCACGCCGATCTTCGCCTGCAGCCGCGCCCCGGGCTGGATCGCGCACGTCATCGAGCAGCACACCGACAACCGCCTGATCCGGCCGCTCGAGGAGTACATCGGGCCCCCGGAGCGGCCGTACGTGCCGATCGACCGGCGGGTCTGAGCCCGACGGCGGCGGGGCTTGTATGCCGCCGGAATGATGTGAGAGGATCGATCGTTCCCTGGAGGACTCCGCTCGATGCCGGCGCCGACGGACTACAAGAACCAGTTCCTCAAGAAGCCGCCCAAGCGCCTTGCCGTCGTCGATCAGAACAGCTGCTCGGGATGCGCCAACTCGCCGGCCTGCGTGGCGTTCTGCGAGACCGTCACGGTCAAGGACCAGGTGGTGGACGCGATCCGCTACGTGTCGTCTCCGGATGCGCCGAACAACCTGGCGATCATCGAGTACGACAAGTGCATCGGCTGCGCCCTGTGCGCCGAGGTCTGTCCCTGGGAAGCGATCACCATGTACAACTTCGAGGAGGCCTGGGACGCGGCGCCCCAGGTGACCTACGTGCCGTACAGCCCCGAGCTCGACGTGAATCCCAAGCCGAAGGAGACGGACGCAGCAGCTTCTGCCGGCTAGCAACCCTGGAGGATCGTCCCGATGGACGTGGTGGCACTGCTCCTCGCGGCCGGCGAGTCCGAGCGCATGGGCGCCCCCAAGGCGTTCCTGGACTGGCACGGCCAGCCCCTCCTCTCGCACCAGCTGCAGCAGATCCAGAAGAGCCGCCTGAGGGAGTGCGTCGTCGTCCTGGGCAAGGACGCGGCGCGGCTCGAGAGGCTGGTGAACGGGCCGATGCGGCCGGGCTGGAAGGCGCGATCGGTCTACAACCCCCGCTACCGCGACGGCAAGTGCGCCTCGGTCGAAGCCGGCCTGGCGGCGCTTCCGGCCCCGCCGGACGGGATCCTGATCGCCTCGGTGGACCAGCCCCTCAACACGCGCCTGCTGAACGCCCTGGTCCGTTCGGCCGAGGCGGAGTGGGACAAGTGCGAGGCGGCCGGCCGTCGCACGATCATCGTCCCTGCCTTTCACGGGCGGCCGGGCCACCCCGTCCTGTTCGCCGCCAACCTGATCGGCGAGCTGATGGGAATCTGCGAAGAGACCCTGGGCCTGAAGGCCGTCGTGCGGAAGAACCCGGGCCGCGTCCTTTTGCTCCCATGGGACGACGCGGGAGTCCTCCTGAACCTGAATACCCCCGTCGACCTCGCGGCCATCGACCCCAGAGGGCAGCTGCAGTAGCCGGCAGGCCCCGCCGGGGGGCGTCCCGCCCCCGGATCCCCGATCACAGATCCGTACGAAGGGCCCGTGAAGCGCTGATTTCGCTCGACGGAGCGCCGGCTCGCGGTATATTTCGGGGCTCCATCATATGTATACCCAGCGGCACGAACCGTTCCGGTGGTCCCTGCTCGCCCTCGTACCGACCCTCCTGCTCACCACGTCGGCGCGAGGCCAGCAGCCGCAGGCCCCCGGCTCCCCCACGGGGAGCGTCCTGGTGCGCACCGGAGACCCCGCTCCTGCGACCGCCCGGTTCGGAAGCGCCTATGACAGCGTCGCGGCGGCTCCCGACGGGCTGGCCTTCATCGACCGGAGCCGCAGCGCCCTGTTCCTGAAGGGACCGGAGGGGGCCCGGACGATCGCCTTCAGCGGCGAGGAGGTGGCCGGCGGGGCGCGACTGGCCGCCCTGTCGCGGGTCTCCGCCGGCGCCGACGGGACCCTGGCCTTCCTGGCGGACCTGGCCGACTCCCGCCAGGGGATCTACCGCATCGGCCCCGACCGCACCTCCCCCGAGGAAGTGGTCGTCACCGGAAGCACCCTCGACCTGGGGGACGGTGAGGCGACCGTGGCGATGCTCTACGAGCCTGTCGTCGACGGAGACGGGGGCGTGGTGGCGGGGGTCCAGTTCTTCGAGGGAACGTCGGCCGTCGTCCGCTACGGGCGGGCTTCCGCCCCCGAAATCGTCCTGAAGTCCGGCGACCCGATCGGGGCGGAGGTGTTCCTGACCCTTCTGGCCGGGCCGGCGGTGAATGCCTCGGGCCGCATCGCCGTCTCCACGGGCCTGGAGTCGGGCGCCACCGCGGTGCTCGTCCTTTCGCCGGGCGAGCCGCCGGCGGTCGCATTCCTCCTCGCGGCCCCCCTCACGCCCCAGTCGCCGTTCGTGGCGTATGCCCCGCCCGCCGTCGGCGACGGCGGACAGGTCGCGTTCTTGTTCGTGAACGCGGGACAGCTGCGGCTCCGCCAGTTCGAGAACGGGTTCGGATTCAACGTCGCCGGGCCCGGGACGCCGGCCCCCGGCGGGGGGACGTTCACGGAGATCACCGACGTCCGGCCGGGCCTCGACGCGCTCGGCCGGGTGTTTTTCGGCGCCCAGCGCTCGAACGGCCGCCGGGGCTTCTACCTGGCCGGCACGTCGATCACCCGGCTCGCCGAGACCGGAATGGCGGCGGGGGACGCGGGAGTCCTGGACCGGATCGAGGTGCGGCAGCCGCTCGCGGCCGCGGCCCTGGACGCGGGGGGGACGCTCCATTTCGGGGCCGAGGGGACGTCGGCCTCGGGCCTCCTCCGCACCTCGGCGCAGGGGATCGGCATCGAGGTGCGATCCGGCGATCCGATCGACGGGGCGCGCTTCGCCTCCTTCATCGACGCGCGGGTCCCGTTCATGGGCGGCGGACCGGCGCTGGCGCCGGGCGGCCTGATGATCTTCGACGCCCGGCTGACGGGAGGATCCCGCGGCCTGTTCGCCCGCGATCGCGACGGCGGAATCGTCGCCGTGGCCATGGACGGCGACGACGCGCCCGGGGGCGGCCGCTTCGACGGCGAGCGTTTCGCCTACCACTCGATCAACGCCTCGGGGACCTTCGCCTTCCTCGGCTCGGTCATGGATGGCCCTCTGCCTCCGACCTACTCCCTGTTCTACGGTGGCCTCGGCGGCGATCCCTTGCGGAAGGTGATCGACACGCAGCCCGCGATCGCCCCCGGAGGGAGCGCCGGGGATCGCGTCGAGGCGGCGCCGACCCGGATCAACGCCTCCGGCCGGATCGCCGTCACGGTGAAGCAGGCGGACGGCGCCTCGGTCCTCTGGGGCTACGACGGCGCGACGCTGTCGCGCATCGCGGGGCCGGGCGACGCCGCGCCGGGCGGCGTCTTCACCTCGGCCTTCACCGGGTCCCTGTTCACCGGGCTGCCGATTGCTCCCGCGCTGGGGGACGACGGGATCGTGCTGTTCGGCGCCCAGACGGCGAGCGGCGATTCCGCGCTCTTCAAGGCCCGCGTGGCGGCGGGACCCGGAGAGGCGCCCGAGCGGGTGCTCGGGCTCGGCGACGAGGTCGAGGGAGGGCGGCTGTCCCCCTTCGAGCTGCAGGCGATCGATCGGGAATCCTCGGGCCGTGTCGTCTTCCAGTCGGTCTACAGCGACGAATTCGACTTCGCGGACTTCCTGCGCGAGCTGGGTCCGGCGGAGAAGATCGCTTCGCGCTTCGACCCGATCCTCGACATCGGCTTCGTGCTTCTGGTCTCCCCGCAGCTGGCGTTCACCGGCGACGGCGGCCTGGCTTACGGCGTCAGCCTGTTCGACGGGACCGAGGCGGTCCTTCTCCGCCAGCCTGGAGAGGGCGCGGACCCCGTAATCGTCGCGATGACCGACCAGGCCTCTCCGGACGGCGGTGTCTACGTCAGCTTCCAGCCGGGCAGGCGGAGCCCCGCCCGGCTCGCCACGGACGGTCGCGGCAGCCTCGTCCTCGCGGCGGCGACCACGGCGGGGCCCGAGGCGATCATCCAGTTCGGCAGCCCCAACGAGTCCCCCCTCGCCGACGCCGGCCCCGACCAGACCGTGGAATGCGCCGGTCCGTCGGGGGCCGACGTCGTCCTGGACGGCCGCGCCTCGTCCGATCCGGAGGGGACCGCGCTTCGATACATCTGGTCGGGACCGTTCGGGCAGGTCGAGGGGGCCCAGCCGACCGTGGTCCTGCCGCTCGGCGCGTCGAACGTGACGCTGGTGGTGGACGACGGGGAGGCCGTTTCGGAGCCCGACGCCGTCCGGGTCGTCGTGCGCGACACCCAGCCGCCACGCATCGCGACGATCGCCGCTTCGGGGATTCTCTGGCCCCCCGACGGGCGGATGGTCGACGTGTCGTTCTCGGTGGCCGCCTCCGACGTGTGCGACCCCGCCCCTGCCGTCGCGCTCCTGGAGGTCGCGAGCAGCGAGCCCACGGGCGGCCGCGCCGGCGCGCAGGTCGCCGGGGCGACGATTGGGATCGACGATCGGCAGATCATGCTGCGCGCCGATCGATCCGGAAACGGCCCGGGACGGACCTACCTCGTGACCTACGGCGCCCTGGACCGGTCCGGCAATCTCGCCACGGCCGGGGCGACCGTCTTCGTCCCCCACGACCGCGGACGCTAGAACTCGCGCGATCTGCTAGACTCGCCCGCCTGCGCCGCCGGCCGGGGGCGACGCCGTCCGCTCCCGGGGCCGTTCGGGATCCGGCGCCGCTCCGCGGGCACATCACAGCGATGCAGCGCACTCATTTCCTGGCCCTCTGCCTCGCGGCGGCGGGCGCCCTCGCCGGCCCGGGCGGCCCCGTCCTGGGAGGCGAGCGGGAGCGCGACTCGCTCCCCCTGGGTTTCAGCAGCCCCGCCTGGGACGCCGAGCAGGCGATCGAGAAGCAGTTCGCCTCCTACCTCGACAGGACACGAATCTCCCGCACGCACCTGCAGCTGACCAAAGAGCCGCATCGCGCCGGGACCGAAGGTGCGCAGCGCGTGGCGCTCTACATCAGGCAGGAGGCCGGGAAGGCCGGGTTCAAGCCCGAGGTCACGTCCTATCTGTTCTACGGCTCGCATCCGGGCCCGAGATCGGTCACCCTGACGGCGCCCGTCAAGAAGCCGCTCTCGCTGGCCGAGGAGATCGTCCCGGGCGACCCCTTCACGCAGCGCCCCTCCGATCACCTGGGATTCTGCGCCTACAGCGGCTCGGGCACGGCGGAAGGGGACGTGGTCTACGCCGGCCAGGGGACCGTCCAGGAATTCCGCGCCCTCGAGGAGCGCGGCGTCGATCTCAAGGGGCGCATCGTGCTGATGCGCTACTTCGGCGAGGGAGAGGGGCGCAAGGTCCTGCGGGCCCAGGCCAAGGGGGCGGCGGGGGCGATCCTGTACGCCGATCCCCAGGAGGACGGGTTCCTCCAGGGGCCGGTGTATCCGCGCGGGGGGTGGCGCCCGCCCGGATCGATCATGCGCCGCACGCTCGTCGACACCCCTTACGAAGGGGATCCCTTGAGCCCTGGATGGGCCGCTGTCCCTGGCGCGAAGCGCCTCGACCCGCGAAAGGTCGACGGGCTGCCGAAAATCCCCGTGCTGCCGATTTCGTATCGCGATGCGGCCCTGATCCTCAAGCACCTGGGAGGCCCGGAGGCGCCTGATCGGATGCAGGGCGGCTTGAGGAAGAGGCCCGACGCGGCGAGTGCGGCCGGCGTCCCGGGAGGTCTCGCTCTCGTCGATGCGTATCGTCTCGGGCCGGGCCCGGCGAGAGTCAGGCTGTCGGTCGAGATGCAGGGCAGGACCGACACCATCCGCAACGTCCTGGTCCGCATTCCGGGGAAGGAGGAGCCCGACTCGTGGGTGATCCTGGGGAACCATCACGACGCCTGGATCTACGGCGCAGGCGACCCGTCCAGCGGCACCGCGGCGCTCCTCGAGATCGTGCGGGCGCTCGGCCGGATGCAGAGCCTCGGCTGGCAGCCGCGCCGCACCCTGGTGATCGCGTTCTGGGACGCCGAGGAGATGAACCTGGGGGGATCGACCGAATGGGCCGAGGCGAACGCCGAGATCCTGCGGCGCAAGGGGACGGCGGTCATCAACATGGACTCCGCGGTGTTCAACGGCGAAAGGCCCCTGTACGTCGGCGCCAGCCCCTGCCTGCACCGCCTGTTCCGCGAGACGGCGGCGGACGTGCCCGGCCCCTCCGGCAAGGGGAGCCTGTACGAGGAGTGGGTCCGTCTCCAGAACCTGACCCGCGGGGTCCCGTCGGTGGACGGCTTCGAGATCGGCGGGAGCGCGCAGAAGCCCCTCGCCGAGCCCCAGGTCGACGACGTGCCGCTGGGGGACGACCAGACGCCGTTCGTGGAGTTCCTGGCGCTGCCGGGGAGCGACATGTACTACGGCGCCGACTACGGCATGTATCACTCGCTGTACGAGAACCGGCACTGGATGTCGACCGTCGTCGATCCGCAGTTCCGGCTGCACCGCGTGATGGCGGAGTTCCAGGGGCGTCTCGGCCTGCGGCTCGCGATGTCCCCGATCGTGCCGCTCGATCCGGGCGGCACGGCGGCGGCCTGGCGCCGGGCCTTCGAGGACTTGGAGGATCGGGCCGCGGAGCTCCGCGCCTCGCCCAGGCTCCTGCGTCCCGTGGAGCGGGCGCTCGTGCGCTTCGCCGACGCGGCCGAATCGTTCACGCGCGAGCGCGACGAGACGCTCACCGTGGTGGACTGGCCCCTGCGCCCCGTCCCCGACCGTCTCGTCGCCGTCAACCGCGAGATCGCCGAGGCCGAGAAAGCCTTCTACTCGGAAAGCGGCCTGCCGGGCCATCCATGGTACAGGGGCCTCTGGGTCGCGCCGCCGCGCCCGGTCCCCGGCCTCACGGAGGCGCGCCTCCCCGGCCTGCGCTGGCCGCTGGAGCTGAACCAGGAGGGGACCCTCCTGAACCAGGTCAACCTCTACACCCAGTCCCTGGACGAGGCGACCTCCCACCTGCACCGGGCCGAGGGCCTGCTGTCGATCACCGCGCGGCCCGCCCCGCCGGCCGCGTCCGGACGCTGAATGGGGAGTTGCCGGCGCCGGGTGCGGTGAGGGACCGCCTTCATCCTCCCGCCACGGCCGGGATGATGATCACCTCGTCGCCGTCGGTGACCGGAGTGGTGGAGCCGTCCAGCAATCGGGCGTCGTTGTCGTTGACGTAGATGTTGACGAAGCGGCGGATCTCCCCCCTGGGGCCGCGCAGCTTGCCGCGCAGGCCCTCGTAACGGACCTCGAGCCCTTCGAGGATGTCGCCGAGGGTCGCCCCTTCGAGCTGGACCGACTCGTCGCCGCCGGTCTGGCGGCGCAGGACCGAAGGAATCCTCACCTGCACTGGCATGAAAGCCTCCCGTTGCGGCCGGACGTCAGAGCGTCCGGGCCGATGAATGGGGCGCCGCGGGGGCGGGGAGCCCGGATGAAGGGAGGACGCCGGGGAGGGCGCTCCCGGAAGAAGCGTCGGCGGTGGACGCGAACGAAGCCGCGAACGAGGCCTCGAACGACTCGAGCCGCGGCTCGATGATCGGGTAGAGCGGGGCGGTCGCGGCGATTGCGTCGGTCGTCTTCAGGCCGTTGCCGGTGATCACCAGGACGATCGGCTCGTGTCGGGGCAGCCGGCCCGTAGCGACGAGCTTGCGCGCGGCGGCGACGGTCACGCCGCCGGCCGTCTCCGCGAAGATCCCCTCGGTCGCCGCCAGCAGGCGGATCCCCTCGACGATCTCGCCGTCGGTGACGTCCTCCGCCCAGCCGCCGCTCTGACGGATGGCGCGGGCCGCGTAATAGCCGTCGGCGGGATTGCCGATCGCCAGGCTGCGGGCTATCGTGCGCGCCTTCACCGGGCGGATCTCGCCGCTGCCGTCCTGCACGGCGGCGACGATCGGATTGCAGCCACGCGCCTGCGCGCCGTACAGCCGCGTGGGGCGGTCGTCGACGAAGCCGAGGCGCTGCAGCTCGTCGAACGCCTTGCCGATCTTCGTGAGCAGCGAGCCCCCCGCCATGCAGCTGACCAGGCTGGCGGGGCGCCTCCAGCCGAGCTGCTCGGCGATCTCGTACCCGACGGTCTTCGAGCCCTCGCCATAGAACGGGCGCAGGTTGACGTTGACGATTCCCCAGCCGAAGCGGTCGGCGATCTGGCTGCACAGGCGGTTGACCTGGTCGTAGTCCCCGCGCACTCTGACCAGGCGGGCGCCGTACACCGTGGTGCCGAGGATCTTCGCCGCCTCCAGGTCTTCAGGGACCAGGATGCAGGTCTCGAAGCCGTGCCGCACCCCCTGCGCGGCGACGGCGTTCGCCAGGTTGCCGGTCGAGGCGCACCCGACGGTCGTCATGCCGAACTCGCGCGCCTTGGTGAGGGCGACCGAGACGACCCGGTCCTTGAACGACAGGGTGGGGAAGTTCACCGCGTCGTTCTTGACGTACAGCTCGTCGACCCCGAGGCTCCGCGCCAGGCGATCGGCCCGGACCAGAGGCGTCCCCCCGACTTCACGCCCCAGGATGTCGGCGCCGTCGACCGGCAGGAGCTCGCGGTAGCGCCACATCGAGAGGGGGCGGCCCGCGATCGTGTCGGGCCGGAACGTACGCCCGAGGGTGTCGTAGTCGTAGGTCACCTCGAGCGGGCCGAAGCACTCTTCGCAGATCGCCCGGGGCGCCACCGGAAACTCGGCGCCGCACTCCCTGCACTTCAGGCCTTGCACGTGGCTCATGCGCTGATCTCGTCGAACGCTGCCGCGGCCCGGCGCATGTCGTCGGCCGTGGTCAGGATCCCGGCGCTCAGTCGAACCGTTCCATCCGGGAACGTGCCCAGGTGCCTGTGCGCGTACGGGGCGCAGTGAAGCCCGGGACGCACGGCGATGTCGAACTGTTCGTCCAGGATGGCCCCCAATTCGGCGGGGGCGAACCCGGACAGGTTGACGCTCACCAGGCCGACGCGGCCGTCGCCGTTTCGGTCGGCGATCACCCGGTCGGCGCCGTACCAGGTCAGCCGCCCGGGCCGCTCGAGCGCCTCGAAGAAGGTCTTGATCATGCCGCGCTCGTGCGCCAGGACATCTTCGACGCCGCGCTCCAGGAGCAGGCGGACCCCTTCGCGCAGCCCTGCGATGCCGAAGACGTTCGGCGTCCCCCCCTCCAGGCGATGGGGGAGCTCCTCGGGCTGCACCGGGCGTGTCGAGTCCCCGCCGGTTCCCCCCTCCCGCCAGGTCCGGACCTCGGCGCGCTCGCCGACCACGAGGCCGCCGGTCCCGGTCGGGCCGAGCAGCCCCTTGTGTCCGGTGAAGGCCAGAAGATCGATGCCGTCCCGCTCGCAGTCGATCGGCACGACCCCGGCGCTCTGCGCCGCGTCGACCAGGAGCAGCGCGCCGCGCTCGCGCGCGATCCGGCCGATGGCGCCGATCGGCTGGATGGTGCCGGTGACGTTCGAGGCCTGCGTCAGCGCCACGAGCCGCGTGTTCGGCCGGAAGGCGCGGGCGATCGCGTCCGGATCGATCAGGTGGTCGGCGGTCGCCTCGACGCGGGTGAGCGTGATGGAGCCGTCCTGCTCCAGGCGGTTGAGCGGCCGCGACACCGAGTTGTGCTCGAGGACCGAGGTGATCGCGTGGTCGCCCGGGCGCAGCACCCCCTTGATCGCCATGTTCAGCCCGTCGGTCGCGTTGTACCCGAACACGATCCGCTCGGGCCGGGGGACTCCCAGGAGCCGGGCCAGGAGACGCCGCGTGTCCTGGATCATCCCCTCGGCCTCGACGGCGCGGCGGTGTCCGCCGCGTCCCGGGTTCGCCCCGGCGGCGCGGACGAACTCCTCCATCCCCTTGTAGACCGGCTCCGGCTTGGGGAACGACGTGGCGGCGTTGTCGAGATAGACCATGGCGGCTCGTGCCTCAGGTGCCCACGTAACGGGCGTACAGGGACTTGGCCAGAGCGGCATCGGTCGTGCCGCTGACGATGGCGCGGCCGTCCGCGAAGACCGTCAGGCGGCAGGCGTCGATGTCGGCGCGCAGGAGAAAGCGGTTCTTCTCGACCGCTCCCACCTGGCCGAGCCGCTTCGCGACTTCGTCCAGGTCGAGCCGGAGCCCGTCCTTCCTGCGGATCTGCACGGCGTTCCGCCCGCACATCGTGGCGGTGTCCGATCCGAGCGATCCCTCGAGGTAGGGGAACTCGCCCCGGCCACAGCACGGGCAGGCGGGATCGCGCGGCGGCAGGTCGATCTGGTTCTGGCGTCCTTCCCAGAGGTCGGTGACCGACATCTTCCGGGTGACGCGGTCGCGCCGGCCGGTCAGGATCTTGAGCGCCTCCGCCGTCTGGAGCGACGCCACGAGCCCGACGATCGGGCCGATGACCCCCGCGGTGTCGCAGGTGGGGGAGAGGCCTGGAGGCGGCGCGGTCTCGAACACGCAGCGCAGGCAGGCCGTCTCGCCGGGGAGGATCGGAAAGCTCAGGCCGTACGACCCGACGCAGGCGCCGTACACCCACGGGACCGATTTCTTGACGCAGTAGTCGTTGATCAGGAAGCGCGCGTCGAAGTTGTCGGTGGCGTCGAGGACCAGGTCGAACCCGTCGAGCAGGCGGCCGATCGACGCGGCGTTCAGATCCTCGACCAGCCCCTCGACCTGGACCAGGGAGTTGGTCGCCCGGAGCTTCTTCTCGGCCGCGACCGCCTTGGGGAGGAGCGCCTTCACGTCCTCCTCGTCGAACAGGATCTGCCGCTGGAGGTTGCTCTCCTCGACGAAGTCGCGGTCGATGATGCGCAGCGTGCCGACGCCGGCGCGCACCAGGAGGGAGGCCTGCACCGTCCCGAGGGCGCCGCAGCCGACCAGGACCGCGCGCGACGCCATCAGGCGGGCCTGTCCCTCGCGCCCGATCTCCTCGAACAGCACCTGGCGGGAGTAGCGGGCCGGCACCTCGACCGCCTGCCCGTTGTTCCCGTCCTTCGTTCCGGATGTCACGCTTCGTCTCCTGAAAATGAAAAAACCTCTTCGAGACGACGTCGAAGAGGTTCGGGGGAACGACTCCTTCGCCTTCCGTCTCTCATCTGCCGAGGC
>Ga0070694_100000105_pt1 | contig 40814 bp, 34 predicted proteins | sample KBSK1251metaG_FD_65470 | JGI IMG/M metagenome (GOLD analysis project Ga0070694, IMG submission 65470) | Corn, switchgrass and miscanthus rhizosphere microbial communities from Kellogg Biological Station, Michigan, USA - KBS K1-25-1 metaG | ecosystem: Host-associated > Plants > Roots >...
AGCGGAGTCAGCCGAGGGGCCGCGCGTCACCTTCGCTTACCGAGACCGCAAGCATGGCAACCGCGCTCGCACCATGACGCTTCATGCTCACGAGTTCATCCGCCGCTTCCTGCTTCACGTACTGCCAAATCGCTTCATGCGCATTCGTCACTTCGGCTTCCTGGCCAACCGTTCGCGCAAGCTGAAGCTCCACCGCTGCCGAGAACTCTTAGGCCTTGAACTGCAGCGATCACCAACGGCTAAAAAATCTGCCCGCCAACTAATGCTCGAAACTACCGGTGTCGATCTCTCACGCTGCCCAGCTTGTCGCCTTGGCACTCTGGTTACCCTGACCCAGTTACCAGCTGTCGTGGTTATCTCTGGCTCTTGGCGCGGGCCACCACTGGACTCTTCATGATCATCAGCTACCAGCAGCGACTCTCATTATCCAGCTCTACCGGCTTCGCTTTCGCGTCTGCGCCCCAGTCTGCTCCCGACACAGGTGTTCGACCTTTGCCAAACGCCTTTGCTGCCGCACGCGCTCTTGGCTCTCTCCCTACCGGAGCAGAATCCCTGTGCGCATATCCAACTGAACCTCTTCGTCCCAACTCAAACGCTTTGGTCGCAGCGCCATTCCACTTTACAATCCCCATAGCACCGCTAGTTCCGCTTTCGTAACCAGCGGTTCAGTCCAACAGGCTTTTATCCGCAATGCCTCCTGAGTCGCTTTGTTCTACTTGTCTTCCGCAGGCATTGCGGATAAAACCCTTTACGTTATCAATAGCGGTGTTAAGGAGTCGCTACCGTTCCTTTGGGAACCCTAAAAACAATCGCGACTCTTGGCTATGTGAAGACGCTCGAATGGAACTTACAGCCTCAGGATTATCCTCCATTGTGAGTATCGCTTCAAGCGAATTCTTGACTGCTTCTGCGGATGCGGACGACGAAGAGGCTAAATGAACTCGTTGGCTAAATCGTCACTGATATCCAAAGCGCTGGAAATAGACGGATGGTTCGATGAAGCTGAACTAGGTCTCTTGGTCCGCTGTGTGAACGAAGCGTCGCTCCGAAATTCTATTTCGCCGAAACAGCTAAATATCGTCGAGATTGGAAGCTATAAAGGCCGCAGTACGGTTGCCTTGGGACTCACTATGGCGGCTCTATCATTGACCGGAACTATATACGCGGTCGATCCTCACGAAGGAATGCGCAGTGGCAAGCACGACAGTCTATCGAGAACGACAGACATACAATGAGTTTCTAAGGAACATAAAATGTCACGGCCTCGAAGAGTTCGTACGATGTATCCGATTGAAGGCATCTGAAACTAGAATGGATATTCCCATCTCTTTTATTCTTATTGACGCCATGCACCTTTTCAAGAACGTAAGGGAAGATTTTCGTCATTTTGAACCAAGCATAATAAGGAACGGTCTCATAGCCTTCCACGATTACCGGAAAGAGTTTCCGGGCGTCGTTAAGTTTGTAAATAGTTTGATCTCTGGGAAGAATGCGCCTTACCGTAAGCTATATGCGGCGCATTCATTAATAGTCTTGGAGAAGTCAACTGATACTTCAAAGGGCCCGAACTAGAACATTAGCGTGTCCGGGTTCGAGTATCCTTCCAGTCACTCAACACCTTCAAAACTGTCAAGCGGTTTTATTGCGTCGATTATCAGTGACAAGTTGTGAACGCCGCCCAATCCTTGCCCGTTTGTCACGTACGGATGCCCGAAACTGCGGCGCACTTCGCCGTCCACCGGACTCCACTTTTTGCGATAAAATGTTCCTCTGTCATCGTGCCATTCAAGCAAACGTGGCACGAAGCCGGCCGTCGCTAGCAACGACGTGAGTGAGTAGTGTTCATAGAATACTTGGTGAAATGGTTCGCCCGGCGTATATAGAACGTTCGCAACGAGATGGAGAAGAGAGCCAGGTCTACTACAAAGCTGATACCATCGGCTCGGATTGTTTGCGTCAGGTACCGCGATGCGCCAATAACATCCCGGTCGTAGAAACTCGTAGACGTTACGCGCAGCCCGGTCTGCGTCCCTCGGCGTTAAGTGCTCTAGTACGTGTTCGGTTAGCACAGCATCCAAGGATTCAGGCTGAAAAAGACGTGCCCACATATGGCGGTCACGTATGTCGAGGTCGCTGCGCTCTAGGGAAAGCCAGCCATTCTGTTTTGTGCCTTTTGCGCCAATAATTACCTTCACGCGCGTGAATCCCACTTCGGGTCATGTCCATCGAACAATTCTCGGCCAAGTCGAAAGCACAGCTCATCCGATAGGAAAAAGGAAGTCCTGTAGACAGGACTGCGAATCGCTTTTGCAATGATCTGCGCCCCAAGCTCTTCAGCCTGCTGCTGATGTTTCTTGAACATCAGGGGCAGATGCTTGAAAAAGAGGAGTTGATCCGCGCACTGTGGCCCGATTCCATCGTGGAAGACAGCAACCTCACCGTGAACGTCAATGCCCTGCGCTCGGCCCTCAATGACGGCACATATATTGAAACGGTTTCCAAGCGGGGATACCGCTTCGTGCCGGAAGTCCGGGTGGTAACGCGTGGCGCTGCGCGCACACAATCGCCGACTGGCGCCACCGATCTGATCGAGCCCCCGGGCGGCGCGTTACCTCTTCACTCTCCTTTATATATTTCACGACCTGCTGACGACGAGTTCTGCAACGCGCTTGCGCGCGGCGATAGCTTCGTCCTGGTCAAAGGGGCCCGCCAGGTTGGTAAAACGTCGCTGTTGGCCAGAGGACTCGAGGCTGCGCGAATGCTCGGGGCCACGGTCCTGCTGATCGATTTCCAGCAATTCGGCGAGGAGGCGTTCGAAAGTTCAGGCAAACTGCTGTCGGCGATGGCCGAATTGATTGCTTATCAAGTCGAGTTACCGACGCAACCACATCAAAGCTGGAGCAATCGCCTCAGCCCCAACAGTAACTTTGAACGGTTTCTCAAACGCGATGTGCTGGCGTCCGATGAATGTCAGTTCGTGCTGGCGCTGGATGAGGTCGACCGGCTTTTCAATCACGTCTACGCGAGTGAAGTTTTTGGCCTTTTTCGTTCCTGGCATAATTTACGGGCGTTCTATCCACGGGGACCGTTCATTCGTCTCACGATCGCTATTGCCTACGCGACCGAAGCTCACCTCTTCATTTCGGATCTGCATCAATCGCCTTTCAATGTCGGAGCACGATTGGCGCTGGAGGATTTCACCGAAGAACAACTGGCCGAGCTGAATCGAAGGTATGGTCATCCGCTGGTGGACAATCATCAGGTCGGGCGTTTCCAGCGACTCATCGGTGGACATCCTTACCTGGCCCAGAGGGGTTTGTATGAACTCTATCAGAAGCGAGCCGATCTATCGGCCCTCGAGCAAAATGCCGACCGAGATGACGGTCCATTCGGGGACCATCTTCATCGCCTGCTCGTCTCCCTGAGTCTGGATCAAAGTCTGTTTGAAGAATTGCGCGCCTTTCTGTTGTCCGGTTCCGTCCTTTCCAACAGCGCTTTTTATCGCTTACGCAGCGCAGGTGTCCTGTCTGGAGAGACTGCCGCTGAGCCACGCGCGCGCTGTGAGCTTTACGTACGCTATCTCAAAAAACATTTGTCATGAGCGCTGTTCGCATCGCCAACTCCTCCGGGTTTTATGTCGTGGGCGGAACTATGCGACCCGACTCGCAGTCTTACGTGGTGCGCGACGCTGATGAACAACTGTACCAGGGCCTAATAGCGAACGAGTTTTGCCACGTATTGACTTCGCGGCAGATGGGTAAGTCATCTCTAATGTTGCGGACTGCGGCGCGTCTGCGGACGGCGGGAATCGGAGTCGCGGCATTAGACCTGACAGGCATTGGAACGAATCTCACGCCGGAACAGTGGTACAGTGGCCTCATAGTGCAGATGGGTGACCGGCTCGATATGGAGACCGAGTTGCTCGAATTCTGGTTGGACAACGTTGCACTCGGACCGATGCAGAGATGGGTGCGTGCCCTACGTAAGGTCGTGCTGCCTCTACGCCCTGGGCGGCTGGCGATCTTTGTCGACGAAATTGATGCGGTCGCGAGTCTTAACTTTTCGACGGACGAGTTCTTTGCCGGAATAAGAGAATGCTACAACCTTCGCAATGAGGATGAGGACATAAACCGCTTGACGTTCTGCCTGTTAGGCGTCGTCAATCCCGCTGATCTAATCCGCGATACTCGCACCACCCCATTCAACATCGGCCGGCGAATTGAGTTGACTGATTTTCAGGAAGCAGAAGCGCTGCGGTTAGCCCCTGGCTTGGGACGCAGCGATTCCGAAAACTACAAGTTGCTGAGACGAATTCTATACTGGACCAACGGCCATCCATATCTCACGCAGCGCCTCTGCCAGGCGGTTGCCGAGAATGGCGTACGCAGCGAGGTTGGCAACATCGATGAATCGATCGAACGAATGTTTGCTTCCAAACAAGCCCAGGCATATGACGACAACTTGATCTTTGTCCGCGAGCGATTGTTGCGCAGCGGCGCGGACGTGACAGCGTTACTAAATCTGTACGCGCGTGTCAGGCGCAGAAAGAAAGTCGCTGATGACGATTCTCAGCCGTTGGTAAGCATTCTGCGGTTGTCGGGCGTTACTCGTGCTAAAGGTGGCGTCCTGCGCGTCAGCAATCGGATTTACGAACGCGTATTCAATACCAGGTGGATCAGGCAAAACCTTCCGGACGCCGAGCTCAGAAGACAGCGCGCTGCTGTCCGGCGCGGCGTCCTGCGAACGACGGCCGTAGCCGCCCTTATTCTGGCGATAATGGCTACTCTGGCAATTGGATTTTTTCGACAGCGAAACCTAGCTCTCAATCAAATAGCGGCCAACAGAAGACTGGTCTATGTGACTAGCATGGAAGCGGCTCGTCAGGAATATGAAAACAGTAACATTGCGCGTATGAAAAATTTGGTTGATAAAACAATACCACGACCAGGTGAAGTTGATTTACGAGGATTCGAGTGGTTTTTGTTTTGGCGCTTGGCCCATTCTGAAATGATGCGCATTCAGGAAGCAGGCCAGATCACCAACACTAAGTTCTTCAACGGAAATGACACGATCGGCATTGCTGAATTGATGCCTACCATGAGCCAGCAAAAACGCGCGTATGCGATCAAGCTTTATGATCGAAAATCAACGAAGGAGACACGGTCGTTCGAAGTGCCGGCCGGGACAAATTTCCAGATCGCCGTTTTTTCACCCGATAACAAATACATGACGACTGATGCCCCTGACAAGTCGATCGTGCTCTGGGATCTTGCTTCAGGGCAACAGGTTCATAAATTTCCGGGACCTGGGACGTCAGTGACAGCCGTGGTTTTTTCGCCCGATCAGAAATCAATAGCCGGGTCCTTCATTGGCGGCAGATTCAGGGTTTGGGATCTTAAAACAGGTATCCAAAAGTTTTCCGAAGGATCCTCCCAGCTAGAGAGACCTAGCATCGCCTTTTCATCGAACGGCAAGCACCTGGCCGTGGCGATGACGGATTACGTCACACAGATCCAGGATGTGGCGACGGGAAGACCTCTTCGAACTCTCTATTTTCCGAAAGGACCTCCGGTTCTACTCTTCTTTTCGCCAGATGGAACAAAGCTGTTTGCGGCGACGGCTGAAGGATTCATTTACTGCTGGAATTTTTCCGCTCAAAAGCTTTTGGATTTCAAGGAGAGACACACGAACGAAGTGATGTCATTTTCGTTTTCGCCCGACGGAAAAACACTGGCAACCAGCTCAGTGGATCGAACCATAAAACTGTGGGATGTCGATAGCGGAACACAGCTTCGCACAATTCGGGGCCATGGTATTTGGGTAACTTCGGTTGATTGGTCCGCAGACGGTCAATATCTGCTGTCTGGTGACCGTGATGGTGTCGTGAAAATGTGGGATCTGAATCTGAAGGAGATGCCGGTTTGGCCCCCCAACAACAAAGTGGCGGTAACCGCGACAACTTTCTCACCCCAGAACGACTTGATTGCGATCGGACGCGCTCTTGATGGGAAGTTAGGCTTATGGGACCTTTCCCACGGACGATGGGGACCGTCACTCGACACCGCGGGCGATGTTACCAGTACGGCTTTTTCAAAGGATGCGACAATGGTTGCCGTAGCCGTCGCACCTCATATTAGGATTTACCAGGTTCGCAATGGAAAATTAATCAGCACTTTGGAAGCGACCGCAAGGGACGTCTACAGTTTGGAATTCTCCCCAGACGGGACGAAGCTACTTTCCGGAGACAGGGATGGCAACGTCATTATCTCCGACGTTGTCAGCGGACGTCAGGATATTCGGCTTGATAGCGGAAACACGTATTACCGTGCCGTGTTCTCGCCCGATGGAAAACGGGTCGCTTCGGCAGATCAGGACGGGAAAGTAAGAATCTGGGACGTTGGTTCAGTCGCGATTATTAGGACACTGTTGGGTCATACGGCACCCGTCAGGGTCATCAAATTTTCACCGAATGGCCAGCTGCTGGCGACGGCCTCCGAAGACAATACGGTGAGGATCTGGGATTCGGCGACAGGCAAAGAGTTGAGCCGCCCACTCTGTCTCTGTCCAGCGTTTGGTATTTAGCCCGGACGGCAGGCGGCTTGTGACGGCAAGTCAGGAAGGGTCGATTGTGCTTTGGGACATAGACGGTATGCAGGATGTCATCACTCTAAGAAAGGACGGAGCCCCGCCGACTTCGTTAACTTTTTCTGCAGACGGGTTGACTCTCGCCGTTAGCGACGAGAAGGGTGACGTTCAAGTTTGGCGGGGAGCTCAGCCAAGTTCTTGAGTTCTTCACACTTGAATCAAGCTCGTTAAGAATTACAGCGACGGACGTCTCTCTAACTGCGGCACGCATTTTTGCCTACAGAAGATGACGCTAAGATGACGACATTCTGTTGCGTAGCCGGACGAACCTCGACTTTCACTGTCCCTGATCGATAAAACATTGGCTCTCTCGTTTCATCAGATCGAGCTAACAGCTGCCTGCGGACTTAAGAATTCGCTACCCAAGTCCATCAAGGTTATGTGTCTGCACCCAAACGACCTCACGACTCAGAGAGGTTAGATCGATTTATGCGTTGAACCCACGAAACAAACTTCACGAATTCAGTTGGAAGTGCAACAGGTCGTTGTTTGAAAAATAAACGTTGCACTGCAACTTGAAACCACCCTTTCAGTTTTTCGCATGCCTCTTCAGCAAGTTCGGTGTACCGATCACAGTGAGATTTTTCTAAGATCAGATCTTTTCTGCCTTACGTGCTACATAGAAGACAGTCCGCAAATTTCTGTCGGCCTGCAACTATTTGATCTTTGCTAAGCGATTAATCGGACATTCGAACCACCGACCTCACGTTTCCGGATTCAGTGGATCTTAGCAAACCCAAGTACTTGGTTTTGAGATGGTTGCAGCACGAGCCAAGAATCGACATTTTTACATCCCTTCCCATCCTTTGGGTAGTGTCCTAATCTAAAACCACCGCTGCTTTCCGTGGTACAGGAATTGTCCCGCTAACCATTGTCTCACGTTCTGAATCGGTGATATAAGCGGCAGGTGCTGAATCGACGGTCGGATAATTAGATGGGGGGCTACTCGGAATGGGCGGAACCTGGCATACGTTTGAGGACATAAAGAAGGTTGTTGTTGTCGTGTTGATTCTATTGGTTGCGGTATTTGTTGCGGGCTTTAGCATAGGCTATAAAGCTGGCAAGGGGGAACTGATTGCTCAGCCTGAGGCTACTCCTCTTCCTTTGAAACCACTTTCGGAAGCCACTCCTATCCCTAGAGGAACGCCGATCCCTCTCTCAAGCCGTTGATATCTATTACTTGATCGGCCTGATAGGATCGGAGTCTGGCCTCACACTTTGTCTAACTCTGAGGATGCGGCGAGGTTTCGGCCTCGCCGCTTTTGCTTTAGAATCGCTTCACACTTTCGGGCTGCCTACTCAGCGTCTAGCTAACGATGAGGAAAGGCCGCGACATCCTGACGCGACGGGTGGCCCGATTACCTTTCAGGAATGGCTAACAGGAAGCCAGTATGTCAGACAAGCCTGCCTTAGATCATATCAAGGAACTAAGTCCGCAGCTCTCCCAAGACGAGCGAGTAGAGGTCTTAAAATTTATATCTGACCTTCCCGGCAGTAATATTACATATCTAGAAAACAAGCCTCCTACACGCGTTCCGCTGTCTGTTGATTGCCGGAAAAATCGGTGGTCGATGCCGATGGATTGAGTACTTGGGAGCTTACTGATACCGAGCCAACAAACAGCAAAGCAATAATCGACGTTAGTATGTCCCGCATTCTTTTATCAGCGGCTTGCAACGTTCATTGTTAATCATCCAGGCGCAACCTCAAGCGAATTCACTCGCCAACGTTCTCCCTGTTTGGTTAATTTCGTCTTGTAGCGAAACTGCTCCCTAACATTGTCCTTAGATTTCGTCATAAGACCTGTGACCACTGCTGAAGTGTCAGAAACGAGAACCTTGAAGATCATGGCGAAACACGCTCATCCGATAGTACATGCGCTATTTCAACGCGATACGGTAACTTGAAAATGGGTAGAAGTTCTTCAATGGGCGTTTCTTTCGGGACCAAACGATAAACGAACGTGAGACGCGCTGTTCTGACCGCACTATCCTCTGAAGGCTCAAATTTCCATCGCCGAGCGACATATTTGCTGTCGGCTATTAGAATCGGCTTTCCGGATAGACCGCGCGCATCTGTGACTAGTCCCTTTGAGTCGATCTTTACCTCGATAACTACTTCACCACTCGTGTGCGACGACAGGGCAAGGGGAAAGTAAGTTGGTGCTACTGCCAATATGACTTTGGGCTGATTAGTCTGTTGCGCAAACGCATACCGAACAAAGCCAACGGAAACACCAGTCACAAGACAAAAGGCTACCGTGATCCCAATGAACCATTTTTTCATAATGCCTAAATTGCCTCTTACCAATTCGAACTGGTGTATCGATCAACTATCGTCAATAAAAGCGAACTTAGGAACTCAGCTATGGTTCCGGGGACTCGTCCGGCAACACGTGAGTGATCTCGACATGGTAGGGCGGTTTGAAAACCGCCACTAAGTCCTCGGCAGGAGTGTCCCTTGCTGCAAGATGATAACTAAAGGTCAGCCGCACAGTCCTGACACTCTTTGAGGCGCTTGCAAACTTCCATCGCAAAGCCGCAAATTTTGAACCCCCAATCAAGAGAGGTGAGCCGGAGACGCCTTCTGCCGATATTACCGACCCCCCCGAGTTGATCTTCACTTCTACCACTGCCTCCCCACTCGTATGCGTGTGAAGGGCTGTTGGTGAATAAGTAGGCACCACGGCCAACGTGACCACGGGCTCGTCTAACTGCGCTCTATCCTTTTGGTCGGGCACCTTTACTTGCGCACCATTGACGTCAGCGGACTCTTGAGCGCTCATTTGTGGTGTAGCGACCACCACGAGAAGAAGAAGAATCGCTCCCAAGTAATTTTTCATAATTGAACCCTTCATTGAGAGAACATTCTCGTTTGTAGGCCCTTGTTGACGTAAGTTGGCGAGGTGGTTACGTGCTCGAATGCACCTATAGCCCTCAGTCCGGGACGCTCTGCTGCGCTCCAGGTGTTATTCCAAACGGCATGGTTATTGAAATTTGAATTCGGAAAGTTAAAGCCTAGCGCATCGCGTCCCTGAGCTATTAGCCCAGATACTATATAAGCGTTGAACTCCGTAGTTTGAACAGTTCTATTATATGGGGAATTGTAGGCCACCGTTTCGGCAGGCGTTCCCGCGAAATTCGCGATGCCGCCTAGAGAAGCAGCACGACGATTCAGATAGCCTGCAAAACTTTGACGGTCTTCGACATGCGATCCTTCGTGACCAACAGCTTGAACCAGATCATTCATGTCAGTGACCGAAGAATTGATTGTGACCAGTACTTGGGCTGTGAGCGTACCGTCAGCATTGAATCGCAACGATCCGCTCTTTGGAGGCCCCGTCTCGGCCGCAGTACCGTTCGAAGTCTTGCCAACAGTGACAGTTACCCCATTATCGACGCCTTCTGAGCCGTAAGCATTAAGCGCATCCCAAACAGTTTGGGGCTCGTCAGAATCGCACCCCGCCGCGTATCCGGCTTTAAGAGCATCTCTGAAGCGATTTCGTTGCTCGATTATCTTATTAGCAGCTCTTAGCTTGTTGGTGTCTGTGCCTGCCTTTCTCAGCAGATCGGCGTCGCTATCGCTGCCGCCAAGTTGCACCGACCAGATGTAGGCACCAGTCGGGTCAACGTACCGCATCGGGTTATTGAAGCCAAAAGCATAACGGTTCCAACTCTGAGGTGTTGACAGATCAGCAGACGTAAGTGCGGGATCTACACTAAGGAACCTTCCCTGAACGCTTGCAAAGTATCTCGCCCCAAAGTAGTCCAGTCCGGTCTCGTAATCCCGCTCTTTTTCGTTGAACTTCTGACGGACAGCATCGTTACCGGCGTAACCCGGCATTGTTGGCCTTCCGCCGATCCCCACTAATTCTTCACCGAAGGGCAGGTAATCGTGCCGACTGACGTTTGCGAGCGAACCAGTCTCATCAAAAATCATCCGAGGCGTTCCTAGTTGATCTGCCACGACCCAACGCACATCGGCATAGGGCGTGCTCGGATCAGGTTCCGGATTAGGGGTAGGGTTAGGACCTCCCTGAGAGCTAACTGTAACTGCGACATTCGGAGTGGAGTCGCCAAACCATTCAACCCCATCTTGAACCATACGCCATTGGAAATTGAACGTGCCCGTCGTCGATGGGGCAGTTACCGTGAAGTTGAAGGTTACCTCTGCACCGGATTGGACCGAGTAAGGTAATCCTATGCGATCAAAACCCCACGGGCTGTCGACTTGCCAAGTTTGATATCCGAGGCTGTAATGGCTCGCAGTCGTCCAGGTATTGCTGCCGGTGTTCTTGAATGTTACCGAAACGGAGTAACTCTGCCCCGCCGTCATTGTTTGCGGCACCGACTGATAAATATATTGGGCACCGTTCGGCGGCGGCGGGGGTGCTATGTTGCTCGACCAATTCGGACTGTAGTCACCAAATCCGTTATTTGAAAGATTAACCGGATTGCTGCCGCTAGCATTCATCACCCACACTTGATTAGTCGGATCGCAGCAATCTCTTTCTCGATCGCTGCGAAACGCGATCTGCGTTCCATCACTTGACCATGTCGGCGAATCATCGTTTTCCAACGTGTTTGTCAATCGTGTTTGACCAAAACCGATCGCTGACATGACATAGATTTCTTTGTTGATGTCGAGTTTTGATTTGGTGATTACTTGTCCATCGTCTTCGGGAATCTCGAAATCGTCGGTTTCCTGCCATTGTTCTAGAACGCTATCGCGGGTGCTCGTGAATGCGATCTTCGAACTGTTCGGCGACCACGACGGTTGATTATCGCTATAAGGCGCAGCAGCGAACGTCAACCGCGTCTGATTTGCCCCGTTGGTATACATCACATAGACACTCGAATACCCGGAATGATCGCGATCGCTGGCAAATGCGATCTTCGTTCCATCTAACGACCAACAAGGCTGCGTGTCATTCGCCGCGCTATTGCTGATATTGACTTGGCCACTGCCATCTGCGTTCATGACGTAAATCTGATAGTTGACGCCATTACGTGCGCTCTGAAAGACAATCTTAGTGCCGTCAGGCGACCACGCGGGCGCACTATCATCGGAGCCATCACTGGTCAAGCGCACCTGTCCGCTACCATCCGCATTCATCAAATAAATGTCGGCCATCCCGCTAAACACATTATCGCGATCACTTTGAAAAACGATCTGCGAACCGTTCGGGGACCATCGCGGTGATTCGTCGTTGGCGGCGTCGTCAGTCAAGCGTAATACACCGCTGCCGTCTGTGTTCATCGAGTAAAGCTGCGCGGTGCCATCACGGTTACTCGCGAAAACGATTTTGGCTGTGCCTGACTCCGGCATTACGGGGAGTGCGCTGCTATTCAAAGAAGCGTACGGAAAGCCCGGTCCATATTCGGTTCCTGATGAACCATGACCCGGAGCAGCGGTTATCAACAGCTGCCCGTTACGATAGCCGTATTCCTCTTGCAGTGCATAAGAAGAAATACTTGCGGCGTACTCGGCCAGCAACTCTCCACCCAAGCCATAGACTTGTCGGGTTTCCTGATCGTGAGTGAAACGCCGCACCCGGTGACCGTCACCATCATAAACGTATTGGATCGGCGCTTGATGCGGACCAGGATCGACCGGGTAACAAGTCTGCCCTCCTTCTCCATCCGGATAACAGACCGGCGGCGGAGGCGGGATGGTAAGTACCGCTAACCGATTCTCAGCGTCATAACTACGGTCACGTCCTTCACCTGTATAGGAGTCGCGCGTCTGATTCCCCGCAGAATCGTACTGTATCTTCCGTTGACTCATTGTGAGCGAGAGATCGCCCGGTGCATAGAGCCGGTTTGAGTTTTGAGCATCGCTCTTGTCAAATTGCGTATGGTTGATGACAGTAGAACCGCCTGGGTTAATCGTACGATTGCCCCAACGGTCATAATCGTATGATTGGACGTAGTCCTGCCCACTCTGTGAGTTCGGTCCGCCGTGGATCTCGCTTATTGACGAGAGACGGTTAAGCGGATCGTAGCTGTAGTTGTCTTGAATGTACGCGTAGTTGGTGATCGCATCATTAGCGGGAGCCCAATGTTGAGAACTGGTAATGTTACCGTTATTACCAGGCCCACTTTGTCCCCACGCATATCCTCCATAATAGAGGGCTAAGCATCCTCGGTTCCAATTGAACTCGTCCGTCTGCAGCGATTGGGTGCTGACGCGAATATCGTATAGCTGTCCGCGCGCGTTGTAATGCATCTTGTGGTAAAGCGATACCTGGGTGCCAAATTGCTCCTGCGCGATGCCTCCCAACGACGAATACGAGATACCAGTGGCATAAGTGCGGTTCCGGCCATCGCCCAGACGGCCCGTCATGCTGTTTGCCCTACCCGCGCTATCGTAACCATAGTTGACGACGTGACCGGAGGGATAAGTCTGAGAGCTCGTCGCACCAGCAAGATTGTAAGTGGCGCTGACTTGATAATTGCTTCCAGCCGTCTGCTGAATTTTCAATACTGTTCGACCGGCGGCATCATAGCTGTAATAGTCACCCGCGCTGCTTCCCGTTCCGTAGGTAACCGCCACGAGACGTCCGATTGCGTTGCCACGCGAAAAACTTGGAGCGCCTGCCAGCAAGCCTTGCGAATCATACGCGTAAGCCACTTCATCGCTTGTGGCTATGTTTGGCAAAGCAGGACTGTTGTTAGTTTGTTCAGTGAGCGCACTCGAACTGTTGTACCAACGACGCGTCACGCGATTAAGCGGGTCGTAGGAAAAATGTGCTGAAACCCCGCGCGCATCGGTCCGCACACGAAGATTTCCACCTTCATCGTACTGATAATAAACCGCCCCGTTTTCGGGGTTGTTGGTTGAAGTAAGACGCTTGAGTGAGTCGTATTCGAAGCTGCGCGTCTGATTGGTCTGTGTGACGCTCTTTAGATTATTCAGTACGTCGTAGTCGTAGCTCGTGTGATAACCGGCTGCCACGTCAGGCCAGCCGGGAAAGCTTATCGCTTCAGTTGCTCCGTCAGCAGAGGTAACTTCCCAAAGGTCCTTAACTCTGCCGAGTGCGTCGGTGCGACTGATTCGCTTACGCCGAAGCTGATCCGATTCGTTTTGATCGGCCACCAAGACGCGGTTACCACTGTATGCGGTCTTTATTACCGCGCCGTCCGGTGAGGTTACTGATTTCACTCGACCAAGATCGTCATACGCAGTAGTCGTCCATAAGATAGCTTCACCGACACGGAACGGATTTGAAGTCTGCGAGATTCGGCCCAAAGGGTCGTAACTCTGTTTGAGGGTTATGTATCCCGTAGCACTCTCATATTGGCGCTTTTCTGTTGTTCGGCCCAAACCATCGTAAGTCATTTCTGTCTTAAGCAGGTTGTCAAGATAGTTATTCTGATCACTCGTAGTCGTAACTACGCGACCTCCGTCATCATAGTTAAAGGTTGTTTGGCTCTTAACATCGATTCCGCCATTGACTGCTCTGATCATTAGCTTGGGACGATTTAGAGGGTCGTTGTAATAAGTACTAGACACAATCCCGTTCACGTCTTCGGTGTCTACTGGTTGACTGAGATAGTAATCCGATTGTGTGTATGCAGTTTGCCCCATCGGATTTGTGACAGCTGTGGGAAAGGCATAGCTCGACTGCCCTAGTGAACTCAGCTCAGTTGGCGAACTATTTGAGCGCGCTTCGCCGTCCGGACTCCCGAACCGATCGCTGTAATCAAATGTCGTCAAATATCCGCGCACATCGATAGCTTTAACAGGATTCCCGGCGATGTCATATTGGAGATAGGCAGTAATCGAGCCCGTAACTACACCGCTACCAATTAAGAGATATTGGGTAGTGCTGGTTGTGTTTCCGCGTCTAGTGTAGATGGTAGAAAAGGATGGATCGAAGCCGCTGATATCGGATCGATTTGTTAGGTAGGCATGGTTAGAATCACTGCTGTAGTTGTCGTATTCGAACGTCGTGCGGGCGCGCTCATTTCCATTAGCATCGTAGAGTGACATTCTTGACGGCAAACTTAATAGACCGGGACCATTCACGGCATCGGTGTAATCGGCTGTGGCTAGGAAATCTGTGTGCGTGTGACGAATCAAAGCTCCAGGCGCACCAGTGCCATAATCGTATTCCCAGGTGTCAGTTTTATTATTGAACTGGTCAAATCCCTTATCGTTGCTGTCATACGGATTGATCGATGTTTGTTTCGCCACCTGATTTGTATCCATCAATGTGGTAACTGTTTCAACCGGGCGAGGATCATTAGGCGGTTCCATATCGGGACTGCCAGCCCACCAACTTACTGGCGCGCGTTGCGCGAAGGTATTAGTAACTTGACGCAACGGCGTTATCCCGTCCAACGCGTAAATCGTGGTCTGGTATTCCCGTCCGTCCTTCCAGCCGGGATACTGCGTCGGTTGCTGCCCGAATGAAGCTTTTGGACTGCCATAGAAATAATGGTATGAACGACCAAGTAATGACCCATTGGAGTTGTATTGATCGGTTACAATATAACCATCGTTTAAGGTGCTCGACTCAGGCCTGCTATAGGTAGTCCGACTAGCATAGGACGCACCGGTTCCGCCATTCGGATAGACCCGACGCTCCACCACTCTTCTGTAAACCTGTCTATCGCCGGCCCAAGTGAGTACGCCGCCAGTCGTTGAATCAGTTAACCCCGGAGCGTAGTCATATTCGATGGCTCCGCCTGTTGGAAGCACTACTCGTGCAAGCTCAGAATAACTGTCATAGAAAAACTGATACTGTTCTCCATTAGGCAGTTCAACCGCCGTGACGCCAGAAGGAGGGGCCGGAGAATCGAAAGCACCATTCAAGTCAGGGAAGAGTTGATGGTAAGTCTGCACACTGAAATCGCCGCGTAGCGCACTGCCTCTGTACACCTTTGTAGTTCTTGGCGCGCCCCCAAATCCGCGCTCCGTTATTCGGTCGTAAGGCGTATTCTGGTCGGCGTATGCAATAGTTACTTGCCGATTGAGAGAATCCGTTATAGTCGTCAGTGTCAGACCGTTGTAACCAAAAATGACCTTATTGCCGTTCCGATCTCGCATCCACTTCACTTGACCACCTTCGATCCTGAACCTCATCCCGTCACGGAGCGCCAGATAGCCGGATGGTTGCGCGTCACTCGGGTCACCGTAAATGTAGTCTGAAATGTCAGCGTCAGATATGAACGTTGCCGAACTGCCGTCGCTCGTGATGAAGATGCGGCCACGATTGAAGCCACCAGTCGCGCATGTTGGATGATCAGGTCTGCCGTTGGTTTGTTGATCCCGTAGTTCGTACTCGGTACCATCTGGCGCGGTGAACGTAATTCGCGTAAGCGTTTCGGAATGGATATATCCGCAATTGCCGGAAATAACGAATTCCCTACTGCCTCCTAGTCGCATCTGTAACTTACCGACGCTGTAAATCGGCTGTTGACCATCCACTCCCCACCAACTTGTCGTGGGGGTGTAACGGTTTGGTTGACCGAGGCCCGCCTCCTTTTCAACGATCCATTTTGTCTCAATTTTTAAGACCATTCGGTACGAGGCTTCACCACGTCCAGCAACCGCCACTAAAGGGAGACGAAAATTCAAGCTCCCATTGTAAAGATTTACTGAATCAAAATTGCCGAGCGTATACGAACCCGTAGGCGCGCCCGAAGATACGGCTAGCGGAGTCGAGCCATCAGTAATGTTCTGCGCGTTGGCTGCATTAACAAAGATTACCCCCAACACGCAGGCTAGAATGCATAAAGATAGCTGACGGGACACCATGAATTTGAACCGCTTCATCGGAATAATCGTAATTCGGAAATCAACAACGGTTCGTGCGAATTGAGACAAAGAGTTGCCCTTAGCAACTGCCTGCGATAGCGAGCGGGCACGCGATTGACTCGGCGCACGGCCATCCCATAGCCACGTGCATATCGCTAATGTTGACCGCTCGCTACCTCTTGAGAGTCCACATGCACTCAACCTTTCAAATCGGATTGAGCGCTTGAATCGCCTTCTTAGCAAAGAAACCACAATTGCGACGATAGCTCTTGCTGGTTGGCGTTTCTGTTGTGGACGATTGGGATACTCGATAGTGGACATTGGCTTCCTCTTTTCTCGCCGCGTCCTGCGATGAGAGTGTTTGAGCCTTTGTCACCAGTTAGGGTAGGATGAGCCTGACTAGGGACGGCATCCTTTGCGCCTAACCGGTGACAGAGGTTTGTTGTTTCTGTTGGCCAGTCGCGACGTTGTCGCGTAGCGACTGGCTGTTTAGTTTCTGATCCTCTCTAAACTTTTTGATTCGCTAACCGCATTCCAGTTCCCCGAACAAGCGATCATTTTCTTCATCTGCGGTAGCAAGCGGGGATGCGCGCACGATCTAAGCCCATGGTGCCCACCCACCACGAACCTCAGCGCTGGCAATATTACCCGCTCGCTACCGGCCCATGGTGAAACTCCTTGTGCATAAAAACCAGAACTAATGTTAACGATTCGAATCAGCGATTCTCTTTCGGCGCTGCTAACAGTCTTTCGATCGTCGAGACGATCTGATCAATACCTTCTGGCTTCCGCAAGAAGGCTTTGACTCCAGCACGCCAAGCATCGGTTTCGATATCATCCCCAGAAAGCATAATGATTGGCGTACTACGACGATGAGTGATATGGCGAACGCGCCGCACCAAATCAAGTCCTTTAACTCCGGGCAGGTCGTTGTCAACGATTATTGCGTCGTAGCGCGCATCGCCTGTAAGTATTCTCAAAGCAGTCATTCCGTTCACGCAGGTGTCAACTTTAATTCCTTCGGAGTTGAGAATGTCCGTAATTACATTTGCAACCTGCTTGTTGTCCTCAACATGTAAGATAGATAGCTGGGTGACATTTGGTTTCGGTTCGGATGTCGCTGTCTTGTTCCTACCTATCTTTGGCTTCGAGAGAATATGGCGCCTTCTTCTAACGACCGCTGATCGTGTTGTCAGCAAGTCGTGGTGCCGCGTGTTTATTAACGAGATCAAACTCTGATGATGCTTGAATCCTAGCAGTCGACTGGCTCTAGTTACGGAGCCGCCGGCATCTCTCAGCGCTCGCTCGATCAGTAACTTCTCGTAGGCTCGCAATTCCCGCTTAAAGGAAAAGTCTTTCCAACTCTCGCCTTTCAACGGCGCGCCTCCGGCCTCAGCGGTCAGCATTGCGTCCATGACTGTAGTCGAAGACGCAAGCAACCGATCTCTCGCGGCAGGATCCTGCGACTTCTTCAGTAACTCAAGCGCAGACTTATGAATCGATACCATTTCGCTGGTGGGAGTCTGGTCCTTCAATTCCTCGATGATTGTTAGCCTTGCACGGCCTGCGCCCTCGAGATCTCCGCAGTTCTCTCCAGCTTCTATGGCTCGATCAAGTTCGGAGCGGGCCGTCGAATATCTTCCCAAACGCGCCAGGGCAACTCCATGCGTGGTGAGAGCCTCCACCAATAAAGAGCACTCGTCCCCCTTGTCGAGTGTTCTCACCGCTGTGCGCGCATATCGCTCCGCTTCGAGATAGCGACCTTCGCTAAGGAGGGCGCGTGCGCGCGTTTCATCGACTTGCGCAACGTGTCCCTGATCCCCCAGAGAGAGAAAGATGTTATGCGCTCGATTGATGTGCTGGTGAGCGTCAGAGAATTTGCCAATGCTTTGGTAGAGAAAGCCCAGATTATTCTCTACGCGTCCGCATTGCCGGATATGTCCCGCTTGCTCAAAGTGAAAGCTCGCAGCTGCGTATTGGATCGGAGCAAGATCGCGATAGTCCTCTCGTCCCTCAGCTTCCGCTAACCGCGTGTACGCCGTGCCGAGATTAAGATACAAGCTTCCTTTAAGGGCGTCCTCGGAGCTTTTTTCGACGAGAGGAAGTGATTCTTTATACAACCGCAGGGCATCAGCGAGTCGTCCCGCTCTTTCTTCTACAATAGCCGCTCGAATCAGAACTACAGCCCGTAGATCGTTAACCCCATCTTTCAGATCAAATAGCGCTTCCTCTGAATTGATTCGTGCTTCATCAAATGCGCCTTCTCGCATATAGCATAAGGCGAGATCGGAGCGAGCCTCCGCAATCCGCTCAACGAGACCAAGCTTTTCGAAGCTGTCTATGCTTCGGGTTATTAGGTTTTTCGCGTTTTCTTGGCCCTTGGCTTGTTGCGCACTGCCAAGCCAGCCGGATAACGCACCGCATCTAAGCAGCACTTCCCTGCGGGTCAAGTCCATCCGTCAGGGGAATACTGGCCCGCTCCTGCCAAAACTCATTAAGCGCGTCAAAAGCTGCCTCGTATTCGCCGGCCTTTTCAAGCTCCTTTGCCAAATGGCAACAATCCAAAGCCCGCTCAGTACGGGTTAGCCCACTTCTTGCGTTGCCCCTGGCTAACTGTGCCGCTAAGTTCATGTGAGGTCTCGCTTTCTATATAAGTGGTAAACTGCTGGCATCGAGAAGTGTGGGTGCAGTCCTCGGCAAGTTTTTGCCAATGCGAGCTTTGAAACCTACTTCTCTATGCTCATTTAAGAGACTCGTACGAACAGAATCACCGGTTAAGGAGAAGAACATGATAAACCTAAGAAGATTAGGTGCCGTCGTCGTCTTGACGCTGGGAATAACTCTAGTGGCGGCCGCCGACTGTCCAGCTCCGGGAATAATGAACGGGCCACCGTGCGCGTCTTTCGCTCAAACGGCTCCGAATGAGCCGACTGAGCATGAGCAGCAGACGGAAACTTTTACCGTGTCAGAGTCAACGTCAGTTGACTTGTTCTCGCTCGCCGAGACTGCCTTGAACGCTCTTATGCTGTTCTAGCGGCTCAGATGAGCACGAAAATCTCCAAAAGCTCATTGCCATTGATCAAAGTCACTGGCAAAGAGTGTTTGTGTCTCCGAATTTCGAAGGAGCTGACGAATAGCATCGCAAAGAGGCGCTCTGCGTTCCGGAGCATAGACTTACGCTACTTTTGATGCAAGCACTTTAATCCTTGATGGGGCTCAACTGCTCACGTTAGATGAGATAACAGATGTTGCAAGTTAAAATGCACGACGATCTAAGAGCACCCACGGTTTACAGACGTTGAGCTTGAAAAGGGATTGGGAACTGTCCGCCCGGACATCAGCGCCTTTATGGGGAACGTACCGATTGCGATCGAAGTACAAATTAGCACGCTGACGATGGACCAGATCGTATATCGAACGAAGGAATACGCTAGGAAAGGAATCCACCTTCTTTGGTTGCCCGATCTACAACCATCTACCTGGAGACTAACAGGTATAGCCCGAAGCTATGGGAAAGATGGATTCATGCCGAGTACTTCGGTCGCGTTTACTACTGGGTGGGAGGGGTTCAGCTTGGCTTAGTGGTTCTCGTGTAGAACTACAAAATGCCTCCCTCGACCCGTTCATCAGTGAAGGGACGTGGTGGACGCCTTGCCTTCCACATCGTCGCGTAAAGCGTCGGTAAACCAGCACTTCGCATATCGGTACGAGTTACTTTCACTCGATGACTGCGCCATATGAACGAAGAGATCTGACTCGCGATCCAGCGATCAAGTTGGCGAACCTGATTATCGTCAGTGACGATTCGGAAAAAGCCAATCCACGATCGACGAAATGGATGATCAGCTAGTTCATGCTCGATGAGCTTTTCCATTATTTTCGGACCAGGTCCTTGGATCTTGAAGGAGAGCCTGTTACAAAGACTAGCGAGAGTTAGATCGGAGTTTCGTCGAACCTTTTGCGTTGACAGGACTCCATTGATCCGTTCCTTGAAGCGAAGGATGTTCTTGTGCCGAATTCGTACCGCGATTGGTGAGATCCGAAATCCAAGGAAATCAATGCCGGCGGCAGCGGGGCAGTGGTCCACAGTCTTCATTAAATGAAGCTTAAGTCCGAGTTTCTTCAGCTCGGACTCAACAACCGCACGTAATTGGTGACACTTCTCTTCATCTGATACGCAGATGACGAAGTCGTCCGCGTATCGCACGAGTCCGTCAAACTCACGCTGAATACGCCTATCGAATTCCGCGAGGTACAGATTAGAAAGGAGACCTGATAGAACGCCACCTTGCGGAACTCCGCAATTGCGACGGGATCGCGGATACTTTCGTTGTTTGCCACCGGCCACGTTAACCTTCTGGGCAGCCGTCGCTGTGACCCGACTGGTTTTGAGAAATCGGGTGACGAGATTGCGTGCCCGATCATCGGTACCAAGCGAAGACACCTTGTCGATGAGAGTTTGATGGTTGACGCTATCAAAGAACTGAGAGATGTCCGCGTCAAATACCGCTAGTCGCCCACCTTCAAAATGCTGTTGAATTAGCGCGACCGCGCCGTGGGCATTCCTGCCTCGTCTGTACCCGAAAACACAATCCTCGAGCTGAGCCTCTACGAATTCGTACAGGTAACCGTATAGAGCGCGCTGTACGATGGCGTCGCGAATGGTGGAGATCGATATCGTCCGCGTCTCACCCGCATCCTTCGGAATCTCACGTTCCAAAAGAGCCGCAAAGGTATAGCGACCTTGAAGAACCTTTCTGCTTGCAGCCCGCAGATGTTTAGCTAAATCCCGACGAAATATGGCCAGCTCGACGCGATCCGATCCCCGAGCAACTCTGTGAACGTTTCGAATTACGTCAAGGTGACTCTGGAGGAATGCCCCATAGTGGGCTTCCAAAGCTTCCACGGAAAAGAATTCTTCAAACGAAGGCACGGTGAGATTCTGGTTTAGGTGTGAGGCGTTTCGCCGCCCTCCAAGCTCCCTCACACCTTAAGAGGGCATCGGTATCGTAACCGCGCATTACCAGATGGCTATGCTCTTGACAGTGGAGGTCCGGAACCCTAACTAGGGAGCAACTTACGCCGCCGCCGAAACTCGATGCGTCTCGATCCCAGCATTATCAAGTTTGATGAATATGTGCGTTTCTTCGGTGGGAGTCAAGGGTGAAAAGGAAAACCTCGCCCTGAGTCCGACACCAAGAACAACGGGCGAGGTAACAGGTGCCTTGTCGCACGAGAGCGACCGTGGATACCTCCACTGTCAAGAGCATCGCCATCTGGACCACCGCCCTGATTTCGGGACCGCCGATAGGCAGCGAGCAGCTCGCAAAGAGACGCTCCGATCCTAACTAAGCTCCGCCGAAGACTATACCAAATCAGATGTGTGAAGCCCAGGCAAGTTGCTTGCTAGCAACCCCGACCGTGAGAAGAACTAAAACAGTCCCCCTCTTCGCTTCGATTCTTCACGCCAGCCCATTCGCACAACTCTCCGCTTTGCTCCGAGTGCTCCACTTCGTTACGCCCCTGCGGGTGATGCGAATGAGCGCCTAGTCGTTTCGATCTTCTTCGCTGCGAGGGGGAAACACCTTCTCAAAACCAAAACACAGATCGAAAGTCGGAGTAGGAATGACTATTACTAATCACCCCCTCCACAGATCCGGACGAGCGCTACTAACGCATCCGGCTCCTGCCTTAGGTGATGACGGCAAGTCGTCGCAAGGGATAAGGGTGATGCAGCGTGGGCGGTGGCAGCCAGCGGTTAGCCAAACGGACCATCTGCTCCCAAGTAAGACAGGTCTTTTGGCTGCGACGCCGCAGCGCCCAGCGCCAATGACCCACCACGTGAAAGCGAAACGACGCCAACGAGGTCAGGTTCGAAGGCACACCATAGTACCGGTTGTGTCCCGCAACCACCGACCGAAGCCACTTGCCCACTTCAGCCACTCGATGGTGCATTCGTTTGCGCAGTTCCGTTTTGACTTCCTTCAGCTTCGCTCGTTTCCTCTTACTCATCGTGCGCCGATAGACCGTGAACATTCCGCTTCGCTTCTTGCCACAGATGTGCGTGAAGCCCAGAAAGTTGAATGTCTCCGGCTTCCCCTTGCCACGCCGCTTTCGGTTGTTTGCTGCGTAGTAGCCAAACTCGATGACGCGCGTTTTCTGGGGATGCAGTTTCAATTTAAGCTTGGCGAAGCGTTCCGCCAACTCGTGTTGAAACCGCGCGGCGTCCGCCTGGTGCTCAAAGCCCACCACGAAGTCATCAGCCCAGCGGACGACAATCACGTCGCCTTTGGCTTTTGTCTTGCGCCAGTGCTGCACCCAGAGGTCGAACACATAGTGCAGATAGATGTTAGCCAGCAAAGGCGAGGCACTGCCGCCCTGTGGCGTTCCTTCTTCACTGCACCTCCACTCGCCTTCTTCCAGCACGCCGGCGTTCAGCCACTTTGCGGATGAGCCGCCCGACGCGCTGGTCAGCTATGCCGTGCTCAATGAACTTAATCAGCCATTCATGGTCCAAGCCATCAAAGAACGAGTTGATGTCGCCATCCAGCACCCAGTTCACCTTTCTCGTCAGCAGCCCGGTGTACAGCGCATCGAGCGCATTGTGCGGACTCTTGCCTTGCCGGTAGCCATACGAGAAGCCGAGAAAGTCAGTCTCGTAGATTCCATTCAGCACCTCGACCGTCGCCCGTTGGACAAGCAGTTCAACTGCAGAACTGGCTCTATCAAGGCGTCGGCTTTGACGCGAGGGCAATTCCTGAAAAGAGCGCGCAGAAGAATTTACGCGCCGCCGATCAAATCCTGCGGGCGGGACGACCGACGAAAGAGCAGCCAACCGAATACGCGAACTGAAACGCAGAGAGAAAGGGTCAGGCAAGCGCACTAACGCTGCCTGACCCACCACACCCGATTCAGCCAACTAAGATAAAGAGCGACGCAGACAGTCCCCAACACAAGTCGACGACCCACCTTCACGCATTTTTCGCTTGGTCAGATTTACATCACGCTGGGGGCTGAAAAGGCGCTCATGATCGCTGGACAAACAAGGATCGAATTCCTGCGCCGTCACATGAGCGGTGACTTGCTATCTGTCTCATGAGGACGCACAAGAGAATGCGCTTTCGTTCCGGGGAGGATTTCGCGTATTGAGCGCTTATCGCACCGTCAGAGGTCAGAAGCTATATGGATCATGCCGGAACCAGATCGCAGTTCGACAGCCATTCTTCTTTCATCGGAATTCTGACCATTAGAAACGCTACTCGGGGCGTGCTTCTCGCACCCGCCCCTTCAACCGAGCACTTTACTAAGATCATCGATTGACTGACGCAATTTCGCTCAATTGATGCTGAATCACTACCTCAAAAATTCTTGCATGTGACGGACTTCAGGCGGTATAAGACGCGATACGAAAGCGTTTGACCGGTCGCTTCGGTTCAATATGGAGACACGTATGTTGAATGTCAGGTCGGTTGTATAGGATAAGGCTGCTTTAAGAGCCGTATCCAGGAGCAACGACGATGACGATTCAGCGGATAGCGTGCAAGTTTATTCCCCGCGACTACGACGTGTTTGCGGGGCTGGACGTTGATAAAAGAAGTATGGCCGTAGTCTTCGCAGACCACGACGGTGCGCAGCGCGCGTTGCGCATGGCCCACGATGCCACGCCGCTGCTCAACTATGTGCGCAAGCACTACCCCGGGCAGCGGGTCGCGTTTGCTTACGAGGCTGGCCCGACCGGGTTCGGTTTGCACGACGAGTTGGTGCGGCAAGCTTATACTTGCGTGGTGGTCGCTCCATCGAAAGTGCCGCGGGCGCCGGGCGAACGGGTGAAGACCAATCGACTCGACAGCCGTAAACTGGCGGAGAACTTGCGCGGCGGACAGCTGCAGAGCATTCACGTGCCGTCGCCCATCTATCGCGACCTGCGTCACTTGGTGCAATTGCGCGACACGCATGTGCGGCAACTGACTGCCAGCAAGTTGCGGATTAAGTCGCTGCTGCTCTACGAAGGCATTCCGTTTCCTGACCCGCAGGAGAAATGGACGGCGCGGGCGCTGCGCGCACTGCAAACGCTCCCCTGTTCCGAGACCGTGCGCTTCAAGCTCGATGATTTGCTGGACACGCTGCACTTCCATTTTCAGGCAGCCGCGCGCGCGACCAAACAGATTCGCCAGCACTGCTTGCAGGATCCGGAACTGCAGCAGTCGATCGATTTGCTGCTTAGTTTGCCAGGCATCGGGTGGATTGTGGCTTCGCACCTGGTGGCTCGGCTCGGCGATCCCCAGCAGATAAAGAATGGCAAGCAGATTGCCGGCTTCCTGGGGATCGTGTCGAGTGAGCACTCGACCGGCGAGAAAGAAAATCGCGGCGAGATTACCCGCTCGGGCGATAGCCGCTTGCGCAGCAAACTGATTCAGAGCGCCTGGACCGCCCTCAAGAAAGATCCTGAGTTGCGCGACTTCTATCGCCGCATCTATCAGCGACATCCAAAGAAGGTCGCGGCGCGCAAAGCCATTGTCGCCGTGGCGCGCAAACTGACGCAGCGTATTTACGTAGTTTTGAAAGAGCAAAATGTAAGGTTCCATAAGTGAGAAGTTAAAAAGCATCTAACGGTTGAGTTGACGCAGCGGCGCGAATTTCGTGATCTGCTTGACAGCCACCGCACATTCAATCTCTCATGTGGCGCACGACTTTTTCCAATGTGTCACCCGAATTTTACTGTTCGATACACATATCGCTCACTTGAAAAACAGATTGCGGATTGGAAACGACTTGCGCGGTGGTTACGCGCGGTATAACAAATCCACTAAACACTCGCAGGACACCGAATAAATTGGACCGGAGCGCGGAAGCCTGTTTCTTAAACTCGATCGATTGAATCGACGGTTGAATGTAATCACCACGCCCGGTTCACTATGACGTTGGATGTCGGAACATCGCATGAATCCTCTTGAAACAATCGTCGCGACGTTAATAGCAACCGTCGTCTCAGGTACAGTTTCTGTACTCATAACGCACCATAAGCAACGACAGTTAGAAGCGCACAGGGCCGCTCTACAGCTTGAGTTGGAACGATCTAAACTCCAAATGCAAAACGATCTCCAAATCAAGTTCTTCGAATATCAAACAAGATTCTCATCTCTCCACCAGCAACAGGCTGAGGTCATAAAGGAACTTTACGGGCTATTGGGCGAAGCAAACGAGTATATTACTCAACTGGTAAGTCCAACTTTTAATCCCGCCGATACCGCCCATATCGAAACCACAACAGCGAAGTACAACAAACTGGCAGAATTCTTCTTTAAGAACCGGATATATTTGGAGGAAGAAACTTGCAACAGAATTGATGACCTTTTGCGCAAGTTACGTGTGGCGATGATGAAGGCCAGTGTCGGACAACGACCGGAACCTGAAGGGCACGGAGTGGAATGGTGGGGTGAAGCTTGGGAATCGGTAAGAAGTGAGGTTCCTCCCATTTTGAAGGAACTAGAAACTCAGTTCAGAGCTTTCTTATCACCTAACTTGAAAACCGATGCCCGACATCTCGTTGGACCGAAGCAGGAGGAGCGCGTCTCTTAACTTGATTGACTGAAATAGAGGGTTGATTTAATCGCGGCGCCCAGCCCAACTCTGACGCTAATGCGGAGGCACGTATGTCTGACTCAAAACGTGTGAATTGCCGCACTGCCGATTCCGCGTATGATGCCGCTCGTCATGCGAACAGAAGCCGTCAGCGTCGAAACCAACTTCGGGCGACGTTCAGCGCTAACAATCAAATCTTCTTTGGTCGTAATCCTCTTATTTTCGCTAGACGAGTTACGAATCTTGTAGTCGTGCAAAATGAAGCGCAGGGAATGGAAACGGTAACGTGGTTGGATCCGCCGTATCTGAAGATCGAACCACCCGACTACATGCCTGTTGTTGCTGACCGGGAACGCATTCGTTGCGTGGTACGCCCCATAAACCTCTCGCTCTCGCGTGAGCTGCGTGCTAAACGGAGCGCATCATCAAAATCCTTGGACCGGCGCTCGGATAGCGTTGTTTCGCAAGTTGACTCGTCCGGCGAAGGTTGAATGTAATCGTCGGGCTCCCGTCAACTCAACCGCGACCCAGAAGCCCTACATTATGGAGAAGGAAAATGCCCTTAACTGTTAGTAATCCTATCTTGACCGAAATTGGCCGTATTGCTGTTTACCAAACTCACACCGAAGCCCAGATGGGACTGTTCATCCAAGAGCTGTTGTATTTGGATGATGCCAAGGGTCATATTTTGACCAGCGGACTTCGGGTCAATGAATTGATCGACATGCTTAGAGCTTTGTTAGTCAATGAATTTGGAGCGCAACATCGTCACGTCGCTAGGTTCAGAAAATTCAGCAATGCCTTAGACAAGCTTAGAAAAAAGAGAAATGAAGTCGTACATTCGATGTGGAGCTTCGGCCCTACCTTAAACGTCGACACGGCAACTCGGTCCAAAATCAAAAGAAGTGGACGCGAGTTTGCGACAGTTACATTGAGCGAAATGCAAGAACTATCGAAGACGATGGAACACCTTGAATGGGAAATCAGTGATATTCGAGTTCGAGTTTGTTACTACGAAGAATCTGCTAGACCCAGCCGCGCGAAACAAGCCAATTGAACGATCGTTGCGATTTAGGCTCACGTACCGCGCGCTTTCATGCCTCACTCGGACTAGCTTTGAGCTTAGCCAGGAATACCTTGACACCCTGGCCTTCAGATAACCCATAGAGGAGTTCGCGATTCCCGCAAATTCCCTCCCTGATCACAGCCTCCGATAGGCCTACTTCTTTGAGCAGCAAAATTGTTAGTAGCACTCGCAGTTTGTAATTGGCGTAATGAAGCGCGTCACCATTGAAAGCCAACTTCTTTAGTTCGTCAGTGTGATGTGTGAAGTAGTTTCTGGTATCGACAATTTTGTCGGTCATCCGATTAGGGTTGTCCGTAATTAACTTAAGCGTTTCGGCGTCAAGCTCCGCAAACAGCAGATTGAGTCTTTTCCTCAACGAGTATTCATAACCGTAACGAATCTTGCTTTTGAGGGCCGCTCTCAAATCGCTGCCAATGCCCTCTGGAATCGCCCCCGTCAAAACGGTTCGAATAGGTTCAAAGTCTTTTTCCGTTAGGTATTGTCCCTTTCTCATATTTCGGTGAAAGGTTTCAACAGCCTGGATCAAATTAAGAAAATGAAACCGAGGATACATGTGGCTGAAGTACATCGAGCCGAAGAACAATGTGTAAACGGCTCGCAAAAGTTCCGCCTTTGAAAACCAAGCCTCCAATATCATCGAGATGTTGTCTTTAATCGCGGGATATATGAGGAGCATGTCGGCCGGGTGAATTTCCTCTTGACTCGCTCTTGACGAATTCATGAAGTAAACATAAATCCGTTCATTACTCACCCGGCCCGGTGAGGTTTCAATGGCGTCGCCGTAGGCGCACATCAGTTTGGCGTAGGTCGGTTCGTTCATCAGGAGAGTCAACAAGTTTCGGACATCCGCATGGACCTGCCAGAACCAGTCAAAGCTGGAAGGTTCATCGGGAACAATGTCGATATACCCTGTGCTCCTCCATTTCAGTTCGCGGATTCCTATGCTTCCTTCAAACCCAAGTCTCGCCTTAATCGCTGAATTCAGGAAATCAACTCGACATTCGAAAATGGGACAAGGAACGACATGGGACGCTACGAGCTTGACCGCGTTAGTTGGTATATCCGTGTTATCCGTTGTCTCGTGAAACGGCAAGTCTGCGAACCAATCTTCAAATGACGTGTAGCTGACTGAAACGGATGTGAATTTGATGTCCTTTGTCGAAGAAAAGTGCTTACCCTCAAATATTCGATCGACGAGATAAGAAGAGCTAAACACCTCCCGCCCTACGGATCTGGATTTTGCCCGTATTAATCCCTGTAAGGTAAAGTCACGATTCCCGTCGGCCGTACCCAGAATTAAGTCACAGTCCTCATTTTCATCAGAACCGGACTCGTCGAGAGACCCAAGTAAGTCCAATATCATTCTCTCGCCGACCGTGTAACTAAGCGTGCCAGCCACTTTGTGAGCGGGCGATTTGGGAGACCACCAAAATCCGCCGTATTCGAAATTATCAAAAAAACGATGAGAGTCATTCAGCATGCTCGTAATCTAAACAGTTACTTCATGGCATGCAACGCCAGCCGAGCTTGATCATATGACCGAGAAAAGCCTGGGAATCGAGAGTAGGTGCTGCGCACCTGAAAAAATGGGACACGCCACCCCAAGGTTTGGCTGTCGCGTTTCTTATCGTTCCTCGTGTACAAAACACTTTCTCGTTTGTCCCATGTGACAAGTCAATTTTTCAATCTTCTCCCGCACCTGAATTCTTCCGCTATCACGATGCTTGCTGTTCATGTAAAACGTACTAAAGCGCGAATCGGACGGTCATCCGATAATCGAGCATTACGTTGTCGGCGCGCTAGCGTGTGTTAGAAGTTGCTCGTCGGCTAAGACTCGATCATGGCCGTTGCGCCTCCAACGTAATGACGATTATCGTACGCCCGCTTCATTGGTTCTCCCCCTTGCGCCCGCTACGCTTGCCGGCTCGCGCACTCGCACGGCTCACTTCGCTAATGCCCCCGCTGGGGGCTGGCGCGTATGCTTCGTATGCCTAGCAGTCTTCCGAACTCCCGGCGATATGACTTCGCGATTTTCAATCCAGCCGAGACGGTGCGCTCGTTGTTTGCTCCAGCCCATTAATTCAAGAATTCCGACCACCCCGGCATCTGCGAACATCGCTGCGGCGGTCAGACGCAATGTCTTAGCCGTGCAGTGTCCCACACCGGCACTCGCACAACCACGATTGATCGTATTGGCAATAAATTTATATGTAATAGATTTCTGGTGTTTAGCCCCGCGCGGTGTTATTAACACGTACTTATTGCTCGTGCCTTTGAGAATGCGCGAGCGCCATTCATCGACTCTGGCCAGCAGTGTCGTCAGCCACTCGAGGTCGAACTCGATCTTTTTTTCAACCCGACCTGTCGAAAGATTGCCCCGAGATGGCTCACGCTCCGGAACGATAATGCAACGAGCCACTGACAACTTCTGAGCTTGTCCATTCTCGTCCATCGGTAGCCGCGCGCGCATTAGTTCCCACACCGAACAGGTGTGAAAGAGAATTAAATAAAAGACGAAGGCTTCGATCGGATTTGCCGTCTCTGACGCGACATACTTTGCTATTTGCTTTATGACGTGATCTGAATAATGTCGAAACGTCTGGGGGTGACAAGGAATTCTGGTGATCGTCTCGCTAGTAAGACCTACTCCAAGAGCCCACCGCAAGAGACCCTGAACGTCATTGCACATTGCTCCGACTGCCCGGTTCGTATGCCACATCGTCTTTGCCATGCCCACGCCACAACGAGAGCAGTTAGGAGTTTCGCCATATATATCGTACGCAGCCTCCGTGTCACAATCAGAGCAAGTCCACTGCCACCGGTAAAACTGTTCAAATTCTTCAAAAACAAAGTCAGTGACTTTGTTAAGGGCAGCGTCCCGCCGTTGACACCATTTGAGAAACTGCTTGGTATTAACAAGCCTGGTATAAATCGTAAAGGGCGAAAAGCTCACCCGCTTCATCCAGTCAGCATGATCGGACATTTCTTTTCGCCATTGCTCTGGCATCTGTTCGATCAAATTTTCTATTCTTTTTCGTCCGAGGTAGGACTTCCGATCCTCGAGGTTTCCCAGTGCTACCTGAATATAAGCAAGATCCCAAAGGCACGAGCGAATTCGTTGCGCCCGCGCTCGGTTCCCGCCGTTAAGTGACGGAATGTTCTCATCGAGCCATTCCCAAGTTAGAGGTTCTGGCAAGGAAATATTTTCGAGGAAGGCGGTAAATATGCTGAATCGCCTCCTCATTTCCTCATCGACTGCGTTCCAAGCAATCCTTTCAACCAACTGCATCAAGTAAGCGTGATTAAGACCGCGATAATCATTCAGAAGTTTTCGCAAGCTTCCACCGGCAAGGCGATCTTGGTAACAGCTCAGACACAGCGGGCCATTCTTCTTTAATGCAATAGTTTTCTCTTTGCCACAATCGACGCAGCGCGCGACTTCATTTTTTCGTGTCAGAACGCACTGTCGACAAATGTTCTCGTTCAGGTACGCCGAACGCTTTAGCTCGTGGCATCTCTTACACCTGACTTTTTGTTTGAGCGCTTCCAAACGACTACGCTGGTAGCGCTTCTTGTGACATTCAACGCAATATCCGTCCCTCGGATCGATTCGCGTAGGAGTTCCGCAATTGGAACAGGCACCTTGAGCCGTTGTATTTATCCTCAAGTACGCGCTCTTCGTTGAATCCGCCTTTGCGACTACGGATATGGAGTGTTCAGTGGTGTCTTCACATCTTCCGCAAACAGCTGTGCCGGATCGGTTCCGGTGACGACGCTGGCAACGGACACAAACGACAATCCGCGTTTTAGTATCGGGCTTAGACATATGCTTACCTGCTGATTTGGGAGTGTAAGTTACTCGCACTCATGAATTGGAAATTGAAAAGGATCTGGGAACTCATCTTCCGCAGGGTCTAAGAGTTGTGAGCCGCGGCGTTTTGGATCTGGTTCCATTACGCACAAATCATTCAGCGTACAGTCAAGCGCGTTGCAAACAATTTGCAGCGTGCTCAGATGTAAGGACCGTGGTTTCTCCTTTATTAGGTTACATACCGCCGGTAACGATAGTGGTAACCCGTGTTCAGTGAGCAGAGCTTGGAGATCTACTGCTCGATGAACATTTCTTCGAAGCAACATCTCTCTACGTAGGTGCCAGTGGAAACTCATCCTTGAATCCCCCTTGATGAAGTATTTAGTGAAAGGTGATCGGCCACCTTCTTAGTGGCGTCGCGAAGTGCTCTTTTGCTTGGCCGGATATACCGGTGGATTGTGCCCAAGCCCGTATGACCAAGCAGCCCTGATATGTGAATCAATTCTCCTGGATGGTGCTCTGTGTTTCCCGTAGTGAAGCTTCGGCGTGGATCGTGCCACCCAAAAGAGTTAGGCATTTTGATAGCCGACTCTTTCGCGCGATGCACGATTTTATTCAACCGTGCTTTCATAGCGCAGTAGGTGACTCGATTTCCTTGCTGCGTAAGGAACAGCGCGTCCGTCGCTAAGTCCGCTCTCGCAAGTTTTGGCCGGGTGTGTTTGAGATATACGCGAAGAGTCGCGGCCGCAAAGTCTGTTAGGACCGTGAGTCGCTGCCGCTTACCGGAACCTTTGTAGCCTTTTCCAAAGCGGACCCAGATTCGCCGTTCGCCAAAGCGGATATCGTCGATGTCCAGGTGGCACAACTCATTCGCTCTAACGCCTGACGTTACAGCAACAACGATGAGTACGTAGTCTCGACGTGCGAGGTCTTCGTTTCGACTGTTCTGCACGTAATCTACCCGAACGAAATCAAGAAACAGTCTCAGGGCGTCCCCGATTAAGGCCGGATCCACATTAGGCTCATCAATCGCATGCACAGGGTGGTCGTACCGAGTAACCGGTTGCGACGGCGTAACATATCTTTCTCGAATCGGCGTAGGCGTGCGACTCGGGATGTAAGCCTTTTGAATCGTATACTCACACAGCCGGCGTATCTCGCTGAGATACTTGATTTGCGTGCCGCGCTTGGATGTGTACTTGTTCAGGCTCGCTGCATATAGATCAATTATCTCGCTCCCATACGGATGGAGCAGGTCCCAAATCAATATGTGCCACTGGGGATCACCCGACGGATATCTGATGAGGATGGACTTGAAAAAACTATCGAGAAATTTACGGGTTCTACCACATGTCTCTTCCTCAAACCCTCTCTTGTCAAAAGTTCTAAGGTAAGCAGCCAGGACAAGATCGTGATCCGCCTTCCTTTGCTCATAAGGAACAGCGGCGAGCTCCGGCGGAGCCTCTATCAGGACTGTAAATGGAAACGGCATTTCTTTTCCCTTTCTCCTTTGCCTTTCATTCGCGGGGAAACTTAAGTTCGACCTCACAGAATTAAGAACTACTTAATCTCATCGCGGTTTACCTCACGGAGTATTTCACGTCAGATGAATCGGTTAACTCCATTCTCACGCTCCGGGAAACATTTCTGTTTCCCAGTAGAACGTGATCTCCATCCGCTGCTAGGCAAGCTTCATGCCGCGTAAGATCGAAATGAAAGAGATAAGGTGGGCACGATCGCGCTTGGAGCATTGTGAGGACGGTCGATGATCTTAATTCTGTCTTCGTATGTGGATGGAACTCTCGCCAAATCGATCTTTCGCGAAAGTTGATAAAACCGTTGCATCTCAAATTGAACTCGCAGAAAAGATTTCAAGCTCGCTTCATTTCCAATCCGGATCGTTACACACACGCGGAAAGTTTACTTTCCTTTGGAAAGTAAACTTTCCGCCGACATCCAAAGGTTGTTGATCTAAAGTCACACGTTTGCCGATGTCCGTCACTGCCTCTGCCGCGTGAATAAGGACGCGAAATTCGGAACAAAAACGAAGCCATCGCTTCTTCAATGGCCGCGCCGTTGTTCGAAGCTTCATTAGCTACCCACACAACAAGGAAATCAACGTGGTTTGCAAATCACGGAATAGGCTGAATTCCTTAGAAAAAACAACACTTCATTAATGACGAGAGACTGGCACAGATTATGCTCAGCCAGAAACGCCGAATTTCAGTTTGGATCTTCGGCAGCAGGTCCTATCACTTCCATAAGAGGCGAGCACACGATGAGCCTAATAACGAGAAAGACCAGGATCGACGCTGAACAAGTCGCAGCCATTATTGGCTCATCAGGGAAAAAGGTCTTCGATGTCTCCCATGACAGTCTCGCAGGAACTGTGTTTTACCTACTTCGCCGAGTTTCGGCACCTGTACTCTCAACGATTATCTGGCCCTCGTTATGAGCCTAATACCATCCCGCCGAAGAATCGACGCGAAGGAAGTAGCCGCACTTCTTGGCTGCTCTCGAAAAACCGTCCTCAACGGAAAGGCCGGAACATCGGTGCTCACACGCATCCGCAACGGATCGCAAGTGCGGTTTTTACTCGAGGAGGTTCTTCAACTAATGCGAAGGCAGGAACAAAACAAGAACCTTTCAATACGCGATCTTCAGGCTCATCAAATCAATGGACAGTCACACACCCCGACTCTATAATCTCGCTTCAAACAAGAGGCGGAAAGAAATTAGGAATCGTAAAGAAAACGGTCTTAACGATCCCACTCTCCACAGCAACCGAAGCAAGATGGCGAAGAATTTTTATCAGTACACAGGTCCCGGCGGTCAAGTGTTGCACGGCTATCAACGCCGCTACAAAAAACATCAACTTCGAAAGAAAGGTTTTTTGCTGAAGCGGGATGCCGAAAAAGATCTACGTCAGGCCATGGACGACATCGACGCTCTAGAACGCGGCGAAATCCGAGTTAAGCCAACAACGGCGCAAGAGGCATTTGAAATCTACAAACGAGATCAAGATATTCGCGGCCAAGCAAAATCCTATAACTACAGAGCGAACAACGAAGCAATCTATAAAATCCTAAGAGACTTTGTTAAGCACTTCGGGCCCAATCGTCTAATACGAGACTGCAAAGAAAGCGATCTGAGAGAGTTCTATCAAATTCTTTGTTTCCGCCCAGAGCTCCACAAGAATACGGCAGGCTCCTATATGAGTCGTGTTCAAGGAATGATCAAGGCTGCACAGGAACGTAAAGCAGACTTGGCAACTTGGAGGCGTCCCACACTCAGAGTCAACCGCAGAACCAAGTACGAACGTCGAGTAGTCGAACCATGGGAATACGCCACACTCGTACAGACTCTTCAATCGCCCCCGAAAGTGCGGTCACATCAGGATCAACATGACGCTCGATGGCGAGACGCCGCGGACACCGTCCAATTGCTCCGCCTGACTGGCGGTCGTTTGAACGAAGTTCTTCGCATAAAGCTTTCACAGTTCATCTGGACGATGAACAGACTTCGACTCGACGCGACCAAAACAGAAAACGCGCGCGATCTCCCCCTTTGGAATCCGATCAGAGAAGTGGTTCAGCAGAGAATAATCGACGGACTTACGGATGGTGAATATCTGTTTCCCCGTGCCAAGACGGAATCATTCGACAAGCAAATAGGTGAGACAGTTTTAGAAGCCGCTTCAAAGGCTGGTCTTGAGTACGGTCAAGCACATGGCTTTACTCTACACAGCTTGCGTCACACCTTCATCACCGACATGATGGATGCAACCAACAAGGACGTTAAATTGGTTATGTCGTGGAGCGGACACAAATCGCTGGAGTCGTTCCAAGTGTACCTGCACGCAAGCGAAGAGGGCCGTATACTTGGTGCACAACGGGTCGATTCCGTTGCGCTCTTCTTGCGCTCTTTTAGGGGAACGGGGGGAACTCGGGGAACTGAGAGACCACCTACCACAGTTGTTAAATCCTTCAAACGAAAATAACTTAGTGCAAACCTCAAACTCCGCCAACAACCCCACCCCCATGGTCAGGCAGTATCAGGAACTGAAGTCCCAGCATCCCGGCGCCCTTTTGTTCTTTCGCCTCGGCGACTTCTATGAGTTGTTTTTTGAAGATGCGGTGGTGGGCGCGCGAGAATTGCAGATCACCTTGACTGCCCGTCATAAGGAGCGCGGCGACGCGATTCCGATGTGCGGAGTGCCGCACCATTCCGCCGCCAACTACATTGCCAAACTCGTCCGCAAAGGTTATCGCGTGGCCATCTGCGAACAAACCGAGGACGCGTCGAAAACAAAGAAACTGGTGCGCCGCGAGGTTGTACGCATCGTCACTCCGGGAACCCCCATCGATCCTCAATTGCTCGAGGCCCGCGAGTCGACATACCTCGGCGCTGTCTACGCTCGCGGCGAGAAGGTGGCCGTGGCGTTCCTGGACGTGTCAACCGGTGAGTTTCGCGCCACGCAGGCCGGCGGCCCTGAAGCCTGGAACCGAATTGCTGCGGACATCGAATCATATGCGCCGCGTGAGTTGCTCTTCCCTGCCTCGCTGGCGCCCCTGGTGCGGGCCGGTTTTAGAGCGACCACGCACACCGAGCCTCTGCCGTTGCAGCCTTCCGATAATTCGGCCCAACCTAACACGACACCTGACGTGTTCGGGGGCGCCACGCTGACGGCGGTGGACGATTGGCTCTGGCAAAGTGAGGACGCCGAAGCCTTGCTCATCAAACATTTTGGCGTCCAATCGCTGGACGGATTTGGTTTGACTGGTAAGACGGAGGCCATCATGTCGGCGGGCGCGTGCCTGCGCTACGCGATCGAAACCCAGAGAGGTTCTGCCTCGCACATCAACGACCTGATTTACTTTGAACCGCAGGATCACCTGGTCCTCGACAACATCACGGTCCGCAACCTGGAACTGATTAAGCCGCTGAGTTCCGACGGCTCAGCAAGATCCTTACTCGACGTCATCGATGAAACTCAGACCGGAATGGGCGCGCGTCTACTGCGTGCCTGGCTCCTGCGACCCTCCCTCAGACGCGCCGAAGCCGAAGCCCGCCATGGCGCCGTCGCCGAGCTGCATGCGTCCAACATGAAGCGCGACGGCTTGCGCACGGGTCTCAAAGAAGTCGCTGACATTGAGCGTCTGAGCGGGCGCCTGAATCTGGGATCAGCGACGCCGCGTGATTTGGTCGCCCTAGGACGCTCGCTCGATCAAGCGCCGCGAATTCGGGAGTTGTTGAGTAACTCTCAGGCCGCCTTGCTTGAAGTGCTTCGAGATGCGATCGACGAACTGGCGGACGTGCGCTCGCTCATTTCTGCCGGAATCGAAGATGAACCTCCCGTGAAACTTATCGATGGCGGAGTGATCAAGGCGGGTTACTCTTCCGAACTGGATGAGTTGCGATCGATCAGTCGTGACGCGAAACAAACTATCGCCGGCCTGGAAGCTGATGAACGAGCCCGGAGCGGAATCTCAACGCTGAGGATTCGTTACAACAACGTCTTCGGCTATTTCATCGAGGTTTCGAAAGCGAACGCGGCGCGTGTCCCTGATGATTACGAGCGTCGCCAGACTCTGGCCAACGCTGAAAGATTCACCACGACCGCCCTGAAGGAGTGGGAAAGCAAAGTTCTGGGCGCGGAAGAGCGGATCCTCCAACTTGAGTCGGAGATCTTTTCGCTCATCTGCCGGCAGGTGGCTGCGGAGACTTCACGCATCCAGGCGACGGCCCGGGCGTTGGCCTGTCTTGATGCGGTGGCCTCGCTGGCTGAAACTGCGGTGCGCCGCCGGTATGTTCGACCAGCGATGCACGATAGCGATGAGGTTGAAATAGTTCATGGCCGTCATCCGGTGATCGAGGCCTTCATCGACGAACCCTTCATCCCGAACAACACCTATCTGAACAACTCAACGGATCGTTTGCTGATTATCACCGGCCCAAACATGGGCGGGAAAAGCACGGTGCTGCGACAGACGGCGGTCATCTGCATCCTGGCCCAGATGGGATCGTTCGTCCCGGCTGAGAGCGCACGTCTGCCCCTGCTCGATCGTGTCTGGACGCGCGTTGGAGCTTCAGATGACTTAGCCCGCGGCCGTTCGACCTTCATGGTGGAGATGACTGAGACCGCGGCGATTCTGCACAGCGCCACGCCGCGTTCACTGGTTTTGCTCGACGAGATCGGCCGGGGCACCGCCACCTTCGATGGCTTGTCGATCGCCTGGGCGGTAGCCGAGTATCTTCACGACTCACCTGAACATTGCGCGAAAACTCTGTTCGCCACGCATTATCACGAACTCACTGAATTAGCGGAGCGTTTGCCGGGCGGCCAGAACTATCAAATCACCGCCACGGAACGCGAGGGCGAGGTCGTCTTTCTTCATCGCCTGGAGCGTGGCCGGGCGTCGAAGTCTTACGGCATCGAAGTGGCGCGATTGGCTGGAATGCCGCCGGCGGCATTAGTTCGGGCCCGCGAAGTTTTGCAGCGCCTGGAGCGTTACGAGTTGGATGTGTTTGCCGAAGAAGGTGAAGTGAACGTCGAACGAGCCACAGCCGTCGGCGCGACTGAGTCAAGCGCGGATGCAGCGCTTAGCAAAGCCGGCACCCGTGCTGCCCGGCGTCGCGTCGCTGCCCAGACATCTTTCTTCGATCTGGCTAATCAGAAAGTGGTCGATGAATTACGAGAAGCCAACATCGATGAGATGAGCGCGGAAGAAGCTAAAGATCTCATCGCCGCGCTGCGAAAGAAACTGCTCTGATGCAGAAACCCGACCGTAAGGGAGGGTGCAAGAGATTCCCGAGAAGCCCGACCGTCAGCGAGGGTGCAAGAGATTCCCGAGAAGCCCGACCGTCAGCGAGGGTGCAAGAGATTCCCGAGAAGCCCGACCGTCAGCGAGGGTGCAAGAGATTCGCCGAGAAGCCCGACCCGTCAGCGAGGGTGCAAAGAATGGCCTGCGCGAGGCAGAAACCCGACCGTTAGGGAGGGTGCAAAGAGGTGTTGGATTCCGAGTTTGATACTAACGATTTTCCGCTTGCGTACCTCATCACGGTTCGTTGTTACGGAACCTGGCTTCATGGCGACGAGCGGCTAACAGTTGACCGCCACGGCCTAAATGTTTACGGCAGGCAACGCCGGGCACCAAACGCGAAACTTGAAGACCGTATGCGTCAAAATGTGACGCATGAGCCGATCGTTCTAGACGATACGCAGCGCGCGACCGTGAAAAACGCCATCGAAGAAGTATGTCTTCACCGCGGCTATTATCTCCGAGCAGTAAACGTCCTAACTAACCACTTTCACGCTGCCGTTACCACTCAGTCAAAACCCGAACCGATTGCTGACGCTTTTAAGAGTTATGCAACGCGCAAGCTTCGCGAAACTGGTTTGATTGACGACGAAGTGCGACCGTGGGCGCGCGGACGGAGTCGACGATATCTTTGGAAGCCAAAACACGTGTCGCGCGCGATCGAATATGTTCTTCATGGGCAGGGTGACATTCCTGAGTTTGAAGACTAAGGTTGCACCCCTGAAGACCCGACCTCTTGCACCCTCCCTGACGGTCGGGTCTCTGCATCGCTATGACGCTTTCGCCGCGTCGCGAATCACCAGGTCAAAAGTTCCGGGCGCAACTTTGCGAAAGCGTGTGTTGCGATTAAGTGAAACCGCAATGCTGATCGTGGGATTATTGCCGGTGAAACTGAACCCGCCTTCCATCAAACGGTGGTAAATCTCGTTCACATGCAGCGGGCCGCCGGCTTCGCGCAGAATCATGGTGGTGGCTTGCGGAATGGTCCGATCAAAGAAGCGATCGTCGAGGGCCTCGATATTTGTCCGCAGCGGCGGAACACTCTGCCGCTGCGCCGCAACCGGGTGTTGCGCCAGTTCCGCCCGGGCAATTCGTCGCTGCATCTCGATTTCAAGTTCACCCACCGACGTCGTGCCCACCGGCGTCGAGGGCCCGCTCATCACGTTTGACAGTAAACGGACAATGGCCGCTTCGGTCTGGCCGGCGAGCGTATCCATCTCGATGAGTTCACCACGAATGATGTCAGCCTCGGACTCTAACTCAGCCAGACGGGCAGCCAGGCGGGTGCGCGTGGCCCGCGACTGGCGCAGGTTCTGCTCGAGCTTCGCGATTAAGGTTTCATTCGCCATCTGACATTGAGGATTTTAGATTGCCAATGGCCGAATGGCAATGACTTTTGGCTCGGCCCGCGGTTGTTTGGCACCCCTTCTCCGTCTGGGAGAATCTATGCAGCCACTCTCCACCAGACGCACCGTTCAAACGAGGCACGGAGCAGCGGTCAGAATTAAGCGCAGGGCGAAGCTTTGCGAGCCTTGGTTCAACGCCCTGGAGTGATCGAGCCCCGAAGAGTCTGTCGAAAAAAAGACTCTGTGGTTCTCTGTGCGATCTCGGTGTCTCGGTGGTTGATTTTCTCTGAGCAATTTCACCACAGAGGCACGGAGATTCCACAGAGTTACACAGAGAACATCCTTTTTTCCGACAGACTCCCAAGAGCCGAAAGCGATCATTGGGGCCCGACTCTGGACTCTCTGTCGCCGCTTCGCGGCTCTCCAGGTCTAACGAACAATTTCCCAAGGCTCGCAAAGCCTCACCTTGGGCTTAACTCTGACCGCTGCTCCGCAACTCGGAGAATATTCACGGCTATAGTGGCAACAAAAGCACACCAATCGACAATTGGAATTTTGGCAATCGGCAATGCCTTACCGATCGCGCTCGACGATATAGGCGGGAATAGACTTGAGAACCTCGGCGTGAGGTGAATCGTCCAGACCATCCAACGCCGACACGGCGCCGATGGCGTATTCAATCGCGCGTGCCTGCGCGAGTTGCAGCGCGCCGGTTCGCACCAAAGCTGTTTGCAACTCTTCCCGGGTAACGCTGTGATACCCGTGCTCGCTGATGACAGTCTGAATCGACGAACGCAACCCGGGTTCGTGTTGCAGCAGGAATATGAGCGGCAGAGAGATCTTACCTTCAACCAAATCCGCGCCGGCAGGCTTTCCGAGCACGTCCTGCGAGCTGGTAAAGTCCAGCACGTCGTCAATCAACTGAAACGCGATCCCCAGATTCATCCCGTAATCGCGCAGCATCTTCTGCCGTTCCGGATTGGCGCCGCCCAGCAATGCCCCAATTTCACAACAGGTGCTAAAAAGGAACGCCGTCTTGCGCGCGATCACATCAAAGTATTGCTCCTCGGAAATATCCGTGCGCCCCAACAGCGTAAGTTGGAGCAATTCGCCTTCAGTCATCTTGCGCGTCACCGAAGTGAGAATGTCGAGGACGGGCAGCGAACGTTCCGCGAGGCTGGTTTCAAAGGCCGACATATACAGCCAATCGCCCATCAGCACTGCGGTTTGATTGCCGAATTCAGCATTGATCGAAGGACGATTGCGGCGCGTTTCGGCCTTATCAATTACATCGTCGTGCACGAGGGTCGCGGTGTGCAGAAATTCCATCACCGTGGCCAGGCGAATCGAACTTTGATTCGAGCCGTCGCCGCCGACTGCATAGTTGGAGAGGATGGTCAATGCCGGCCGAACGCGTTTACCGCCTGAGCGGCGCAGGTGCTCACCGATGTAAGCAATGACCTGGATGTTCGAACGCGCCTGGCGCTCGAATTCCTCCTCGACCGCATGCAACTCAGTCGAGATACAGTCAAAGATCCGCTTTGCCGAAGCTTTGACGTCTTCGAGTATTGCCGTTTGTCCGCCAGCGTGCATCTTTTACGTGTGGCACAGACTTTAGTCTGTGATTACTCTTTCGAACAGACTGAAGGAAGCTCTGAATAAGTTTGATGAATCACGACTCTAGCTGTTTTAGAAAGGTCAGAGAGCTTCCGCGGTCAGTCGGTTTCGTTTAGTGATTCATTTTGATTTCTTTTCGC
>Ga0070694_100000108_pt1 | contig 40271 bp, 44 predicted proteins | sample KBSK1251metaG_FD_65470 | JGI IMG/M metagenome (GOLD analysis project Ga0070694, IMG submission 65470) | Corn, switchgrass and miscanthus rhizosphere microbial communities from Kellogg Biological Station, Michigan, USA - KBS K1-25-1 metaG | ecosystem: Host-associated > Plants > Roots >...
GCGATCAAGGTCGGCTACGAAGGCCTGCCCGCGCTCTGGGGCGCGAGCCTTCGGTTCCTCGCCGCGGGATGCCTCCTCCTGCCCTTCGTCCTCGCCCAAGGCCAGATCCCTCGCACGCGCCGCGCCCTCGCCGTCGTGCTCTTCGTCGGCTGCGTCCTCTTCGGCCTCGACTACGGCCTCATCTACTGGGGCGAGCAGTGGCTGCCCAGCGGCCTCACGGCCGTCCTCTTTGCCACGACGCCCCTCTTCGTCGTCGCGTACTCGGCGGCGCTCCTGCCGGACGAGCGCTTGGCCCCGCGCCAGATCCTGGGCGTCATCATCGGCTTCGCCGGCGTCATCGTCATCTCCGCCCACGACCTCGGCATCGGGACGTTGCGCCTGGGACCCACGTTCGCCATCGCCGGCTCGGCGGCGGCCGCCGGCGCCTCGAGCGTCGTCGTGCGACGCTGGGGCCGCGACATCGAACCCCGCGCGCTCTCGGCGTGGGCCATGCTCATCGGCGGCACCGTCCTCTTCGCGGCCAGCAAGGGCCTCGGCGAACCCACCGTCCTGCCGCGCACGCAGAACGCGTGGCTGTCGCTCCTCTACCTGGCCCTCGCCGGCAGCGTCGTGGCCTTCCTGCTCTACTGGGGCCTCGTGCGGGTCTGGTCGGCCCACCGGGCGAGCCTCATCACGCTCATCGTGCCCGTTGTCGCCGTCGTCACCGGCCTCGTCGTGGACGAGCGGTTGTCCGTCAGCCAATGGGTGGGCAGCGCCATCGTGCTCGTCGGCGTCGGGCTCTCCATTCTCGCGCCACGCGCATCCCCCGCGCCGGCCGGCGTCCCAGCGGACGAACCGGCGACGGTCCCGTAGCGGACCGGCCGCTCCGGCGCCGTTATCTATCCTCACCTCTCTGCCGCGCCCGTGGCCCTCGTCCGAGACACGCCCCGGCAAGGACACCTTGTGCCCACGTTGGGCCTGGCGACGACGACCCTTCTCATCGTCGGCAGCATGATCGGCTCCGGCATCTTCCGCCTGCCCGCGAGCATGATGGACAAGGTCCAGAGCCCGGGCCTGCTCCTGCTCGTCTGGGTCGTGGGCGGCCTCTTCACGATCACGGGCGCCCTCACCTTCGCCGAACTCGCCGGCATGTTCCCGCAAGCGGGCGGCCAGTACGTCTTCCTGCGCGAGTCCCTTGGGAAGAAGTGGGCGTTCCTCTACGGTTGGACGATGTTCTGGGTCATCCAGAGCGGCATCATCGCCGCCGTCGCGGTCGTCTTCGGCGAGTTCAACCGCATCCTCTTCGGCTTCGGCCGCGAGTGGGTGCCCCCCATCGCCGTCGGGTGCATCGTCGTCCTGAGCCTCGTCAACTACTTGGGCGTCCGGCTCGGCGGCCTCGTCAACAACCTCTTCACGGTCGCGAAGGTCGTGGGGCTCCTCGTCCTCGTCGTCTGCGGCTTCATCTTCGGCAACCCCAGCCACGACACGTTCAGGCAACAACTGTCGGGCTCGCCCGCCGGCGGCGCCCTGTTCGCGGCCTTCATCCTCGCCATGCTGCAGGCCTTCTTCGCTCTGGACGGGTGGCCGCAGGCCGCGTACGTCGCCCCCGAGGTCAAGGACCCCAAGCGAAACGTGCCCCGCGCGATGATCCTGGGCGTCCTCGCCGTTACGCTCGTCTACATCGCGGCCACGGCCGCCTACCTCTACCTCGTGCCCGCCGCGCAGTTCCTCACGATCAACGACTCGAACGGCGTCAAGATCATCAGTGCCGAGGCCGCGCGGTCGTTCTCCGGCGGCACGGGCGTCACGCTCATCTCGCTCGCCGTCATCGTGAGCACGTTCGGCACCGTCAACGCGTACATCCTCACGAGCCCCCGCATCTTCTACGCCATCGCCCAGGACCGCCTCTTCCCTCGGCTCCTCGGGCGGTTGCACCCCAAATTCAACACGCCCACGTTCGCCATCCTCATGGTCGGGTTCTGGTCGGGCCTCCTTGTCCTCCTGGGCCGCGCGAGCCGCGACGCGTACACCGTCATCATCGAGGCCGTCGTCTTCGGGCTGTGGCTCTTCTACATCCCGACGATCATCGGCTACTTCAAGCTGCGACGGGACCGACCCGACCACCCGCGCCCCTACCGCACGACGTTCTACCCGGTGACGCCCATCCTCTTCATGCTCTGCGCCGTCCTCACCGTGGGGACGCTCCTCTTCACGAACATCAGCGACCTCGTGAACAAGGACCTCTCGAGCCGCGACGTCGCGGGACTCTCTGGCATCTGGGGCAGCCTTCTCATCCTGACGGGCACCCCCGTGCTGCTTTGGTGGCACCTGCGCGAACGCAAGGGCGAATACTCGCCCGTGGCGGCCGAAACGAGTGAACTCTATTCGGCCGACTAGCCATCGTTGTCCACCGTAGACGGGGCAAGGCTTTTCCCATCGCATGCCAATCCGTGGCACGGCCATGTCGTGGAATGGTGTGAAGTGGCCCGCCTGCGCCCTCGTCCTCTTCCTGGCGGGTTGCACGGGCGGCGGGGGCTCGGCCCAATCCGTGAGCGCTCCGTCCGAAGCGAGCTTCGGCGAGGACGAAGGCGCCGTCAACGGCCGCGTCTACGACGAGGAGATCCTTCCCGTGGTCGACGCGAACGTCGGGCTCCTCGAACTCAAGCTCGAGACGCGGACGGACGCCGAGGGCCGCTTCATCTTCAGCCATCTCGTCCCCGGCAACTACACGCTTGGCGTGGCCCGCCTCGGGTACGAGCCGTACGCGAAGCACGTGACGGTGACCGCCGGCGCGTCGCTCGACGTGGACGTGACGCTCAAGGTGATCCAGGTCCGGACGGCGTACAAGGAGATCTGGACCGACCGCGGCTTCTTCGAATGCTCGTGGCATGGACCGATCTGGGCCGGCCCCTGCTTCTTCCCGGGCCCGGAGACGCCCCAGCCGAACAACAAGCGCGCCTGGAACTACCCCGTCGGGGCGGGCCTCGAGACACTCGTGAACGAACTGCGCTGGGGCGCCAACTCGCTCGCGACGGGCAGCATGTTGCGCGAGACGTTCTCCTACGCGAACCGCACGACGGGCCATTGGTACTGCGATGCGGAGGGCAACAGCGTCCTCCAGCTGCGGTGGGACCGCGCGAAGGGCTGCGTGAGCGGCGGCGACCAATTGCCCAGCGCGGAGCCGAAGGTGGTCCCCCTCGAAGGGCAACAGGTGCGGACGTTCGTGAACTCGGGCGCCGCGGGACCGCCCATCGGCCTCACGGAGATGGGGATGGCGTTCCAGCAATCGTTCGAGATCTGGACCAGCGAGTTCTACTGGGAAGCCGCGCCCGAAGGCTACACGGCCGTCCCCTAGTCGCCTGAGAGCAGCCGGTCGCGCACGAAGACCTCCGCGAAGACGACGCGGTCCGCCTCGTCTAGCTCGGGTTGGTTTACCCGGCTGGCCTCGAAGGCGGCGTCGCGCAGGAGTTCGGTGGCGATGGTCTGGAAGCGTCGCCAATGGATCTCGTAGCGGACGGGGATCGAGACCCGCGCGCCGGCGACGCGCACTCGGCGGGCCGCTGCGTCCAGCGCGAGTTCGAAGCGGGCCACGCCGAGTTCGCGCGCCAGGTCGGCAAAGAGGGGTTCGAGGCGGGCGCGGAATTCGGGGCTAAAATCGGACAGCGGCGCCCTCCCGCAGGATGCCCCAGTCGCGGTAGAGCGTGACGATGCGCGTCTCGATGGCGTCGCGGATCTGGTCGACCTCGGCCTCATCGCCCCAGGACGGGTCGGGCATGGTCCAGTCCACGACCTTGGGGAAGAGGACGGCGGGGCACGCGTCGTCGAGGGGGCCGCAGAGCGTGACGATGGCGTCCGCCTGGCGCGCGAAGTCGAGGTCGAGGGCCTTGGACGCGTGGCGGCTGATGTCGATGCCGCGCCGCTGCATCGACCGGATGGCCTTGGGGTGGACGAAGCCTGCGGGCGCCGTGCCCCCGCTGCGAATCTCGATGGTGCCGGCCTGGGCGAGGGCGCGCCCCAGGCCCTCGGCCATCTGGGACCGCATCGCGTTGCCGACGCACGCGAAGAGGATGCGCTTCACGCGTTTCGGATGCGGGCCGCCCGTATTTAGCCGTGAAGGCGGGAGGGCCGCGGGCGCGTTTGCTTCTCCCGTTTGCCCTCCTTTTCATTCGGGTCCGCCTCGCCCCGCAATGCTTCCAGGCGACCGAGCGCGCGCCCGTCGAGGAGGAAGATCTCGGCGGAAGCGGGGTCGACGAGTTTGGAGAAGGGCCCCAGGAGCCCGTCCCGGTTGATTGGCGTGCCGCCGCATAGGGGGTTGAAGGGCGGGAAGACGATGAGTCGCGCGTTCGAGTCGCGCCCGTACTTGGTGCGCGTGCGGACCGGGTCGAGGTGGCCGCGCAGCCACGCCCACTCCGTCGTGGAACGGCCGTTCTCGTCGACCATGGCGATGGCCGCGTGCGTGTGCCCGACGAGGAAGAGGTCGGCGGCCAAGAGTCCCGGGCGCGGCCACGCGTGTCCGTGCAGGCACGCGACCTTGGCCTCGTCGCCGGCGAGCAGGAAGCCGCCGGCGGGGTGGATGCGGACGTGGGCCGCCTTCGACCGGGGCAGGAGGGAGCGCAGGCCCGCGTCGTGGTTGCCCAGCGCGATGTCCACGCGGTCGAGGACGGAGAGCCGCTCGAAGAAGGCGGGCACGTCCCGTTTCTCCTGGGGCGTCAAGTGCGTGACGCGGTGCTTGACGTCGCCGAGGAGGATGAGGCGGTCGGCGGCCTGGTCCTTGGCCAGGCGCAGCAGTCGGTCGGCGAGGGCGAGGCTGCGGCTGCGCAGGAAGGCGCCGCGGCGGGCGAGCTCGTTCTCGATGCCGAGGTGGAGTTCGGATGCGACGAGGTAGGTGTGGGTCTGCCCGTCCTGGGTCAGGCGGAAATGGAAGGCGGGCTCGTTCCAGACGGGTTGCATGTCACTTGAAGCCGCCGAGGCTGTCCACGAAGAGTCCGATGAAGGGGTTGAGGAGGAGGGCGTAGTAGAGGGAGCCGATGCCCCACGCGGAGAGGAAGCTCAGGCCCTTGCCGATGCCGCGCGCGCGTTTGAGCTGCATGAGTTTGAAGCCCGTGTTGACGAGGAATCGGATCGGCAGGCCGAAGTAGGTCCAGGCGAGGGTGAAGCTCAGCGACTGGATGCCGGCGACGGCGGCGAAGGCGACGCCTTGCGTGGCGCCGCCGCCGACGAGCGTGAGGATGCTCGTTCCGAGGAACGCGCGTGTCTCGATGTCCCACAGGACGAAGGCGAGGGGGATCATGACGAGGTGGAAGATGAGGGCGGTGAGGCGGACGGGTCGCGCGGCGTTGGCGGGCGTGGGGGCGACGAGCGGTTTGAGGACGAAGCCGAGGACGAGGGCGGCCGCTGCCAACACCCAGAGGACGAGCGAGAGGACGGGCAGGGCAAGGGTCTTGCCTCCGGCGGCGGCCTTCGTCGTGTAGAGTTGGTCGCCGACGAGGAGGAACGTGCCGGAGCCTTCGTATTCGATGTCGCCGCGCGTGGCGCCGGGTTGGAGTTCGAAGCGTTCGAAGCGGTAGAGCGTCACCTTCCCGAGGCTGCGTTCGTCGCCGCCGAGGTCGGCGTAGCCGGCGGGGTTGCCCAGGAGGACGCCGTTGAAGATGGCGGAGGCTTGGTGGAGTTGTTCGCTGACTTGCGCGTCGAGGGTGGGCGGGGTGCCGGTGGCGTTGGGGATGGCGTTCTGGTAGGCTTGCGAGATCCGGTTGAGGTCGAGCTCTTGTTGGGCGACCTCGGCCGGTCCGGGTCGAAGCGTCGCGGAGGCGTCGCCGGCAAAGGGCACGAGCAGGGCGTCGGCTTCGAGGGAGAGGCGCGCGCTGCCGACGAGGCGGTAGACCCAATCGCTGCCGGTGAGGTTGCTGACGGCTTGGCCGTCCTTCCAGACGGTCACGTTGACGTTTCGCTTCGTGAAGACGACGAGGGCGTCGCGGTGCTCGGCCATCTCGATGGAGAGCGAGGAGGCTCCGACGATGGCGAGGCTCGTGTTCGTCTTCGTGCCCAGGCCCAGGCCGCCCAGGTCGTCGGGTGGATCGATGGGTAGGACGAGCGCGAACGGCGAGAGGCACCCGTAGTCGTGCTTCGTGGACCCCGTGTAGTAGACGAGGCTCGCGTTGTCGCTCATCGTGAGCGTCACGTTCTTGTAGAATTGCGGCAGCCGCGTGCCCCGGGGGATGGGTCCGCCGGATTGGGGCGGTGGCTTGCCGCCGGTGTCATAGACCTCGAGGGACTCGATGTCTTCGATGATGGCGTCCCGCGTTCCAGCAGCCGTGAAGTAGCCCGCCGTGGTGCCGTTGCTCTCGAACTGGCCCGTCAGGAGGACGACGTGGGCTTCGCGGCCGGTCTGGTTGGCGCCGACCGTCCCGGCTTGGAAGGCGCCCGCGACCGTGTGGCTGGGCACGCGTGCGGCCGCGACGGCCGGCGTGGCACAAACGAGGAGGAAAACCGCGAAAAGGAGCGGGAGAAGCCGCATCCGCGGCGACAGGCGGGCGCAGGGTATAAACGGTATCGGTCTAGCCGGCGTCGAGCGGCACCCAATCGCGCAGCACGCGTCCCATCTCGGGAAGGACGTCGGTCGCGCGCGTGCCCCAACCGTGCGAGGCCTGGGCCCGCCGCGCGGCGGCGCCGACGAGGAAGGAGGCCGCGTTGGCGGCGCGCCAGGGTTCGAGTCCCTTGGCCATGAGGGCCGCGCACGATCCTGCCAGGACGTCGCCGATGCCGCCCGCGGTGAGTCCGCGCGGGTGGATGCGGCCGAGTCGCACGCGCGGGCCGTCGGTGATGATGGACGTGGGGGCCTTGAGGAGGATGGTCGCCCGCAGGCGACGCGCCGTCGCCGAGACCTTCGTCGCGCCGGCGTCGCCCTTCGGGGCGGCTTCGCCCGTGAGTCGCTTGTACTCGCCGGCGTGCGGCGTGCACAGGACGGGTCGGCCCTTGAGGAGTTCGGGATGGCGGCCGGCGACGGTCAAGGCTTCCGCGTCGATCACGATGGGGACGCGTGCGCGTTGTGTGACGCTCAACAATCGCTCGACGGCAGTCTGCGTCGCGCGCGACGTGCCGAGGCCGGAGCCGGTCAGGACGGCGGTCGTCTGGTCGAGCAGCGGCTCGATGCCGGCGATGTCGTCCGCGACGAGCGTCCGGGCCTCGTTGCCGGGGTGGACGATGAGGTCCGGCGAATGGGCCTGCGCCGCGTGGGCGGCCTCGAGGGGCGCGCACAGTCGCACGATGTCGCAGCCGGTCCGCAACGCGGCGAGCGAACCCAGGATGGGCGCTCCCGTGTAAGGGCCGCCCAGGACGGCGAGGAGCCGACCGTTCTCGCCCTTGTGGCTCTCCGGGTGTGGTCGCGGATAGTGGACGGCGAGGTCGCCGGGCCCCACGTCGGTCTCTGCCGCTTCGGGGATGCCAATGTCGGCGACCTTGATCGTGCCGGAGTTGGATGGGCGCATCCCCGTCTTCCGGTCGTGGAGCGTCACCGTCGACTTGGGTCGCACTTGGGTCTTCCCGCCGAACCCGGTGGGCACGTCGATGCTGAGGGTGGGCTTGCGGCTCGCGTTCGCGAGTCGGACGATGGTCCGCACGGGTTCGCGCAGTTCGCCCGAGACGCCCACGCCGAGGAGCCCGTCGATGACCAGGTCGGCTTCACGCAACAGGTGTTGGAGGCGCTTTTCGGTACGGAACGTCTCGATGCGCACGCGCCGACCGTCCAGAGCGTCACGCGCGAGTCGGGCCTCCCCGGTTTGGATCTTTTGGGAATCGCCCGAGTAGAGGAGCGTGACGATGCAACCCGCGTCGGTGAGGTGTCGTGCGGCGACAGCCGCGTCGCCCCCGTTGTTCCCCAGACCCGCCAGGACCAGGACACGTCGCGGCCTGAAGGATCGCATGGCGTGGTCGGCGACGGCGCGGCCGGCGTTCTGCATGAGGATGCTGGGTGGGACGCCGTGCCAGGCGCTGTTGAGGTCGAGGACTCGCACGTCGTCGGCGGAGAGCATGAGGGCGGCTCTCCATGGAGCGAAGCGGCATAAGGCTGCTGTTTCGCCCGGGCGACGACCCTCGCGGCCGCAAAGCCCGTGGACCCTGGATTCTCGTGCGGCGGTCGACGCCCTGCGAAGCGTTTTAACCCACGGCCGGGGTCTCGTCTCGATTCGCATGCTTCCGGGAATGGGGGGCCGCGTCGACCCGCGCCAGATGAACCAGATGATGAAGCGGCTCGGCATCGACATCAAGGAGATCCCGGACGTCACCGAGGTCATCATCCGCACGCCCTCGCAGGAGTACGTCTTCTCGAAGCCGGACGTCTCCATCATGACGGCCCAGGGACAACGCACGTTCCAGGTCGTCGGAGAGCCGGCGCTGCGCACGCGGTCGACGAAGCTGGAGATCAAGGACGAGGACGTCCAACTCGTCTCCGAGCAGACCGGCAAGACAATGCAGGAGGCCCGGAACGCCCTCGAGGCGACGAAGGGCGACATCGCAGAGGCCATCGTGCGCCTGCAAGGCTGACGCTTCACGTTCTAAGCGTGCGACCGTTGCATTGTCCACGGCTCGCGAGGTTCCGCGGCGCGTGCCCGCGGTTCGCGCGCACCTGTTCCATCCAGTCGGGTTTTTCCGCGTTGCCCCGATGGCCGGCGCGGCACGTCCCTTCGACGTGCGGGTTGCGAAGGTGCTTCACTTGTTCGTTTCACGCCGGATTCGTTTCATGACGCTCGGAATCTCGTTCCTCGCCCTCTTGGCGGCGCCGGGGCTGTCCAAGGAGTTCTCGACCTTCGACTACGGCGACGAGTCGACGCCCGTCTCCTTCGGGAACTTCGACGCCCAGCACGAGGTCCGCGCGCCGGCGGGGCTCATGAACCTGTACTCGACGGCGACCGTTTCGGGCGGCGCGGACGTCGTCGGCCGGATCGGAGCGACGTACGCGCTCAACGCGGGCGACCTCCTCTCCCCCTTCACGGCGTTCACCACGACGTCCGGCACGGCGGTAGGCGAACTCGCCTGCATCAACCTCAACCCGGGCACGGAAGCCTCGCTGGCGCTCGCGCTCCAGAAGTGGCACGAGGTCGACGGCAACTGGATCGTGGAGCAGACCGCCTTCGTCGACGAGTGGCGCTGCCCGCTCGTCACCCTCGTGAACTACGAGCCCTTCAATGGCGGCGGCACGTTCACGTACGAACCCGGAGAGACGTACCGGATCATCGTCGAGGCCCTCGCGCGCTCGCGGGCGAACAACGGTTCCCAGGCGATCACCGACTTCTGCGACGCGAACGCGCTCAACTGCGGGTCCGTCAACATCCCGGGCCACCTCATCATCGACCGCATCCAGATCCCCAACCAGACGCCCGTGGCCCTCTTCCACGACCAGACGGTCTGGTACGTGGACGCCGTCGTCAACGGGGGCGTCGTCGTGACGGCGCGTGGGTGCGACGTGGACGGCTCGGTCCAATCCGTCCTCATCAAGGTCTTCCTCACGGAGACGGCCACGCCCGCGACGGGCGTGTGCGCCAACGGCCAACACGTGTTCAACCCGCCCGCGCCGGCCATCTACGCGGGAACCGTCTTCGTGACCGACGACGAGAACGTCACGGGTGGCGACGTGGGCGTCGTCCAGGTCACGCTCCTGCCGCCCCTGGCCTCGGCGCCGGCCGGCTTCCCGGACCTGGCGGCGTTCAGCCCGCGGTCGACGGCGCTTGTCGAGACGTGGATGGACGGCCGCGGCGGCATCGAAGCGCACCGGTTGGTCGTGGACGGCATCGTCCGCTCGGACACGCGGACGGGCCACGAGACGGTAGACCACGCCGCCTCCGTCTATTACGACCTGACGTCCGGCCAGGCCTCCGTCGTCGTCGACGGACACACCACGTGGGCGGGCGCCGTCGCCCCGGCGCTTCCCGGCCACGCTTGGTGGGACGTCCAGCCCGTGGCCACGCCCGTCCTCGGGTGAGCACGTGGCGTCCAACGATCGAGACACCGGCTCGGCGGCGCGGAAGATCGCCCTCGCCGTCCTGTTCGCCACCACACTCGCAGCGCCCCTGGGTCTGGCCAAGACGTTCACGAGCTTCCCCGAATACGAGCAATTGGCCCAGAACGCGTCCGGCACGTTTTACGCCGAGCAGTCCGTCTCCTCAAGCAGCGGCCACGCCCAGGTGTACGCGCACGGCGCCCTCGGCGGCCGCGTGGAGTCCGTGGCGCGCATGGGCGTCGTCTTCGTGACGAACGCGGGCGACACGATCCAACCCTACCAGTCGCTGCTCAGCACGCATGGGAGCCTGCGCGGCACGATCAGTTGCGTGAACTTCAACGGCGGCACGGAGGGCTCCATCAACCTCGACCTCCAACAATGGCGGCTCGAGAACGCCGTCTGGGTCCTCAAGGACACGGAGCCGGTCACGTCGTGGAGTTGCCCCTTCGTCAGCATCGTCCTGGACAACTTCGCCGCGGACCGCGTCTTCACCTTCCAACCCGCGAGCACCTACCGCATCATGCTCCAGGTCCTCGCAAGGGCCACGTCGGCGGACACGTCGCAGGCCACCGTCGACTTCTGCGAATCCGGCTCGGTGCGCTGCGGCGTGAGCCCCGAATACGTGCAGCTGCAGGACCTCATCGTCCCCAACCAGGCGCCCTTCGCCCACTTCCAGGACGACTCGTTCTGGTACGTGGACGCCCTCTCGGACGGCGTCACGGTCACGGGGCGCGCCTGCGACGCCGATGGCACCACGACCACGGTGACCGTCCGCGTGGTCGGCTCGCCGGGCGAGACGACGACGGCCGTGAACGCCATCTGCGGCAACGGCTCCCACCACTTCACGCCGCTCATCCCGGGCTTCTACCCGGGCGTCGCCGAAGGCGGGGACAACGAGGGCGCCAAGGGTCAAGACGTCGGCGAATGCCGCGTCACGATCTTCCCCATCGACGTCATCCCGCAGGGCTTCCCGGACCTAGGCCAGTTCGCCCCAGCCTCGTCGTTCGCGATCGACTCGCTCATCGCGGCGGACGAATCGATCCTCGCGAACCGGGTCATCGTCGACGGCCAGACGGTCCTCAACACGCTGGGCGGCGTGGTGCCCCCGCTCGGGAGCCATGTCGCGACCATCACGTACGACTTGGGCGCGAGCCAGGCGGCCGTCAGCCTCGATGGGACGCCGCGATGGTCGGGCCTCGTCGTGCCCGAGGACGACCCCGCCGGCTGGTGGGACATCCGACCCCTCAACGGGTAGCGCGCGCCCCAGCGCCGCGTATAAGTAGACGCTCCGTTTTCGGCGCAACCGCAACGCGGGCTCGTGGTCTAGCGGTTATGACGACGCTCTCACACAGCGTAGGTCACCGGTTCAAATCCGGTCGAGCCCACTAGTCGTCTCACGCCATCGGGCGACGCGCCCAGGCGCGGTTCGAGAGCGTCACGCCGAGCGAGGCGGTATGGACGCAAAACACCAATCGTATCCGAACGGGTCCAGCACGCGGGAAACCCGGTCGCCCCACGGTTCGTCTCGGGGCGCCTGAATCTGTCGGGCGCCGGCCGCGAGCGCTTGCCTGTGCCGTCCATCCACATCGCGCACCCGACAATACAGGATGAGGCCGAGGCCACGTGGGCCCCGTTCGATCGCGCGGCCATGATCGCCTTCGTCGGCGAGGGCGCGGGCGGGAGCGACATGGATTTGGGTGTCGCCGTGCCGAAGGATGAGCCGCACGGGCGCGCCGTCGGGGCCGGGGATGGCCGAAACGGTTTCCAAACCGAACTTCTCGTAAAACCTCAAAGCGGCGGGCACGTCGGTGACGCATAGCATCGGTGTGACGGCGGTCCCCTCGGCCGCGCGTGGTGTGGCAGCTGCGGACGCCTTCGCGGAGGTTTCCTGCATAGGTTGTCCCGTGGGGGATGCAAAGTCGGGCCCCGGCGACCCTCGGGTCACCCTCCGGACCGCCGGGGCTTGAGCGGATCGTTTCAGACCTTGGCCAGGAGGGCCTTCATGACGTCCTCGGGACCCCGGTAGGTTCCCTCGGGGATGGTCTTCGTCATCCAGGCCCGGTCGCCTTCGGGAACGTCCATCATGTTGTTGCACGCGGCGACGAGGCCCTTCTTGTCGGTGGGATACTTGACGTGGTGCTTGAGGTGCTCCAGGTTCGTCTTCGTCTGGCTTGTGGTGCTCGTGGTGGTTGGGCTCGGCATCGAATTCCCTGCGTGGAAGAACGCCTGCCGGAAATTTAAGGGCGCCCACGAATTAAGCGCGGCACGCAACCGAGGCTTGGGCTCGTTTGGTCACCGGTTCAAATCCGATCAAGGCCATTCGATAAGGGCAGCGGCGTCGGCGCGCCAACGGGCGCGCGGGGGCGGAGGAGGTTTCCATGAAGGCGGCGGTCTGTCGAAGGTACGGTTCGCCGGACGTCGTCGAACTCGTCGAGGTCGAGACGCCCACGCCTCGGGACCATGAGATCCTCATCCGGACGCACGCGACGACCGTGACGGCGGGGGACCACCGCGTCCGGAGCCGGGACTTTCCCGCCGGCTTCGGGCTCCTCTCGCGCTTGATCCTCGGCTTCCGCAGACCCCGACAACCGATCCTGGGGACGGAACTCGCCGGCGAGGTCGTATCGGTCGGTGGCGGCGTTCGCCGGTTCAAGGTCGGCGACCCCGTCTTTGGCCTCAGCGGCCTCAAGATGGGCTGCCACGCAGAATACAAATGCATGCCGGAGGACGGGGCCGTCGCGCTCAAACCCGCCAACCTGACCTACGACGAGGCGGCAGCATTGACCTTCGGCGGAACGACGGCCCTGCATTTTTTCCGGAAGGGAAGACTCCAGCGCGGGGACAAGGTGCTCATCAACGGCGCCTCGGGATCCGTCGGCACGGCCGCGGTGCAGCTGGCCAGGCACTTCGGGGCCGAAGTGACCGGCGTGTGCAGCTCCGCGAACGTCGACCTCGTGAAGTCCTTGGGCGCGGGTCGCGTCATCGATTACACGAAGGACGACTTCACCCGGGGCGGCGAGACCTACGACGTGATCGTCGACACGGCGGGAACGGCGCCCTACTCCCGCAGCAAGGTCGCGCTCAAGGAACGAGGTCGTCTGCTCCTCGTCTTGGCCGGGTTGCCCGCCCTCCTACAGGCACCTTGGGTGTCCATGACGAGCCGGCGGAAGGTCATCGCGGGGCCGGCGAGCGAGAACCCGGAGGATGTGCGTCTCCTCGGCGAGTTGGCGCACGCGGGGGCATTCAGGCCGGTCATCGATCGGCGTTTTCCGTTCGAACAGATCGCGCAGGCCCACCGCTACGTCGACGTGGGACACAAGAAGGGGAATGTCGTCGTCACGATGGGAAGCCGGGCGAAGTGACGAGCGAGGCGCGGGGAAGAGACCCTGGGGGCCCCGCGAGGGAAGCCCCCAAGTGGACTGCCTAGAAGCGTCGAGGTCCTTCCTTTCGGACGAAGTGCTCGTCGCAGTAGACGGGACGTCCTTCCGTCGGGCGGAAGGGCACCTGGATGTCCTTTCCGCAGGTCGAACATTTCGCAGGGTGCATCTCGCGGGGGCCGCCGGGTCCTCGGCCGCCACCGCCGGGTCGATCGAATGCCATGGTCCCGGCAGGATGCGTACTATGTCATAAACCTGCGCCGTCCCGCCGCGGGGGGGCCGGGGCGGGCCTTTGGGGTGGAAACGGGGTCTTCGGGGCGGACTTCATCGCTATGGAGACAAGCCTTTTGACGGGCCCGCCGGCTGCAGCCCTTCCCCCCGTTGCGGGGGAGAAGGTACACGAATGGCTTCGAAGTCGACCACCACCCAAACCACGCCGCAGGCGACCGAAGGGCAGCTCGTCCACACCGAGTTCATCACGCAGGACCCCAAGGGGCTCCGCACGTTCCTCGAGAAGAACTTCGGCTGGAAGTTCGAGACCGTCAAGATGGACGAGGGCGGCGACTACCACCTCTTCACGACCCCGGGCGGCAGCGCAGGCGGCATCACCGCGCCGCCCATGCCCAGCGCCCCCATCGCCGCCACGCCGTACATCTTCGTGAAGGACGTCAAGGCGACGGCGAAGAAGGTCGAGAAGGCCGGCGCGACGATCGTCATGCCCCCGACGCCGATCCCGAACATGGGCTCGTTCTTCCTTTTCCAGGTCAAGGGGAGCCCCATCCTCGGCTGCTGGCAGGGCCCGCAATAGGCGGACCTCCTCGCGGGGCCGGACGTCCGGCCCCGCGGCGCTCTTCCCCCACGCGCTCGTGCGCCTTCCGCTCCTACAACGCGTAGTGACTCCCCTACTACGAACTGGATAGTATATTGCTACTAGAGTCGTAGTATTGTCGCATGGAACAACACGTTGCCCCGACGCGCACGCACGACCCAGGCCCCCTCGAACGCGCGCAGGCGCTCCTCCACCCGCCGACCATCGCCACCCTCTTCGAGAACCGGATCGCGGGAGGCCGCCAATGAACCCGGCGGACGTCCTGCTCCTTACCGGGCGGATCATCCTCGGCGCCTACTTCGTGCAGGCGGGCTGGAACCACTTCCGGCACCGCACGATGATGGCCGGCTACGCGGCCACCAAGAACGTCCCCTTCCCCATGCTGGCCATCCTGGGCACCGGCCTCCTCTTGACGGTCGGCGGCCTGAGCCTCGTGCTGGGGCTGTACCCGTACCTCGGCGTCGCGGCGCTCGCCGCGTTCCTCGTCGGCGTCACCCCCATGATGCACGACTTCTGGAGCGTCCAGGACCCGATGCAGCGAATGGGCGAGAGGGTCAACTTCGCGAAGAACGTCGCGCTGCTCGGCGCCGTCCTCCTCGTCGGCGCGATCCCGCAGCCGTGGGCCTACAGCCTCGCGGCGGGAGCGTGAACACGACCCAGGACCGATTCGGGCCGGAAGCGTTCGGTCCGGCCGGAACCGAGGCGAGCCGTCTCTACATCACGGTGGAGAAGCGACGCTATGGGAAACCGATGACCGTCGTCGACGGGTTCGACCTCGAGGTCGACGTCGAACGCGTCGCGCGGGAGCTCAAGCGCCGCCTCGGCGCGGGCGGCGGATGCAAGAACGGCCGCCTCGAGCTGCAAGGCGACCACTCCCTCCGGCTCGGGGGCCTCCTTCGCGAGATGGGTTTCGTCGTGGAGGGACCCACCCGGCTAAATACTTCCACTTGAGTAGTATCGTGCATGACGAAACCACCCCTGCGCATCGCCGCCCGCCCGAGGGCGACGGGCGGTCCGCGAGGCAAGGGTTGCGAGCTCGGCGACCTCTTCTCGCTCTTGGGGCAGTCGTTCGTGCTCGACATCCTCCATCTGTTCATGGCCGAGGGCAGGCCGCGCCGTTTCATCGAGATCCAGCGCGCCCTCTCGATGAGCCCCAACACGTTGACCGTGCGGCTGCACGACCTGGTCGGCGCGGGTCTCCTGACCCGGACCGCCTACAACGAGATCCCCCCGCGCGTCGAATACGCCCTCACGCCCAAGGCCATGGACCTCGAAGCCGCCTTCCGGGTGCTCGACGCGTGGTCGAAGTCACACACCCTCGCGCCCGAGGCGAGGCCCGTCGCGGCCTGAGGCGCGACCCGGGCCCCGCCCCGCGGCGTATAAGACCCCCTTCGCCTCAAGAAGCCTACATGGCGTCCGACAGGACGGCGGAGCGTGAGGGCGCAGCGGACATCCCACTCCACCCATCCGCCCGCCTGCTCCAAGACGAATACGACCGCATCAACCGGGTCGTGTACGCGGGCGCGCTGCCGCCGTTTCCCGGCGTGGAGTTGGTCGACCGGACGGACGTCTTCTCCATGACCCAGAGCCGCGGATCCGGGCCGTGGAGGCGCCTGCGGCCGTTCCTCCTCTCGACGCACCTCGCCGGTCCCCTACTCGCGGAGGCCATCCGTCACGAGATCGCCCACGCCGCGGCGCTTCTCCTCGACGGGGACGAAGGGCATGGCCCGGCCTGGCGGCGCCACGCACGCCTCGTCGGCTCCTCGGGCGACGTCACGCTCGACCCAGGCCACCCTTTGCGCTCGTCGTGGCCGTCCCCGTGAGGGAGACGAATCGCCCGTCGCCCCCCATTCCCGCGCAGTCCGCCACTCGTTGCGCCGAATCCGTCATGAAGCACGCGCAGTTCCGCAAAACGTCCAGGTCACGCACTTAAGCGGCCCGACGATTCGTCGAAGACCGACCCCGCCGGCGTCCTGCGCCCCGGTTCGGAGATGTAACGGAGGAAAACAACATGGCTGGAGGACAGAACCGCAAGCTCGTGGAGGACTACATGAAGGCGTGGACGAAGGCCGACGCGAGCACGCTCAACCGGCTCCTCGACGACGACTTCAAGTTCAACAACCCGCCCCCCGGCATCACGCCGGACAAGGAAGGCGCCGTCGAGATGTCGCAGATGTTCCGCACGGCGTTCCCCGACATGACCATCCGCGTCGAGAAGTGGGTCGAGCAGGGCGACGACGTGGCCTTCCACGCGATCGCGACCGGCACCCACAAGGGCGAATTCATGGGCGTCGACCCGACGAACAAGCGCGCGACGACCGAGATCGTCTCCATTGTCACCGTGCGCGGCGGCAAGGTCGTCCAGGACATCACCGTCTTCGACGCCTTGGGCCTCATGACGCAGATCGGCGCCATCCCCGAGATGACGCCTCCCAGCCGGTAGGACGCATCCCGCAGGCTCGCTCCGCGGCGGCTCGCCGAAACCCCCGGCCCAGGGTCGGGCGCGAGGCCCGCGGGGCCGCCCTGCCATCGCAGGGACCCTTCGCGCTACGGCCCGAGAATGCCCCAGCAGTCGTACAGGAAATGGACCTGTTCGCGCAGGATGCACTTGACGGCCATGACCAGGCAGTTCGCCGGGTCCGCGTCGTCCAGGCAGTCCTGCGGCCGTTCGGAGCCTGGCGGCGCGGCCGCCGCCATCGGCGCGACGATCGCTAGCAGGACGCCCACGACGAGGAATCGGTTCAGGTTCACAGGCTTCGCCTGGTGGCCGTTTAGCCTCGGACGCGTGAAAAACGTTGCCCGCGATTGGCTGCTCCGTTCGTGTCGAATACGCGTCGGTGGTGGCTTGCTGTTGCCCTTGGCGCTCAAACGAACGCGGCACCCGATGCCGGCCGCCGTGCGGCGTGTGCTCGAGGACGCGGGCGTATTGACGGCCTACCGCGAGCGGCCGCCCTACCAACGCAACGATTGGTTGGGTTGGATCGCTCGGGCGAAACAGCCCGAGACCCGGGCGAGGCGGCTCGCCGAGATGTTGGATGACCTGCGTCGTGGGGGCCGCTACATGGGCATGCAATGGCGCCCCAGACGACGCAAGGATTGACAACACGTCCGGGGCGGGATTGCCGCAAGGCTTTTACGCGAGGAATCGTCGGTACGTATCGGGTTCTGCATGCGGACGATGTGGGTTGTTTCCAGCGTATTGTTGGTCGCCTCGATGGCGGCTTGCGTGGGTCCGGATACCCCCCTTCCGACCGGCGGCCAGGACCCCGCGAACGTCGCCGCCGTCAAGGCCGCCGCGTACGCCCAGATCAACGCCCTCATGGCTGGCGTCCCGTGCGAGGTCTCGACGGTCGGCGAGAGCACGAGTGCGAACCTCAAGTACCTCTCCAACGTGACGTTCGAGAAAGGCGGCACCGAATCCCTCGACACGCACGGCGACCTCATGATCGCCGCCAACGGCGGCGCCGGCATGGCGCTCATCGACGTGGCCGACCCCCTGCACCCGAGGTTCCTGGGCAACTACACGGAGTCCAAGTCCTTCGGCGACGTCAAGATCTCCCCGGACAACATGACCGCCCTCGGCGGCACGGGCGACTCGATCGACGTCATCGACATCCGCGACCCCGCGAACCCCGTGCGCACGAGCAAGTGGATGCTCTCGAGCGCGGGCCGGCCCGACGAGGGGACCCTCAACGCGCACATGCTTTACACGGCCGCCATCGACGGCGAGCAGTGGGTGTTCGTGGCCGCCAACAACAACGACGGCGTCTGGATCCTCAAACTCGTGGGCGAACCCGGAGCGCGCAAGCTCGAGTTCGTCACGTCGACGCTGCCGGTCGAGGGCGGCCCCTTGGGCCCCCACGACATGTGGGTCACGTACGACCCGGACGCGAAGAAGTGGCTCCTCTACTCCGCCGACGGCTACCACGGCTGGGCCGTCTTCGACGTGAGCGACCCCGCCAAGCCCGCCTTCGCAGGCGGACTCGTGCGCCCCGAATCCGGCTACACGCACACCATCCAGGCGGCCAAGGTCAACGGCAAGCGCCTCGTCGCCACGATCGCCGAGGTCGGCTTCAACGTGCTCGAGGTCTACGACGCGACGAACCTCATGGCGCCCGTCCTCTTGGCCACGTGGCACGTGAGCGAGGACAGCGACACGCCCCAACCCGCCGCGCCCCAGCACGAGTTCAACATCGTCGGCGGCCAGCTCTACCTGGGCCACTACGCGAACGGCTTCTACGTGTTCGACCTCAAGAAGCTGCCCACGACGCCCCTCGTGGGCACGGCCGAACTGCGGCCCGTCGCCCACTACTCGGTCGGCCCCGTCGGGCCCGCGACGCTCTTCTCGCAGATCTGGAGCGTCGACCTCATCAACGGCGTCCTCTACGCGAGCAGCATGTCGAAGGGCGTCCTCATCGTCGGATACGGGTGCAACGTGGCCGGCGACGAGACCCTCACGAGCACGGGTTGAAGCCCTCGTTTCGCCACGTGGCCGGTTTCGCACGAGATACGACCCGTTCTAGTCGTGCGCCACCCTCGTCCAACCCATGCGCCCCATGCAAACGGTCGAGCGCTCCGAGCGCCGATGGCCTGCCTTCTACGACGAAGCGGCGGCCCTGCGTCGGGCGCGGTTCGACATCGACCCCATCTTCATCGCCCGCTGGTCACCTCGGGCGATGAACGGGCGTCGCCTGGCGCGGGAAGACTACCTGCCGCTTTTCGAAGCCGCCCGGTGGGCACCCTCGTCCTACAATTCCCAGTTCTGGGACTTCATCGTGGCCGAACGCGGCGACCCCGCCTGGACGGGCTTCCTCGGGCTCCTCACCGAGAGCAACCGGCTCTGGGCCCAGAACGCGGGACTCCTGGGCATCATCGTCGCCCTGCGCACCCACCGCCAGAGCGGCAAGCCGGCGCCCACGCACGAATTCGACTGCGGTTCCGCGTGGGAGAACCTCGCGCTCGAGGGCGCCTCGCGCGGCCTCGTCGTGCACGGAATGGAAGGATTTGATTACGACCGGGCGCGCGACGTCGCGAACGTGCCCGGCGACCACGAGGTGCTAGCCATGTTCGCCGTGGGCGAGCGCGCCCCGCCGACGGGGCTCCCGGAGTCCCGACGCGAAAAGGAGAAGCCGAACCAGCGGCGGGCGCTCGAAGATCTCCTCCATCACGGCCGGTTCGGCCAGCCTCTCCTGGACGGTGGGGCTGAAGGATCCCGCACCCACTGAGGGGAATGCAAGCCCCTCCGTTCCCCTTCACGTTGCCCTATTAGAGCGCGGCCCGCGCATTACTACACAACCATGCCGCTTACAGGAATCGAAGGCGCCATCACGGGCGTCGTCGAACGCGTCACCCCCAGCGTCGTCACGATCTCGACCATCGAAATGCGCCGCGCACGGACGTGGCGCGGCGACGGCGTCTTCCCCGCCCAAGGGATGGGCTCCGGCGTCGTCGTGGGCTCGCCCGGCCACATCGTCACGAACTACCACGTCGTGCGCAACGCGCGCAGCGCCGAGGTCGTCCTGCATGACGGGCGCCGCCTCAAGGCCGAGTTCCTGGGCGGCGACCCCGGCTACGACCTCGCGGTCCTGCGCGTCGAAGCCGACGACCTCGTCCCCTTGCCCCTGGCGGACTCGGACACGCTCAAGGTCGGCCAGTTGGCCATCGCCATCGGCAGCCCCTTCGGACATGTCCTCAACGGCCCCACGGTCACGGTGGGCGTGGTGAGCGCCCTGCGACGACGCCTCGCGACCGAGCGGGGCCTCGTCGACGACCTCGTCCAGACGGACGCGCCCATCAACCCCGGAAACTCCGGCGGCCCGCTCCTCAACACCAAGGGGGAGGTCATCGGGATCAACACGGCCATCATCCCATACGCGCAAGGCATCGGCTTCGCCGTCCCCGCCAACGTCGTGCGCGACGCCGTGGACCAACTCCTGCGCTACGGACGCATCATCCGACCCTGGGTGGGCGTGGCGGGCGTCACCGCCGCGACGCCCCTCGCGCGCCGCCTGGGCGCCCCGGACGACCCGGGCGTCGTCGTGGTCGAGGTCGAACCCGGCTCGCCCGCGGAGGCGGCGGGCGTGCGCCCCGGCGACCTGCTCGTGCGCGCCGACGGACGCGACGTGCGCGCCGTCGAGGACCTGCAGGCCGCCGTGCGCGGCCACCGACCAGGTGACACGATGCGGGCGACCGTGCGCCGACCCGAAGGCGAGCGACAACTCTCCATCCGCGTCGCCGAGCGGCGACCCGAAGGCGAGTAGACCCTCCGCGATGGGTCGGGCTCACGCTGGCCCGACGTGGGTCGCTTGGAGAAAAGGGTGCAAAAGGAAGACGTGAGGGAAGAGAGACGGGCGGCTTCTCGCCTAACCCGTGAATCCGACGTCGTAGTAGACGCGGTTCTCGCCGCTGATCATTCCGGCGCCGCTCTTGGCGATGACCTCGAGGAGATACGTGCCCTCGTCGGTCACTGTGCCGCGCAGCGTCTGGGTCTGGTTGGAATTCGCGGCCACCGACATCGTCTTCGTCTCGAGCGTGTTGTTGTCGGTATCCTTGAGGCGTACCTCGAACTCGCTCGAGCCGACGAGCAGGCTGTTGCGGATGGTGACCTGCGACTCGATCTTGTCGGCACCGTGGCCCGCGGGTATGCTGATGACGGCCTTCGCGGGCTCTTGGTTGGAGTCGCCGGCGTAGAGCACTTGGTCCGCAATCGTGGACTTCTCGTTCACGGCAATCTTCACGTCGTCCGTGCCCGTGAGCGTCCCGGCGTTCGACGCGCCGTTGTCGGTCACGGTCAAGGTGACGGTGTATTCGCCGCCCCTCGCGTACGTGTGGTCGACCTCGCGGTCGGCGTCCGTCCTCGGGTCGTACTTCATCTCGGTGCCGTCGCCGAAGGAGATCTTGTACTCCGTGATCTGTCCGTCGGGGTCCTTCGAGGCGCGCGGATCGAACGAGAACGTCTGGCCCGTCCAACCGGTCTTCTTGTCGACCGACAGGTCGGCTGCCGGGGCCTTGTTCTCGGCTTTGTTGTCACTCCCGCCTCCGCCCATGCATCCAGCGATGGACGCAAGGGCTAGGAGACCCAGGAGGGCTGTCGCAAACATTCGTTTTTGGGGTCCTCTTTCCCACATGGGGATCTCTCCACCGTACCCTTCGCTGATAGTGGCTATAGGCCAATGCGCCGGAAAGCGCGGCGTCGACTCTGAATGGCCGCGGATTCTGCGAGGTTCAAATCATGCGAGGTTACGAAAACGTGCCCAAGTGTTCGCTCGGACACGGAGTCCGCGGCCGCGGCAGGCGCGTTGCGACCTTCGACTCGGGCGTTGCGCTCCCGCAACGGCTCCGTTCGGGGCGGCGTGGCCTAAGTAGACGACGCGAATTCCGGCACTCCACCGATGAAGCCCTTCTGCGTCGTCGTCTGCTTCGAGGACGCATCCCGTCGCCGCTTCGTCCTCGTGCGGAACCGGCGCCGTGGGTGGGAGCTGCCTGGCGGATGGATCGAGGACGGCGAAGACCCCCTCGAAGCCGGGCGGCGCGAATTCGAGGAAGAGACGGGGCGCGCCCTTGGCGATGCCCGGCGGGTCGAACTCTCCCCAGGCGCTCCTTGGACGGCCCTCGTCACCGGCCTTCTTGGACCCCCCGGTCGCAAGGCCGAGGGCGACGTCGTGGTCGAGTGGCGCCTTGTGCAATCACTCCGCGATGCGCCTGGGCTGTCGTTCCCCGACGACCCCTACCACCTCATCGGTTCCGCGTTGGACCGCCGCTTGTGAGCAATCCGGCCGGCACGGCGACACGTGATGGATCACACCTGGAAAAGAAACCGCGGGCCAGATGGCCTGGTTCCGCGGGCGGCCGCGCGGATGAGGCGGTCGGACGCGGCCACGCGATACCCCGTAACCGTGTGCATAGTGAAACAAGAAGTAAGGGGCCCCAAAATAGTCACGACGTTCAAAGCTCCAAAGAATGCAAGCGGCGAGGAACCCTTGGCACGCTGAGGACTTCCCCGCCGTGCCTTGGCCTCGCAGGGAAGGCCGGGGGCGCGTCAACGGGGTGGCCAAATATGGATGCAAACGTACAACGACTCGAGGGGACCAAGCAGGCGATTCTAGAGCGGCTGCTGCCGCGCGAACAGCACGTTCTCGCGGTCGCCAATGATCTCAAGATCCGCGAGAGCGCCATCCGCCGGCACTTCGACCAACTCGAACGGATGGGGTTCGTCCACGGGTTCTTCCGCCAAGAAGGCCTGGGTCGCCCCAAGAAATACTACGCGTTGACGGAGTGGGGACGCGAACGCTTCCCACGACTCTACGTCGATTCGCTCGAACGCTCCTTGCGCCGCATCGTCCAGGAAGGCCGCGCCAAGGAGATGGACCAAGCCGTCCTCGTCCTCGCGCGCGACCGCATCGAGGCGCACAAGCCGCGCTTCCGCACCGCGGACACCCCGCTCGCCCTGGCCCGCTCCATCGAGCGCGCCGTCGGCGAGACGGGCCTCACCGTGCGGGGCCGCATCCGCGGAGACACGATCCTCTTCGACATGACGAGCTGCGTCCTCCTGCGCACGGCGCTCAAGCGGGACGACGTGCCGGAAGAGTGGTGGAAGGAGATCATCCGCACCGTGAGCGACGAGGTGACGCCTCGCGACAACGTTCAGATCCAACCCGGCGAACGCCTGTGCCCGCCGACGGAGAGCGGCGTCAGCACGGTGGTCACGCCCGAACGCGAATCCATCGCGGCACCGATCCCGAGGCCGACGGAGGTCCCGCCCACGACCGCGCGGGCGCAAGGCTCCGAGACGCCGACCGAGGCTTGAGGAGTGGGAAGGGGGCTTGTGGCCCCCCTCTTGGCCCTTTCGGGCCGAAATGTGCCGCCGCAGTGCGGAGGCCGACCGCCCGCATCCCCGAGGGGAGGCAAGCGAACGATGATTCCCGACCGGGCCCAAAACCGGGGCACGGCACAGGGGCGCCGAGGCGCCAAGTATGTCCATAGGGGCGCCTCCTTATGAGGTTTCGCGGACGTCCCCAAGGGGGCTCGACTGCAACAACCCTTTAATACGTTCGTCGAGGGTCGACCTTTCATGCGTGGCGGCGCCCTTAGCTTCCTTACGATTGTCCTACTCTTTGCCGGCTGCCTGGATCACGCCGGGCCGAAGGAGGGCGTCGACTCCAAGGACGACCTCATCAAGTACGTGTCCGAACTGCCGAAGGTCTACGTCTCCGATGGCACGCTCCTCGAACCCCAGTACGAGAAACCCGACTTCCCCCGCGTGGTGCAGGTCATGGTCGGACTGGGCGCGGGCCAGGTCGTGCGCGGCGGCGAACCCAACATCGGCGTCACGAGCAAGGGCGGCATCTTCACGACGGGCTTCGACTGGACGATGCGCAGCCTCGACGGCGGCCACACGTGGAAGCGCGTCTACGACTTCTCCCTCATCGACAACCCCAACGACCCCGTGGACACGTCGGACCCGATGCTCTGGGTGGACCCCGACACGGACCGCATCTTCACGAACCAGATGTTCCCTGTCCTCGCCTGCAGCAGCAACATCGTGAGCGACGACAACGGCGAGACGTGGACCCACTATCCCATGAGTTGCGGCGTCCCCGGCGTGGACCACCAGAAGCTCATGACGTCGCGCGTCCACGGCACGCCCCTCGTTCCGCCGACGTACAAGAACCTCGTCTACTACTGCTACAACAAGCTCGTCTCGACGAACTGCGCCGTGAGCTACGACGGCGGCAACCGCTACCTCTACGACCGCGTCGCCCTGGGCGGCGAGTGCGTCGACGCGGGGACCGGTTGCCCCGACGGCACGAACGACTGCGGCGGCATCAACGGCCACCCGGCGGCCTCTGCCGACGGCATCGTCTACGTGCCCGCCGGCTTCAACTGCAACATCCCGACCGTCGCCGTCACGAACGACAACGGCCTCACGTGGACCGCCCACCAGTTCGGCAAGGACATCGGCCAGCAGGACATCGACCCCGAGATCACCGTGACGCCCGACGGCACGGCCTACTTCTACGGCCGCGGCAAGGACGGCGCCGGCTACCTCTGGCGCTCCAAGGACCAGTTCGCCACCGTCGACGGCCCCTTCAAGGTCAGCCCGCCCGACGTGAAGGGCGTCATCCACGCCGCCCTCATGAGCGGCGACGACGGCCGCCTCGCCATCGCCTACCTGGGCAACCGCGAATGGGCCGGCGACCCGAGCGAGGCGCCCGACAACACGACGTGGCACCTCTTCATGACGCACGTCTTCAACGCGGAGGCCGCGCAGCCCACGCTCTCGACGCACCAGGTCACCCCCAACAACGACCCCGTCCAGATCGGGTGCATCTGGCTCAACGGCGGCGGCAGCCCCTGCCGCAACCTCCTGGACTTCATCGACGGCTTCGTCGGCGCCGACGGGCGCGTCTACGTCTCGTTCACGGACGGGTGCACGCCCCGCCTGAGCTGCTCCGGCAACGCGAAGGCGACGCCGGCCGAGAGCCGCGACCGCGCCCTCTCGGTGGCCATCCAGGACCACGGACCCGGCCTCTTCGCCGCTACCGGCCTCCTGCCCTCGCTGGGCTACAACGTCCAGGTCAACGACCCCAGCGGCTCCATGAAGACGCCGTAGGCGCGAGGCGCGCGCCTACGCTCCGCCCTTGCGCGAGCCGTAGAAAGAACGCCAGAGCGTGCTGAAGCGGTCCGTCGCGTCGCGCGTCGGCGTCCACTTGAGGAGAAGCCGCCCGATGCGCTTGGCGTCCACGACCTCGTAGCCGACGGGCTCCGTCCGCGCCGTCACCAAGCCGGCCTCCACGAGCTTCTGCAACTGGTACGAGACCGTGGACTTGGACCGGCCCAGCTGCTCCGTGACCTGCGTGTGCGTCGCGCCGGGGTTCTCGAGGAGGAAGACGACGATCTCGAGCGGCGCGGGTTGGCGCAAGAGGGCCAGGAGCCCGCGCTCCTCGGCCGTGGGCGTCACGCCGTGCGTGGGGTAGAAGCGGCGGTAGCCGGCCTCGACGCGTTCTTCGAGGTCGCCTTGGGCCACGAGGGCGTCCAGGTGGTAGCCGGTGAGGGCTTCGCTGACCTCTTCCTGTCGGGCGATCTCGCGCAGGTGGAGGCCGGGGAAGGCCTCGACGCGTCGCAGGATTCGCCGTTTGAGCTCGAGGGAAGACTCGGTCATTGCGTTTTCATGGGCCAGAACAGCGGTGCGACGAAGATGAGGACCGTCGCGAGGTCCCCCATGGCATCGACGAGTTCGAGGCGTTCGTGCTCGATGGACCCCGTGCGCAGCGCGTAGGCGACGAGGAAGCTCTTGATCGCGAAGATCGTGAACGCCCCGGCGACGAAGGCGAGGCCCGACTCGTGCGACCGCCGGAATCCCCGGATGGCAAAGCCGAGCAGTCCGAGACTGAGGAGGCCGCTCACGATGAGGAACCCGAAGCTTACGCTGTGCGCATCCAACATGTTGGCGCCCGCCCCCGAACCGGTCCGTGTCCTAGAAAAGGGTGGCGGGTCGCTGTGGCCGCGGGCAACGGGTCGGCGTGAACTCGAATACTGGGGCTCACAGGACCTGGCCAGGCAGGCCAGTCAGCTGGCGGGCCGGGGCGTCGGCGCGTCTTTTGGCTGGCGGCATTCGTGTTTCGGGACGATGGCGTCGCCTAGCTGGTTCGAAAATCGACAAACTAGATATCCTCGTTCGAAATCTGACCAAAAACTAGAAGAGGTCTGGACCGGCCTGCTCGATTCGACGGCTTGTGAAGCCTGTTGCCGGCAACGCCGGGACGACGGACGCACGCGCCCAATCGAGAATCCGACAAGTTTCTAACACAAGCCTGGAATGGTGCGACGATGAAGCCACGGACTGCGACGGTGCATCTCCTTCTGGTTCTCTCGTTCGTTGCATCCGCGGCGGGCGCGCACGGCGCCGCGACTCCGCCCGACTACCTCACGCGCGTCCTTCACGACTGCAACGACGATTGGGGTGGGCACGCGGCCGTCAACGACGGCCACGACCTCATCGCACTGGACGTCCAGGAAGCCTACAACGGCACCCTCGGCGAGGACACGCTCCTCTTCAGGTTCGTCCTCAACGCCGGCTACAACTCCGACAGCACCAAACCCGAACTCAAGGAAGTGCTCACCTTCAAGGCGGGGGCCGCGTCCGTCTCGAAGGAGGTCAAGACGTCAGACAACCAGAAGTTCACGGGCACCTTCGACGCCGTCCAGGGACCGTCGCCCTTCCTCGGCGAGAACGGCCAACCCGACGGCGCGCGGTTCACCGTCACGGGATTGCTGCGGCTCTCCGGCCTCGGTCTCCAGATCGGGGACAAGGTCAGCAGCTTCAGCGTGCAGGGCTTCGCGGGCTTGCAGAAGGCCGATCAGATGCCCGGCGGGTACACGACGGCCGGCCAGACCTTCGCCGACTGCTCGACCGTCGCGCCCGAGCAGAGCGACCCCGAATCCTACGCGCGCAACGAATACGCCCTTCGGGGCGCGACGTACTACGGCGAACTGTCGTTGGGCACGTCTTCCGCCGCGGTGAAGCCGGACGGGAACGCGACGATCCTCTTCACGCTCAAGAACCCCCTCAAGGAAGCGCAGGCCTTCACGGTCGTGGCCACGGCGCCGCCGGGGATCCGCACCATCTTCCACACGGACCACTACTCGGAGGGCTCCACACGCACGACCGTGGGCGCCCAAGCAGAAGTCGTCGGGCACTTCTACGCGGTCGCGGCGCAGGGCGCGCAATCCGGTGACATCCGCTTGAAGACGACGACGGACCTTGGGGGCCACGCGGAAGCCCAGATCCCGCTCACGGTGCAATCCGGCGCGACGAGCCCAAGCGCGTCCGACCCGGGCACGCAGACCTCGCAGGCGAAGGGCGGATCCCCCGGCGTGGAAGCGCCGACCGTCCTGGCCCTCCTCGCGTTGGCGTTCGCCGTCGTGCGACGACGGTGACCGGGCCCATGCGTCCGTCCCGCATCGCGCTCCTTCTTCTCCTTGCGTTCGCCGTCCTCGCGCCCACCGCCGGCGCGCATGCGAACTACTACGCGAGCGAACCCGCGCGCGGCGCACGGCTCGCATCGCCGCCCGGCCAGGTGGTCGTCACCCTCTCCGAGGACGTGGATCCCGCGGGGACCGGCCTGGAGGTTCGCGACCAGGACGGCCAGCGGGTCGACCGCGGCCCGACCCAAGTGGAAACCGGCCAGACGCCGCGCTTGACCGTCCAATTGGCGGAGATCGGTCCCGGGGCGTACACGGTGACCTGGCGTTCGCTCTCCAGCGTGGACGGCCACGTGACGTCGGGCAGTTTCGGGTTCGCCGTGGGATCGTACGAGCCTCCTGCGACGAGCGAGACCGCCGTCCATTGGGACTACGCGTCGGCGGCGGCGCGGATCTTGCTCTACGCAGGCTACGCCCTCTCGTTCGGCGCCCTCGCCTTCCTTCTATGGATCGAACCGCGCCCCATCGAGGCGCCGCGCCAGGCTTGGCTTCGACGCGCCTTCGCGCTCGGCGCTCTCCTTCAAACCCTCGCCACGCTCGCCCTTCTGTTCTGGACGTGGCACTTGGCGGCCTTGCCCTGGGCGACCTTCGTCGGCGCGTCTCAGGTGGGGCAAGGACTGGTCCTGCGCGTCGCGGCGGCCCTCCTCCTGTTGTTGGTTGCCTGGGCCACGCAGGCGACGCCGCAACGCTCGGCCTGGATGCTCGCGCCGCTGCTCGTCCTCGGTTCGCTCGCAAGCGCACGCTTCGCCCACTCGGGCGACGCGGGGCCCTGGGGCGTCGTGGTCGACTGGGTCCACCTGGCGGCCGCCTCCACGTGGATTGGAGGCCTCGGCCTCTTCCTCACGTTCCTCTTGACGCGCGGGCCGTACGAGACCATGGCGACGGTTCGCCCGACCGGCATGCGGTTCTCCCGAGTCGCCCTGCCCGCCGTCATCCTCCTCGGCCTATCGGGACTCGTCGCGACCATCACGCTCCTGGGCTGGGATGCGCTGCGCGACCCCCAACGCCTCCTGGGCGAGCCGTACGTCCTTTTGCTCTCCGGAAAGATCGCTGCGTTCATCGCGATGATCGGCCTGGCGAGCATCAACCGCTACGTCTTCCTCGCTCATGCGCGGCGAACCGACTCGAACCGCCCACGCCCGTTCCGACGCGTCGTCGCCGTCGAGGCCCTCGTGGGCGCCGGCGTCCTCGTCCTTGCCGGGTTCCTGACGTCGATCTCGCCGCCCAGCGCGGAGGCTGCGGGCCCCACGTCCACGGTCTATTCGGTGGCCCGCGAAGGCGACCACTTCAACGTGACCCTCGAGGCCGACCCTGCCCCGGCAGTGGGCTCTAGTTCGAACATCACGTTGCAGCTACAGGACGTCTCTACCGGTCGCCCCCTCGACAACGCGTACCGGGTGCGCCTCAGGCTGGCGTCCACGGACGAGCCTGAACAGGGCTCACAATCCTGGGTGGCCAACCAGACCGGGCCCGGTCAGTGGACCGTTCCCCCCGTCCTGTTCACCCGTGCCGGCAACTACACCGCAACGGTCACCATCCAGACCGAATCCGTCTACAGCGAAGACGTGGCGTTGCCTCTGTTCGTCCGGGACTCACGGTGAGACGAGACGTGCTGGTCTTCGATGCCGCGCGAGCCGAAACAAGACCCCGAAACCCCTATATGGGACCCCCTCTTTCGGCGGCATCCCTCAGGTCCCGGCGACGCGGGATTTGCGGTCTCATTTGCCCTGGTAGTCTAGTGGTCTAGGATAGGGCCCTGTCGAGGCTCTGACTCGGGTTCAAATCCCGACCAGGGCGTCCAGCCATCCTCGCTTGTTCGCGAGGCGTTCGGGGGTTGGGCTCCGCTTCTGCGATTTTGGTCGGTTTTCGAACAACAACAGGACAACAACCTTTTTGTCAAGATTCGAACTCGATGGGTTTGCGGCAGGGCCGCATGGAGACCCAACGATGCGCAATCTTGTCCTCTTGACGGTAAGCTTCGCGACCATCCTCGCCGTGGCCGGAACCACCGCGGCGCACCCTGACGGCCACGGCGTCGTCGAATGTGCCCTCGCGAGCGGCATCGGGACCTGCAACGGCGAAAGCTTCGCCCACCAAGCCACCGCGTGCCCGACCGCGCCCCTCGACGGCGGCGACCTCGTCGCCGAGTGCGTCGGCCAAGTTTGAGACCCCCAATCGATCGACCGGCCTTCGCCGCGGGCGCCTCCGGCTTGCGGCGAAGGCTTTTCCCTTTCTCTGCCCCCTCAAGGACCTCCCAATGATCCCGGACCCTCGCCCGCCAGCTTCCTTCGCCATGCTGGCCGGTCTTCTGGCGTCCGGTCTCCTCCTTCTGGCCTTGCCGTCCGCCCTTGGCGGGAGCATCGACCACCCGGAGATCGACGACCCGGGCGGGGACGGCGCCGCCGGGGGCCGCGACATCGTGGCCGTCTGGTTCGACCTCACGACGCACGGCAATGAGCGTTCCCTGAACGTGTCGATGAAACTCGCCGAGCCCTTCCAGGGCAACGTGTGGCTCTTCGAACAATGGGCCGTCTGGTTCAAGCCCACGGCCGGCACGCCGGCGGGACGCCCCTACGCCTACGTCTCCTTCTGGGGCAACAGCGTGGCGACGACGCCGACCATGAACGCCATGCTCGGCTTCGTCCAGGAAGCCGGCACGTTCCAGCACCGACAAGGCGAGGCCCGGTTCCCGGCACGCGTCGACGGGACGCGGCTCCAGGCGAACATCAGCATGGCCTCCTTCCCGGGCTTCCAGATCGGCCTGGACGCGTTCACGTCGCCCACGGCGCGGGTCATCCGGGAGGCCTCCCAGAGCGGCGGCGAACCGCCGGAGGCCCCGCGCGTCGTCGTCGCGACGTACGACTCGGCGCCCAACGCCGGCGTCGGCCGCGACTTCAAGCCCTCGGGGACGTACGCGGACACGAACTTCACCGTCACGGCGCCGTCGTCGCCCATCGACGTCACGGCCGGCCAGAGCACGAGCGTCCCGGTGGTCGTCCACAACGCGGGCGCCTCGGAACTCAACGTCTCCCTGGCGGCCTACCCTCCAGACGACCTCAATCTCACCATCGACCCTCCGCGGCTCGCGCTCGCGGCCATGACGAACGGCACAGTCGAGCTGCGCGTCGCACCAGCCGAGGGATCGAGCGGGACGGCCGTCGTCGGCATGACCGCGTCGGCGCCCGACAGGACGACGCGTGTATTCAGCGTGACCTTCGAGATCCGCACCGAACCCGAGGGCGGCGAGAACGCGACGGCCTCGACCGCGCCCAACGCGTCGGGTGCGACGAGCGGCAAGACGCCCTCCATGGGGGTGCCCGCGCTAATCATCGGCTGCATTCTCGTCGCGGCCATCCGACGGCGGACCTGATAACGGCCGGCGAGCCTCTTGGGCCACGGCGCGGCCCGCGTCGTCTGGCGCCGTCAGGCGCTGCGCGCCTCGACCTTCGCCAAATAGGCGTCGAACTCGGCCTCGGGCTTCTCGAGGTAGTGCTTGAGGAGATCCAGCGCCTCGGTCCAACCCTTTTCGTGGGCCTTGAACCAGTCGTCCTTGGTGGGCCATCCTTCGTGGACGACCTCCACGCGCGTGCGTTCGCCAAGGTCCTCGATGCGGTAGGTGACGAGGCCGGGCCAGCGCGCGGTAGGGCGGATGGAGAACGTGCGTCGGGGCTCCCAGGCCTCGACGCGGGCCTCGGCGGCCATGCCCTGGCGCGAGGGGTTCACGTACGCGGGGAGGGTCCCCGCGTCGCCGAACCACGCGAAGAGGACGCGGCCCCCGGGTCGCGCCTCGAACTCGCAACGGTCGGTGAACCACCGGTTGACCTCGTCGGGGCTCGTGAGCGCGGCCCAGACGCGGTGGGCGGGCGCGTGGATCTCGGCGCTCGTGCGGATGACGGGCGGGGCCTTGGGCGCGGGCGGGGCCTTCGGCGTGGCGGCCACGACGGCCGGGGCGCTCTTCGTCTTCTTGGGGGCCGCCTTGGCCGGGGCCTTGCGCGTCTTCGGCTTCGAGGTCTTGCCCTTCATGCGCGTGGCGGCCTTGCGGCTGGGCGACATGTGCCAGCGTCGCAAGCCGAGGGACTTCTTAGCGGTTTTGCCCAGGGGCCGCCGCGGCTTCGTGGCGCAAGACTCATGTGGGGAGCGTCGCGGTCGACGGGGCCGTGGCGCGCAACCTCGGAGTCGCAGAAGGTTCGGAGACGCGACAACGCCGCACGGAACGACCGCAGGACTCGCAACAGGTCGCCACAGGCGGCAAGCCGTGGACGGACGAGTCCGGAGTCCAGGCCGTCGTGGACGCCGTCCGTGACCTCGCGTTCCCCATCGACCGAGGCGGCATCATCGCGCAGGCTGGCGAACGCGAGGTCAGCGCGTCGAGCCACCTCGACATTTCCCTGCGGGAACTCATGGAGAAGGTCCCGGAGGACGATTTTGAGACGATCGACGACTTCCAGACGGCCGTGATGCGCCACTGGGACGGCATCCGCTACCTCGAGGTCCCCCCCGAGCAGCGGCCGCGCCCCGGCGGCCCCCGACCCCGCGCGGCGGCCAAGAAGGCCCAGGGCGCCCAACGCCCGCGCAAGGTGGCGGCGAGCCGGGCCTCGCCCAAACGCGCGACGAGCACCAAGCGCGCGAAGACGACGCGCGTCGCGTCGGCGAAGCAGGCCCGCCGCAACCGGTAACGGCCCTACGTCGCAACGGGTCCCGCGTCGCCCTCCGGCGGCATATGGGATTGGGCGAGGAGCGTCGTGACTTCGTGGTCCGACGTGGCCTCGAAGGACTCGTACCAGGCCCCGACGGCATGGAAGGGCGCAGGCGTGCGCAGCACGACGACCTCGTCGAACTCGCTTTCGAGCGCCTCGACCGTCTCGCGGGGCGCCAAGGGAGCCGCAAGGACGACCATCCGCGCCTGCGCCTTGCGCAGGGCCCGCACGGCGGCGCGCGCGGTCACGCCCGTGGCGATCCCGTCGTCGACGAGGATCACGACGCGGTCGCGCACGTGCGGCAGCGAGACGTGGCCTCGATAGAGGGCGAGGCGACGTTCCATCTCGGCGCGTTCGGCCTGGATGACGGGTTCGAGGTCGGGCCGTTCCACGCCGGCGCGTTCCAGGCTCGCCTCGTCGACCCACAGGACGTCGGGGGCGATGGCGCCCACGCCGAACTCGGGGTTGGAGGGCACGCCCAGTTTTCGCGCGACGATGATGTCGAGGGGCGCCTCGAGGGCGCGGGCCACCTGTGCGGCCACGACGACGCCCCCGCGCGGCAGGCCGAGGACGAGCGGGTCGGCCCGGCGGTAGGCGATGAGGCGTTCGGCGAGGCGGCGCCCGGCCTCTTGCCGGTCGCGAAAGAGCGGGTGAGGTGGGCCGTATTCCACTGGATCAGCCTACGTGACGCGCTTGCTCTTGGGTACGCGTCGCATGGTACGGCGCGGGGTCGGCGTCCTTCGCACGGATCGGGCGTGTCGGGTGTCCCGCCCGGCCTTGCCCCCCTGGCCGACGGACGAGCGGACCACGGGCGTGGTCTCCTGTTTGCGCGTCAGGCGGTCGAGCTTCGTCGGGCGGCGCAGCTGGTCGGCGAGGCGCTTGCCCCCGGTGAGGACGCGCGCCTCTTCGAGGGCGTGGTGGGTCTCGTCGAGGAGGACGGCGCCGATGAGGTCCTTCGCGATGAGGGCGATGTCGCTGAGGCTCACGAGGCCGATGAGTTCGTTCTCGGCGTTGACGACGGGCACCCGGTGCGCGACGCCTGCGCTTCGAAGCGTGTCCACGGCGCTGAATAGGTTGTCGTCGAGCGTGAGCGTGGCGGGGCGCGGCGTCATGATGTCGCGGGCGTAAACGGTGTTCGCGCTCTTTCGCTCGGCCAGGACGTTCACGGCGAGCTGTCGGTCCGTGATGAGGCCCGCCACGCGTCCGTTCTGCAGGACGACGACGGCGCCGATGTTCCTGTCGCGCATGAGGGTCGCGACGTCCTCGGCGGTGTCCTCGACATCGCACGCGACCGGGTCTTTCGTCATGAAGTGTTCGACGTTCATGGAGAATCGGTTAACTCACGGCCCGGCCGTTGTTAAGGAATCTCGTACGTTCGTCGCAGTCGCGAGAGCGGCAGGCGCGTGTGCGGCTTCGTTTCGGCACGTATTTAAGTCGCGGGGCGCGTCGACACCGTGGGATCGGGATGTCGACGGCGCAAGCGCTGCCACGCAGGGCGATTTGGGGTCTTTGGGTCTTCTTCACGGCGGCCACGATCGGCTTCGTCGTGCTCATCGGCGGCCTCTTCGGCGGCGACGACCAACTCACGCTCGCCGGCGCCGGCCTCATGGCGTTCTCCACCCTGGTCTACCTCTTCGTCCACTTCTGGACGAGCGCCCACGCCTCGCTCTCCGCCGCCTCCGAGTCGGAGCCCGCGCCGGTCTCCGCGCCCGCGGCGCCCCGGCGTGTTGCGGCCGGCCGCGTCGAGCGCGTGCAACAACCCAGCGACGCCAACCCGTACAACTTCGACGGCCTCCTGAGCCACACGCTCGAGCGCGTGGCCCCTCCACAACCCGTCGCGGTCCAGGCCCCGGCGCGCGCGGCCACCCACTCGGACAACCTCGTCACGACGGCGCCGGCCTCCCGCGTCTCGCTCGAACACATCGTCCCCGCCACGCAGCGCCGCAGCGAATGGATCGGCGGCCTGCCCATCATCAAACAGGTCCTGGGCGAGGCGCAGCCCGTCACGTCGCCTGCGCGCCCGGGCAAGACGCGCGGCCAATGCTCGAACTGCCAGACGATCCTGTGGGCGCCCAAGCAACGACCCATCCGGTTGCGGTGCCCCCAATGCGGAAAGGTCGCGTGGCTCGAGAAGTAGGCAACCTTTTTCCGGCCGAGGGTTCTCGCACGGCGTGGGTCTGCGCATCGGCGTGATCGGCGGCACCGGACTCTACGAGTGGGGACCCGGAGAGGCCGTCGAGATCGACACCGAGTTCGGACCCGCGAACGCGACGTTCCACAAGAGTGGCCAGGCCGAAGTCGTGTTCCTGCCGCGCCACGGACCCCGACACGACGTGCCCGCCCACCGCGTCGATTCGCGCGTGCATGTGCGCGCGATGAAGGCGGCGCGCGTCGACTACGTCGTGGGCGTGTTCAACACGGGGACGCTCTCGCCGAGCCTGAAGCCGAGCCAATGGCTTGTCCTTGACGACCTCATCGACACGACGCAGGCTCGCCCTCGCACGTTCGATGAAGGCCCGACCGTGCACGTCGACTTCGCACGCCCCTTCTGTTCCCAGGCCCGCAAGGCGTTGGTCTCCTCGGCGCCGGCCCAGACGCTGGACCATGGCGTCTACGCGACGACGCAGGGTCCCCGCTTCGAGACGGCCGCCGAGGCGCGGCTGTTGCGTTCGTGGGGCGCCGACGTCGCGGGCATGACGGCCGGACCCGAGGCCGCCTTGGCACGCGAGGCGGGCCTATGCTACGCGGGATTGGCGTTCGTCGCCAACGGCGCGGACGAGGAAGGGCTTCGAGCCCAGGTCATCCAACGCCGGCTTGCGACGGCCGCCCGCGCGTTGCGCGCGTGGGTCCTGAGGGCCACCTCGCGCTTGCCGGTCCGAAAATCGTGCGATTGCTCCACGGCCCCCCAGCGCGGCACGATGGGTCCATCCCGGGTGCGGGCATGAGTCTGGAGAGCGTGGCGTGGCGGCAGTATGGCCCGCCGCCGACGCGCCGCGCCCGCCGTCCCACCTGGGGCGACCGGTTGGCCCGCGCCGCGGCCTTCCTGATCCTCGTCGGCATCTTCAGTTTCAGCGTCTTCGCCATCACGCTCGTGATCCCGTTCGGGCCGTTCCTGGCCATCGGCATCCTCGTCGTGGCCGCCGTGTTCCTGGGTTTCCGCGTGCGCGAGCTGCGACGGCGCCTGGACGAGGTCGAACGGCGCCTGGACTCCGTGCCCCCTCCGCCCGCACCCGTCGCGGACGAACCGCCCGCGTAGGTCACGGTTTGGCGCGGCGCCGCTTCCTCACGGTGGCGACGACGCCGAGGACGACGAGGCCGAGGGCGCCGGCCAAGAGGGCGTACTGCAGCAGCATCATGCCGCCGGTGGTCCCGCGCGGCGGTTCGTAGAGGGTGAGGGACGTGAAGCCGTCCGCCGGGGCCTCGTCGGGCCGCGGAGGATAGTCGCCTTGGTAGACGATGGTGCCTTCGAGGCGGACGGCCGCCGATTCGTTGAGGCGCGCGCGGCTGACCGAGATGAGCGAGGTGCGGTTCGCGTTCGTGGAGGGTCCCGCGATCGTGACGGAGCCGCCGGAGAGGAGGCCGATGCCGGGTTGCACGGCGCTCCAGTCGACGCGGACGCGGGCGTTCGAGCGGCTCGCGGCCTCCACGCGCCACGAGCGGGCGGTCTCCTCGAGGAGCCGGAAGGTCACGTTGGGGCCGAAGCCGACGCGGAACCCGGTTTGGCCGACGGCGCTCGTGGCCGCGAGGTTGCCGCATGCCATCGTCGCGGCCGCGACCTTGAGGTCGACGTTGTCGTAGGCGGGCACGCTCGCGTTCACGTCGACCCGGACGGGCAGGGGGATCGTGACGCTGGAGCCGGGTCGGATCTGGGAGGCGGCGATGGTGCCGTTGGGCGCGTCGAGGCGCACGGTCAGGCCCGCGGTGTGGTTGGCGACGTTGAAGCCGTAGCGTAGGCCCTCCGCGCATTGGGCGCCTTCGGGGAAGTTGACGACGAGCGAGCCGTCGATGGTGAGCGGGTTGCCGGGAGAGATGAACTCGTCCGGGGGTGGAAGCGTGACCTGGAGCGTCGGGCCTTGCGCCGCCGCCGTAGACAGCAGCGGCGCGAGGAGAAGGAGGGCCGGCCAGGCGTGGCGCAGGCGCATGCGCCGGGCAGGCGGGGGCCCGGTTTAAGCGTTGGCGGTTAGAAGGCTTCCAGGAGGACGCTCACGCGCGTGCGGGCGCGGAAGTAGCGTTTGCCTTTGTGCCGTCGCTCTTCGAGGAGGGGCAGCAGCTTCTGCAGGCCCAGGCTGACCGTGCCGGGGGCCTCGGTGACGGCTTCGGCGATCTCGGAGAGGAAGCGCCAGCCTTCGGCGGGTTCCTTGCGGCGCGCCTCGACGAGGTGGTGGAGGATGCGGACGTTGACGGAGGCGGCGAGGATGCGCACCGTGGACTCGAGGCGTGGATCCTTGAGCGTGAGTTCCTCTCGCACCATCGGACGCAGTCGAAGCCAGGGGTCCGCTCGATTTAATGCTTAGCAATTAATCGCGAGAATCAAACGTCTAAACTTCGTGCTTTCAAGACTTCGCAAATCTTTATCTCGACTGCTCCGTTGTAGGACGACAGGCAGGGGGGTCCGGGATGGTCGTCTTTGTTTTCGGATCCAGGCGGGTTCGATGCCCCTCTGCCTCCTCCCCTTTTGACCGCGCGCTCGGCACGGGGGTCGTCATGCGACGGGATGCGACCTGGGCCTCGACCGAATGACTCCGGACTCGCCCCGCACGGTCCACCGTGTGGGCGATCCATCAACGCGCCACCGTAGGCGCCCGCAAGAAGTGTTAGCCCGGGCGGCCGGCTAGGCATCGCCCGGGCAAGCGGAAATTCCCGAACCGCCGCCCCGAACCGTGCGGTGGCCTGGTGGCGATATAAAACTATCCGGCGCCGAAAGGGCCCTTTTATACGGAACGGGGGTTGCGGCGCATCCGCCCATGAAGCTCCTGCTTCTGCACACGGACTTCATCGAATACGAGACGAAGAAGCCGGCCGCCAAGTTCGCCGAGGAACTGCCGGGCAGCCACAAGAAGGACCGGATGGAGGAGGGCCTCGTGGTCTTCGTCGCCGTCGAGAAGGTGGACGAGGCGCAACCCGCCCTCGCCGTGCAGCAGGCCGTGGCCGAGGTGAAGGACGTGGCCGCCCAAGTGAAGGCCAAGCGCGTCATGCTCTACCCCTACGCCCACCTCTCGCGCGACCTCTCGAGCCCCGGCGCGGGCAAGCAGATCCTAGGCGACCTCGAGAAGGCCCTCGCACCCGACTTCGAGGTCAAGCGCAGCCCCTTCGGCTGGTACAAGGCCTTCTCGCTCTCCATGAAGGGCCACCCCTTGAGCGAACTCAGCCGCGAGGTCGTCCCCGGCCAGGCGGCGAAGAAGTCGCACAGCGTCGCCGAGGCGGGCAAGGCGTTGGGCGGCCAAGCCACCGTCACCCTCCAACAGGCGCCACCCGTCTCCGAGAAGGAGGAGAAGGTCAGCGAGGCCGTCCAGAAGGAGTCCCAGCTGCGCAGCGAATGGTTCGTCCTCACCCCCGAAGGCGAACTCGTGGCCGCGGACCAGTTCCAGTACGGCGGCCACACGGAACTCGAGAAGTTCTACAAGTACGAGTCCGCCAAGGTCCGCGCGAGCCCCGCCGAGCCCCCGCACGTCAAGCTCATGCGGGAGCTCGAGCTCGTCGACTACGAACCCGGCTCCGACTCAGGCAACTTCCGCTGGTACCCCAAGGGCCAACTCGTCAAGCGGCTGCTTGAGACCCACGTCTCGGACGTGTGCGCCCGCAACGGCGCCCTACGCGTCGAGACGCCCATCATGTACGACGTGAACCACCCGGCCCTGTCCAAGTACCTCCAACGGTTCCCCGCGCGGCAGTACCGCATCGCCGCCGACGACCGCGAGTTCTTCCTCCGCTTCGCCGCCTGCTTCGGCCAGTACCTCATCATGAAGGACATGACGATCAGCTATCGTCAGCTCCCCCTGAGGCTCTACGAACTCACCCACTACAGCTTCCGCCGCGAGCAGCGCGGCGAACTCACGGGCATCAAGCGCCTGCGCGCCTTCACGATGCCCGACATGCACACGCTCGTCGGCGACATCGACCAGGCGAAGGCCGAGTTCCAACGCCAGTTCGACCTCGCGCAGAACTGGATGAAGGACCTGGGGCTGCCGTACGAGGCCGGCGTGCGCATCGTGCGCGACTTCTTCGACGCCAACCGCGACTTCTACGCGGCGCTCGCGAAGAAGATGGGCAAGCCCATCCTCCTCGAACTCTGGCGCGAGCGCTTCTTCTACTTCGTCACGAAGTTCGAGTTCAACGTCATCGACGCCTTCGACAAGGCCGCCGCCCTCAGCACCGTCCAGATCGACGTCGAGAACGCCGAACGCTTCGGCATCCAGTACACGACGACCGAGGGCGCCCGCAAACACCCCCTCATCCTCCACACGAGCATCTCGGGCTCCATCGACCGCGACCTCTACATCCTGCTCGAACGCGAGTGGATGAAGGGACAGAAGGGGGAGAAGCCCATGTTCCCGTTCTGGCTCTCGCCCACGCAGGTCCGGCTCATCCCCCTCAACGACGACTTCGTCGAGGACTCGGTGCGCCTTCGCGAGGAGTTCGTGCGCACCGTGCCGCACCCCGTGCGCGTCGACATCGACGACCGCACCGAGGGCGTCTCGCGCAAGATCCGCGACGCCGAACAGGAATGGGTGCCCATCATCATCGTCGTGGGCGAGAAGGAGCGCGCCGGCCAGTACCAGCCGCGCCTGCGCCGCGCCGAACTGCTCCAGGGCACGCGCTTCCCCGAGTCCAAGAAGGAGTTCAACCTCCAGGAACTCGCGGGGCTCGCCCAGGACCTCTCGCGCGGGAAACCCACGGCGCCGTTGCCGCTCTCCGAGCGCATCTCGCTGCGTCCGACCTTCCGCGGCTAACCGCACAGGTCGCCTTTTCTCCCCGCCCCGCCTCCAGACGGCCGAGGAGGCGCAAGTGGCCGGAACCGACGACCCTCAACCGACCGTCGGCCGGTTCGCGCTCTACCTTTGGCGCCTGAGCCGGCCCGAGGCGTGGATGGTCAGCCTCCTGCCGGTCTACTTGGGCCACTTGGTGGCCACGAGGCAGATCGTTCCCAACCTGGACCGCTGGACCGGTTTCTGGAACGGCGCCGTCCATGGGGGCGCGACGTTCGACGATTTCGTCGTCGCCCTTCGCGAGTGGTTTGCCGCCTCCCACGATTTCCTGCTGGCTCTCATCGTCATGGGCCCCCTCGTCTGGGCGGCCACGCTCCTCATCAACGACGTGCACGACCTTCCCGGCGACCGCGTGAACCCACGCAAGGCCCGCAGCCCGCTCGTCCAGGGACTCGTCACGCGAGGTTGGGCCCGCGCCGCGGCGTACGTCTGCGCCGTGGCGGCCCTCGCCGTAGCGCTGCTCGTGAACGGACGCTTCGCCCTCATGGTTCTGGGGTGCCTCGGCCTCGCGTGGGCGTACAGCGTGCCACCCGTGCGGCTCAAGACGCGCCCCGGCGCGGACGTCGCCGTCAATGCGATCGGCGTCGGCGGCCTCGCCGGCGTGGCCGGTTGGGTCATCACCGAACCCTTCGCGACGGCGCCCTTCTGGCTGCTGCCCCAAGGCCTCCTCGTCGCGACCGCCATCTACGTGCCGACGACGCTCGTGGACCACGAGGCCGACCGCCGCATCGGCTACCTGACGTTGGCCACCCACCTCGGGCCACGACGCGCGTACTACGTGGGCTTCGTGGCGTGGGCGCTCGCGAACGCGGGAGCCCTGCTCCTGAGTTGGCGCGACCTCATCATCCCACATCGCATGCTGCCCCTGCTCCTCATCTTCAACCCCCTCATGGTCTGGCAGTACCACCAGTTCATCGGCCGCGCCCGCACGCCGCAGGACGTCGTGTGGGGCATCGTCCTCTGCAGCCTGACGTTCTTCGCGGTGAACCTCGTCTTCGCGTTGATGTTCACCGGCCTCTGGGTCTGATTCCCGCACGTGTCCATCGACAATCCTTATCCGCCGTCGGAGACTGCGCGCCGCGATGGACCGTCGCCAGGGCGCCCGCAGGGTCAAAGCCATCTACCACGCGTTGGAATCGAACCCCAAGGCCACCGTCCCCGACGTCGTCCTTTTCCACAACGACACGGAACCCCACGTCGACCTGGGCTTCTTCTACGTGACGGGCCTCGTGAGCGGCATCTACGAGGGGTCGACAGCCGTCTGCCGCCCGAACGGACGCGTCGACGGCATCGTGAGCGTGCTGGAGGAGTCCAGCGCGCGCCGCGAGGGCGGCTTCAAGATCCACGTCCCGCGCCGGCGCCAGAAGGAGGGCGACCTCCTCAAGCGCCTCGTCGGCCGCGCCCGCACCGTCGGCATCAACGCCTCCG